>JAABUK010001620.1_pt1 | contig 42333 bp, 33 predicted proteins | sample 5559141 | NCBI WGS metagenome assembly JAABUK01 (sample SAMN10711869, study PRJNA513367) | rock metagenome | isolation source: Antarctica rocks | place: Antarctica: Victoria Land, Pudding Butte nord | collected 2016-01-03 | reverse complement strand
AAGAAATTTATAAAGTTCTTTTATATTAATATTTTCAATAAATAAGAATATAAATAAGTAGTATAAAGTTACTCTAAACTACTCTTAAGCGCTAATATTATAAATAAAATATATAATATATTTATAAGAAAGTTAAATAAGGTTTATAAAAAGGATATATTATAATATTATATTTAATTTTAATATTTATAAATACTTTTTCCGTAATAATTAGGAATAGGAGTTAATTTTAGTATACTTTATATAAGAATAGTATACTTCTTAAGTTTATTATATATATATTTTTAATTAGTACTTCCTCCTTATATTAAAATTTATTTATTTATCTTAAGGATAGTAATATCTACTTTAATATCTTATAATTATTAAATTTATAATAGTTCCTCTTACTTATATATTACTTATATAAGATATTTAGTTAGAAAGGAAGTACTTTCCTTATTATTCCTTATATCTTTATTAGGATTACTTTTAATATTATTATATCTAATAATTTCCTTAAGGTTAATAATTCTAACTTATTTATTTAAGGGAATAGGATTATTATTAATAATATTTAATAATCTACTTTTACCTTAATTATATAACTACGGCGTATTACTTATAACCTTACTAGAATAAGTTATATTAATTATAATTAATAATAAATTACTATCCTTTAATAAGTAAAAGAATTAGAATTATTCTAATTACTAATTATAAGAGGTATATAGTAATATAATATTAGTCTTATTTATAGTAAGACTAATTCTTAAGGAATCTTTATAAAATTATAAGTAGAAGATATATAAGCCTTATATATTATTTCCTTATATAATCTTACTATATAAGTAAGATATATACTAAGAGTATACTATAAGCTAGCTATAATAAATATATAGATAATAAGTATTTATATATAATATAAGTTAATAATAATACTATTTAATATTTAATATCTAGTTATACGCCTAAAGATTTAGAGAATATATAATAAATAGATCTAAAGAAAAGATATAGTATATTAAAGGATACTATTAAATTAATATCTTAGGACGTTTAAAAGGAATATTATATTAAATAGATAGAAGGATTACTAGTATTATTATCACGGAATGACTCGATTATATAACTAAGTCTTAGTATAGATTACTTGATACGTATATACCTTGCCTGTAACTACGTAAATAGATATTATTATCAATATTATTTATCTATATAACGTATCCACGTTATTGTCTTTGATAAATAGTAGTAATACCTATTTATCAGGATGTTCCTTCATGAATCATTCGCTTATCATTAGTACTTCTACCTCTAGAGCCCTTACTAGCCTTAGTATTAGTCACCTTTATAAGCTAACTCCATAGCCTTATTATCAACGAGTATTAATCCTTTCATTAGGCTATTATTATATAGGTAGCCGCTTACTAAGCTATACAGCTTGTAATATTAGACTACTTAGTTATCCGTACTAACGATAATTACACTTAGCTTGTAGTACTAACTACTTAGTCTAATTAACACTAAAGATACTAACTGCCCTATAGTACTTAGTCTTCCGTGCGGATAATAAATATACTTAGCACTATATGCAACTAGCTACTATGTAGTAAATCCTCCCTCTACAACGTTGTTATTATAGATTAAAACTAGTAAGAGCAATGGATCCAAAAGTTTTTGCGAGAATATTAGAAGAAACTTCAGAAAGAGGCTTAAGAAACAGCTAGGAAACAGGTAGAACATTAAGCTAAGCAACGAGCCTTTCCCTGTAAATATTACCCCGAGGCCTTTCCAAGTAATACTTAGCTCCATAAACACCTCCATGCTTACCACTCTATGAAGCCTAAAAACGAGATAGTCAATCAGAATTTCTCGTTCTCATCAATCATATCTATCGACTCTCCTCCCGGTAGACTAATCAATGGCCTGAAGGCTACTACATCTAGTATACTTACTAAGGTATCGCTCCTATAGTACATCGAGTGCATTTCATTACACGTCAATTTAATTCTTTAGACAGACGTCTATACTACGCTGTAAGAGGCCTAGCGCTATAGATCTATACATTTCTAAAGTCATCGCTAATCGACTAGAAATCGCCTATCCGATATCCAGTTATAATTATTCTAGATCCGCTAAGACCTTTATGAAATAGTTAAAATATCGTCTAACAGCTACTATATAGGTGCTAAGGAGGACTATAAGTATATAGGTAATAACCTCTAATTAGTTAGAACAGGTATACTATCGTAATATCGCTGTCGTATATAGATAGCGAGGACGCTGTTATTTTTCAATTTTAGTAGGCATATTGTCACGGAACGACTCGGTCACGTGACTGAGTCTTGGCATGGATTGCTTGACACGTATATATCTTGCCTGTAATCATGTAGATAGATATTATTATCAATATTATTTATCTATATAATATATCTATATTATTGTCTTTAATAATTATACCTTATTTATAAGTATAATATAAATGTAAATAGGTATAACTAATATACCTAAATAGTTATAGAATATATAGATAAATAATAATCTCTTTACTACTAGATTACTCTTCTTAAATTTGTATTTATATCTTTTATAGTTAGTACTTATTAACTCTATTACTTATAATATATTAATAATTAAATTAAATTACTTAGTTATATAGACTTCTAGTAATCTATTACTATAAAGCTAATCTAATAATAGAAAGGATTTTAAGGAAAGGAGCTATATATCTAGATTATTAATAAAGTATTAAATATATAATCCTATTCCTTTATATATCTACTTAATAGTACGAAGGTATATTACTAGTTATATAAAGATAGGAAGGATATAATATATACTATTATACATTAGCTATTAATAGCCTAATTAGGCTTAGCCTTATCTTAGTACTCTAGTATATTTAGCTTTTACTACGTAGATAGATAGCTTCTCTATTATTATCTTATATAAAACCTATATATATATATTAATAGTAGTAATACTATATTAACCTTAATAAGTACTAATTAATTACTTATTAGGTAAGATCTAGAGCCTAATAATATTAATACTAAACCCCTACTAGCCTCTAGTAAAGCCTATATAAAGTATAAGGTAAAATCCTAGAGTTCTAAGATATTTATATTCCCCTTATTAGGAGGGATAAAATCCTATAATCTTACTAGTATTAAATTATTAATATATTAAGATCTACCCCTTAAGTATTAAGTTCTACCTTCTTATTAGCTATTCTAAGGTATTCCTAATAAAAGGCGGTATAGCTTCCTAAATTTACTATTATTAAGAAGGTAGATACTAATATTATCTATTATTATAGCTTCTTTAACTAGTTAGGAAATAGTTATCCTAGCCTTCTAATTATATAATTTTATAGAGACTAGATATTAATACTTAAGTCTTATTAATAAAATTAGCTATTTATAATCTTATCTCTTATAAAAGATAATTTTAGGCCTCTTAAGTAGAGATATTAACTTTTTATAAGGGAAAATAAATAATATTCTCGCTCCTCTTCTATTAAACCCGTTAGCTTAATTAATATTAAAGAATATAAGTTATCCTAGCTATTAAACTAGGCTATTAATTAAGCGTTTATATATATAATAATTATTAAGTTTATATAAGATATTATAATTACCTAGTAGTATCTTAAAGAACCTTCTACTATAACTACCTTATTAATATCTACCTTAATAGCCCTTATAATATTAGTTACCTTAGCTTCTAAGACTTCCTAAGGTACTCTATAATCCGCTAAGGAAGTAATCTATATTAAGTCTATTAGATTATAATATCCTATTAAGGATGTTAGTAGTTCTAACTCCTAACTTACTAAGGGAGTTATAACTAGTATTAGTAATCTAGTAATTTAATAGATTATTTAGGACGCTATAACTACTAGAATTTAGGCCTACTAGGTAGCCTACCTAATAGGAGAGGGGCCGTCTAAACTTATTAGGCCTTAAGGCCCCTAAGGACCCGCTAGGCTTAATAATAATAGTAATAGAAATAGAGGTATATATTAGTATCCTAGTAATATTAGCTTCTTTAATCCCCTTTATAAAGGTAAGTCTATTACCTCTAGTACTCTAATAATAGAATATACCCCTAAAGAGATATACTTTTATAACATCTACTTATTTCTTAAGTATACTTAAGACGTAGTAAGTATTAAATATAATAAGCTTATCTATATTAATCTTTAAACCTACTTAGAAGGTACTACCTTATTATAATAATTAAATAAATTATTTAAGAATAATAAGAAGCTTATAAAGCTAAGTAATAAAATTAATAAATAAGAATAAATACTTATTAATAAATTTAAGTAGCTTGCTAATAATATTATTAATTAGGTATTATATAAGAGATATATACTTTATAATACCTTTAACTACTAAGAGCTATATAAATACGTATAAAAAATCTTATAAGCGGCTAAAGATATTAATCTTACCTTTATTAATAATTAACTTAATATAATTTATAATAAACTTAACTTTAAACTTTATTATAATATCTACTATCCTAAGGTAAGTATAAAGTTAGAGGATTTCCTAGATAACTTAAATAAGTTTAAATAGGATTAGTAAATATATACTAACTATAATAAAAGGAATATTACTATTATAAGTAATAAGGAAATCTTATTAAATAATTATTTAAGAAATAATTAAGCTATTAAGAATAATTAATATATATCTTATTAAGGATCTTAATCTTATAAATATTAGCTAAATTTCTAGTAGTAATAATACTCTAATTATCTAAATAATTATTAGAATAATAATTATTCTAATTAATATAAGTAATAATATTAAGGTTATTAGATAGGAAATTAAGCCTTAAACGCCCTATATTTACTACCTTTATTAATAATAATTAGCCTTATAAATCTAGAGTTATTAAATTTACTATCTAAGTAGAATAATAACTCTAGTAATTAAGGTAGATAGTAATAGTAGAATTATAACTAGCTACTATTATAACTAAAGGTCTATTATAGTAAGGTAGATAAAAACCTAGAAGATATTCCTAATAATAATTATAATAGAAGTTATAATACCTACTATAATAATTATAAAGACTAAGAATATAGTAATAATAACTAAGAATATAATAAGGCTAATAACCTAGATCTATCTAATAACTTTAATTAAGATCCTAATATTTCCTTTATAAATCTAGTTAAATTCTATTCTTACTAATAATACTTAAATACTTTTACCTCTAAAAATAAGCTATTCTAATACCTATATACTAAGTAGGTAAACCTAGAAAAGTATACCTTAATAGATATTAATAAGGTAGAAGCGTTACTAATTATTAATTATATTAAGATAATTAAAAGAATATTTATTAACTTAAATAATACGCCTTATTTAGGAAGATTAGGCTACGCTTTTTAGGGTTTTTATTATATAACTCTTAGCCTTATAATTATATTAGAAATCTTTAAGGCGTATATAAATATAAGCTATTTAATAATACTTATTAATTATACCTTATTACTTTAAATTATACTTAACCTAAAGCTCTTTAAGCTATTATCCTTAATCTTAGTTAAGGGACTAAGTAATATAATATATAAAATAAGTAAGTATATAATAATCTCTATTTCTATTAAAGGTATATTATATAGAAAACCTATTATAATTAAAATAATAGTTAAGGTATATATTATTAATAGCCTTTAAATAAACCTACTTATTAATAATAATATTATTATATCTTAAAAGATATATCTTAATCCTCCTAATTAATATATAATTATTAATACCTATTAGGATATAATAATAGAAAATAAGGTAATTACTAAGTTAATATCCTTAATCCGCTAGATAATCTATACTAAAGGAATAGTTATAATCTTAGTAATAACAACTACCTTTATATCTATATCTTATTAAGGTATAAAATTACTAACTAATTAAAACTTTCTATTTAAATCCTAGTATAAGGGTAATCTAGGATTTAATAGAGGTATATTTACTTATATTATTAACTCCTTTCTAATATTTATATAATTATATAATATTATTAATTAACTTACCTATATATCCTAATATATCCGCCTTAGTAATATTATTAAATATAATTAGGTAAGTATATATCTTATTAATCTTAAAGATATACTACTTATTATTTATAGCCAGTTAATATATAAACCTAGGTAATCTTAGAAGTTAAAGATTATATATAGTATTACAGCTATAGCGACTATAATAATAATAATAGGTATATCTATATTATTACCTAGTATATTTATAATTCTAGAAGTTAGTAGCTAGGATACGCCTACTTTGTCTACCTTATTTACTATACTAATTAACTTATTATTAGAGTATATTATACCTAGTAGGATTATAATTTATAATTTATATAATAATATAATTAAAATAGCTACTATAATTAATAAGTTTTTAGAAATCTAAACTAATAATAGTTAAACTATTAATATCCTAGAAGAGGAATAGATACCTATTCTACTTAAATCTAAAGTAGATCTTAAGCCTTACTAAGTATATCTATTAAGCTAGAAAGATTAGGAGGTTATTAATAAGACTTTTAATAAAATATATTAATAAAATTTAGTTACCCTATTTTTATTATCTAATATAATATACCTAGAGGTAAGTAGAAAGGCTAGATTATTATTAATATCTAGGATCTTAATAAAATTATTAAGATAGATAGCTACTTAATACCTTTATAATCTAAGATTATTAATATAATAACTAGTTACCTATTTATTTCTACTATTAATACTATAAGCTATTTTCATTAATTCCTTATTAAAATAGTAGATAAACCTAAATTAACTATTATTTCTTACTATAATTAAGAATAGTCTAACGTAATACTTATAAGGTATAAAGGATTACTATTATATATATAAAAGTAGATTAATAAATTACTATAGCCTTTATATAGGTTTATTAAGGTATATATTAATAATATAATTATATACTCTAAAATACTTAAAGAATACCTTAAGTATTTATAGTATCTATTTAGCTTATACTATTAGAAATATATTTCTCTTAATCCTACTAAGTTATTCCTAGGTTATCCCTTAATTATATTACTTAGATAGAGGGTTAATAGCCTTAAACTAAGTATATTTATTAAGAAAATTAAGGCTATTTAAGCCTTAAAATTTCTATTAAATCTTTAAGATCTTAAGATTTATCTTAGGCTTACTAGCTAGTTAAGGTTATTAATCTACTACTATACCTAGATTATTCAGCCTTTATAAGATCAAAAGATATCCTTAATAAAGGAGCTTCTAATAAATATAATAAATAATAAATTTAAAGGTATAGTTTATAAATACTAGTTTATAAAGGTAATTATTAAGAAATCTAACTTAATTAAAATTAAAATATATAAAATATTATAAAAGATATTTAAAAGCCTAGTATTCCTGATTTATTATAATTATATAAGGTAGATATATATTAATTTCGATACCTTAAAGCGCTAAGGTTTAATAATATAATATATTATATTAAGGAAGATCTATCCCTTAATAATACCTTTATTAGGATAAGTATCTAACTAATTTTATTCCTTAGTAAGTTATTAAATAGGGCTAAAAAGAATTACTAGCTAATTAAGCTTAAAATTATAGATATAATATAAGTTATTAAGAAGATAAGATATCTTATTAAATCTTTATAAATACCTCCTATTATTATTTATACTAACTACTCTACTATTATACTAATATCTAAATAAATTATACTAATAATATTAAGTATTAATAAGCTTAACCTTTAGCTTATTTATACCTCCTAATATCTATCTAATATCAATATTATAATATATTATAAATCTAGTAAATTAAATATTATACCTAATATATTATTATAACTACCTAGATCTAAATAAATACTTTAAGATTAAGATAGTATTCTTAATATCCTTTATAAGTATATAAGTTTAGAATATCTTAATAAAGTTAGGATTTTATTAGATATTATAAAAAACGTCTATTATATTATATTAATAAAGATATCTAATAATTTTAAAACCTATCTTTAGACTATATATAAAAATAATAAATTATAGATAAGATTCTTTAAAATACTAAAGACTCCGCCTAATAAGTCTAATATACTAGGTTTCTAGAAACCTGGAATTTAATTTAAGCTTAAGGATAACCTATTATACTATACCTTTAGTAATAGTTATAAGTAACTATATATATTAGAATTAATAGAATCTAATATATATAAGATTACTTATAATATATCTAATTATAATAGTTTTTACTATATATATAATAGGCTAATTAATTTAGTCTTTATTAGATACCTCGCTAGAAGACTATATACTTATATTACCTATTATCCTAAGTACTAGGTTTTCTAGACTATAAGGTATACGCTATATAAGTTACTTACTCCTATAAGTACGCTAGTAATCCTATTCTACTTAATAACTATAGATTTTATAATTAAACTCCTTAAAATTAATAGATTTAATATACTATTAATAATAATTAATAAATTTATTAGAAAGGTCCTTCTTAAACTAGGTAAAGATATTTAAGGTATTAAAGATTAAACGAATATTATTATTATTACCTTATTTAAGAGGGATTAGGAAATACCTTAAACTTTTATTAATGATAGGGACTTAAAATTTATATTAGACTTCTAAAAAATTGTCTTTATAAAGCTAGATATAAATATACTAACCTTTATAACCTATTATCCTTAAATAAATAGGTAATCTAAATAGATAAATTAGTTTATAGAAATTACCTTATATTTCTATCTATTAGTAAATCCTAATTTAAGCTAGATAGAAGTACTATTATTTTTTAGTATAATTTATAATAATTCTATAAATATTATTACTAGGTTAATATTAAATAAAATTATATATAAATTTTAAGTTAATAATAATTTAGGTTTATTATAAGACTTACCTCCTAAAGATTATATCTACCTCTATTAGGTAAAACGTAATACTATTAATAAGGTAATTACCTTCGCTAATATAATAACTAAGGTATATTATAATTAGAAGTATTATATACGCGCTAGAAAGATATAGGATTTTTCCCGATTTTAGGACTAAATCGTAGGATATCCCAGTGGCAAAAACCCTTAACTAGGCCGAATTAGGTAATATTTTTTTATAGGCTAAAAATTTAGCCTAAACCCTATTTAACGCTAAAAAAACCTTTAAAAAGACTTTAAAACTTATAAAGATATTAAGCTCTAAAAAAAGCTCTAGGATCTAAGTTCCTATATCTTTCCGGCTACTAGAAGTATATCATCCTAAATCTCTAGAAAGGGGCTAGGGTTTACCTTAAATTATATTATAAGTATAAATTTAAGGGAGTAGTTAACTATAAACTATTTAAATAATAAGTTAGCCTATTTAAAGTCCTAAGGAAGGTTAGGAATTTAGCCTATTAATTAAAGTTACCTCTTATAATAAAAATTTACCCTATTATATTAATTACCTAGTTAGAATTATTACTATTAATATCTAACTTATATTATTATTACTATAATAAAGAACATCCTACTATTAAGAATAAAGATATAAACATCCTATTATATAAGACTAAACGCCTAATTAATAGATAGATTATATAAGGTAAACCTAAGTATTTAATAAAGTAGAAGGGGTTTAATAAGAAATAGAATTAATAGTATAAACTATTAAATCTTAGTAATATAACTAAGTTAGTAATTAACTATAATACCTAATATCTATAAGCTTAATATTAGTAATAAGATAGATATAGGTAAGACGCTATTAAATATAGTAATAGATAGGCTATAATAATAGCTATTATAATAAGGAGATAAACTTTATAAGTAAAGAAATTTAATTATTTTTATTTTTATAAGTATATTAATATATATTATTATACGTTAGCTATTAATAACTTAATTAGGCTTAACTTTATCTTAGTACTCTAGTATATTTGGCTTTTACTACGTAAATAGATAGCTTCTCTATTATTATCCTATATAAAACCTATATATACGTATTAGGATATAAGACTAAAGAATACGCGTTTTATATTAGGAGAAATATTAAGTAATACTCTAAAAAAGTAATATATATTATAGATAGTCTAGTAGTATATAGTATATAGAATTCCGCTCTATAGGTGAAATAAGGAGTATTTTAGGAATATATACTTATTAGAAGCTAGTAAAGATAGTAGGAGGAGTTTATAATTATCTTAAGGATTTATTATAAATTATACTAAGAAGTCGTCTTTTTATCATAAATTCCTTAGGCGTAATAAATTAATTTTAACTTAAATAATTTATAAAGTAATAGATAATATACCTTTAAAGAGGTACTAAGAATTTAGTATCTTTTAACCTAAAAGTAAGATATTTATATAAGCTTAAATTAGGCCTTTAATTCTTAATAGTTTTAGCGTGGAAATCGAGGACTAATAGTAGGTAACTATAGTAACGCGGGTACTAAACGATTTCAAGGTAGTTAAGTAAGAGTATAGCTTATTACTAAAGTATAGAATAGTAAAAGAGAGAACTTCATTTATAAAAATCTATAACCTACCTTAAGTATATTAAGTACTTAGGAGTTAGTTTTAGTAGGTTTAATAGAAATATCCTATATTATTACTCTTAAGGGATTATAATATAAAATAATCTACTTTTAATAGCTTACTTACTAAATTAGTAGTTACTTACTAAGACTAACTAGGGATATTTTAGACTTTAATAAATTTTAATAAATTTATCTATCCTTAGTAAAGAGAGGAAGGCTATAAATATATTATATTAATATATTTTTAGTATAGATTCTAAATTTAGAGTTTACTTTGAGATTTATTAATTAATAAGTAAGTTACAGAGGTTTCTAGCTCCTCCCTTAAGAAATAGCTTAGCTTAGGCCTAAAATTAAAAAAACCTAAAATTAAAAACTATTAATATATAGCTTATATATAAAATCTTTTTATTAAAGAAAATTACTTACTACTTACTCTAGGATATAAAAGTTATTTATATAACTTATAATATCTATAAATTTCAAACCTATATAAAGTAAGCAAGGTAACTTATAAGTTATATAAGTAATATTAGCTATCCTAAGTAGGTATTAATAAATTAAAAATCTATTTTTTTTTTTATATATTTTTAATTTAAGGTTTTTTAAAATTTAGGCTTAAGCTAAGCTATTTCTTAAGGAAGAAGCTAGAAACCTCTCTAAATTACTTAATAATTAATGAATCTTAATATAGACTATAGAAATAAAATCTATATTAAAAGTAGACTAGTAAGGTTTATTTATAAGCCTCCTTCCTAGTTAAGGTAGCTAATTTTATATAAGTTTGAAAATTCATAAGTAAATTAGTATACTATAAGTACTTAAGCCTAGCGACGATATAAGATTTTCCTATTAAACCTGCTCCTAAGTACTTATAGTACCCTAAGTAAGCTACAGATTTTTGCAGAAGTTCTAGGTTAGGAGATGCATTACTATCATTCGCTCTGATAATAACACTTTGTAAAAGTTGCCGGTTGATGGAAAATAGTCTACCGGCTGTCTTATGATAGAGAAAGCAAGTGCATAGCGAACCTTCTAGAAATGTCGAAGTATTGATCGAGAGTGGGAAAATTATTTCCTGCACCGTGTTATGCATCACTCCTGATCCACACTTCCCGTGTGGAGTGTAAAAGTTAACTGCCAGTAGCTAAGAGACGCTTCGCCCAATCTTGTGGACTAAAATACGGTGATCGACCGTTTCCTCATATTAGTCGTCTGGCCTCATTAGGTGGAACCCCGAGGACATCTCTAAGGTACCCAACCCTGCGTGTGATCAGTATCAAGTAAGATAATCAGATCTAGCAACACAGGACACGTACTTAGCTTCATAAGCGAATTTCTCTCTAGCTCTTTCATATCGACTTTCAGAGTCTCTCCACACCGCCGCACGCTTCTCTGCATAGATTGCCTTGATTCGTATCTTGAAGCGCCCGGTCACGGGACGATGGTCAGAGACCCGCAGGTCATGTCGGCGGTAGTCTATCTGTTTGATCTTTCCAGAACCTCGATATAGTATGCGATCACACCAGGCGGGTGCTCGACGCTTCTCACTAGTATCGTATCTGTCAGAGCCGACATCATACTTGTAAGTCGGATCAAATGTGATTGGACATTCTTTGAATGCTCGTACACGAAAAGCCGGATTTCTTCGACGAGACACAAGCAGCTGATCCCGTTCGAGGAGTTTCGATAAATTCTTTGCATTGACTGCCTTGACCACGGTATCGCGTCCCATGGTATCAATTCGGTAATTCAGGTCACCATGCAGGATGCATATCTCGTGATCAAGTATCATTGAGCCATCTCCGCCCCCTACAAAGATATCGGTGTCTGCCGATGCATTCTGACTTGGGGGCAACATCGCAGACTCCAGAATAGCCGTAATATCGTTATTGCGGTTGACAGTCTGAGTTTGGCCGGCAGCCAGATGACAGTTGACCAGGCAAACGGAACTGTCATCTAGGATGAAACGTAAGATGAGCGCACCCTGAGGCTCGGCGATTAGTTAAGAATCAAGGGATGGAAGCACTTTCCCAACCTTGTTTCCATGCAGACCGCCCATTCCACGTTTGATCTCAGCCGCATTCAAATTACGGACCCGATTACGCTGAGATGCTTTGATGAACACGCAACTAAACAAACCGACCATACTAGCCGTGTGTAGTAGATGGTATGGCTCGCTGGATGGCATGGTATCCTCGATGTATCTGACAAGATAGTCACGCCAAGCTCTGTACTGGCGGCTCATATGCTCTTGTTCCAACGGGTCTTTCTTTTTGTTTCCCCTAAGAAGAGTTTCTAGAAAGTCTTAGGCTGCACTCATCTCTTAGAAGGGGACATACGAACTTGCGGTGAGCTTCTTGTCTTCCAGATCTACGAGTTCCTGGAATCCAAAGACAAGCAGGTCCGGCGGCATATCAGCCTGAAGCACGTCATTGAAGAACTGAGAGTCCCTCTCCTCATAGCGAAGGTGGGTTGGAGTCGCTGATCCCGCATTCCAAGAGATTACGAGCGCTGTTAGCTCACGAAAGGAACAATACTCAATATCGTGGTCTTGCATATTAGTCGCTGCAAACTATTAGCATGGGAAACCAAGCAAACATGAAATCAATGGCCAGATACCTAGCCAGTCGTCTTTCAAAGTCCCGTCCCAGAACCTCAAAGCATTGTCTGCACCAAGCGAAACCACCCGAAGAACGCCATCCTTCCAGAGGCTACTTCGCTCAACCAAAATATTGAGGGTGGGACTGCTGTGAGCAAGCCAATCCTTTTTGGTAGTCCAGGGCCATGTCCGAGTATCATACACGTATACCGTGCCTGTACTGTAACCGGCCCACAGGTGGGACCCGGCACCAGCCAGACAGCTGATCTTATAGAGACTGACGTTAACGATGCCCAAGCAAGTAAAATCAATGGTCGAGTAGACCGTGACCTTGCCATCAGCATGACCGAAATAGACTCGATCAAGTTGTCCGCCAATTATGGCACCAGAGGTGACAGCCCCAACGCCAGGTTGACTAAGAGGCTCTTTAAGGATTGAGAAACCTGCACCATCGGCTGTACTGGGTCGAAAAATTCTGATATCCTTGCCTGTAGCCAACCACAGGTCATCTTGTATGATGAGGGAGAATGTGTGACCTTTCGGGACTCTGTGCGACATAGGACTTTGGCGAAGATCAGGTAAGCCGATCTCGTTACCCTGCCAAACACAAAGCTTTCCACTGTCATCTAACGTCCACATGGAGCTTTGGTACCGATGGATTTTTACGACTTCCCTTCTCTCATGTGCACCTGTCTTGACATACACGATATCCCTAGTCGGAATATGCACCTCCTGTATTTCTCCGGTATTGGTGCCCAGCCAAAGGTTAGAACCCTCCTCAATGGCTGTCGCTGCTGGTTTGAAGGCCAGCGATGTCACCCGTACCTCCTTCTCACCATGGCCAACACTGAGTACCATTTCCCCTGTGACTACGTCCCAGGCCCTAGTGATATGACCTGTTGTGACTACGTACTGACCACAGATATCAATAAGCCTGGTATCGTAATTTGTGTCAATCTCTTCTGCCCCGTTCTTGATAAATGGAGGACATCTATTAGTGTTTGAGGCATCCGGGTAATCTGCCGCCGTGGTTGTATTAGTAGTAGATTCCGGGTCCTGTTTGCCGATAGCACTGCTTTCCGAGACAACATTGGTTTCTCCAGAATGGCTGACTGTGCGGGGAAGGCTTTGATTTGGCAGATGGCATATTTTCGAGGATATGGACATGGAAGTCCGCTTTGGCGGAGGTAAAATTTGCGGTACGGGTTCTGGTGTAGTTTGCACTGCCTTTGACCTATCATGAAGAGGGAAATTTGCTACCATGACTTTGTTCCTATTCCCTGCATCAATCATTTGGGTCGAGGCCGCTCGCTGATGCTGCCCCAGCCGAGGAGGAAGCCCGGGCGGAGCTTCAGGAACACCAGTGTATGGGTCTGAATCCGCTGCTGCAGCGAATCCGAAACGACGAGCGTCTGTCCTCTGCTTTCCTGGAGGTGCGGCTTTCGTACCAGTATGTTGTGCACCATGATGGGAGCGCAAGGTTTCTGGTTGATGGACTTCGTCTTCCCCGGGTTTCCTGGATCCAGTGTGTCGGAATTTCGCTTCATTGCCCCTAGGAAACTTCGGTGTCTCCGATTCCGCACCTTCATTGCTGCTTGGCGGAGTACTGAATGGAGACACCCTCTCATCAGTCGCAGGTGTCAGCGGCTCCAGGCTAGGTTTCCAGGGGATCAAGGTGGGTTTTGTGGGTAATTTAGGCTTTTCGGCACGGTTCACGGCTGGTGGAAGGTTCCTTGTAGAAGAGTAGTCATCGCTCAATCTGCGGAGTTGTTTTGTTTTCAGGACATCATTCCGATCGTTGGTTCTAGAGCCTTGCGGATTCGTCGCCGGACTTTCCCGGAGCCTTTTGGTAGGCACAGGAACTATGAGGGGGGATCGTGGGACTACGTTGATGGGGGCCAAAGGCCTTGGTGCTATGGATTGCGAGGAGTGTTGCTGGTTGATTGGTTGGGGGAGCTTTGGTGGGGACCTAGGCGGATCAACCGTTACCAGTGGAGGTGATTGAGGGGCAGAGACTGAGGTTGTTGACAGAGGCCGTTGAAGAATCCTTGAGTTGGGCCGGCGAGGACGGGGGACTGGTGGTCCAGGAATGCCTTTGCGCCGTGAATCATCAGCGTCGTTGGACATCGACCAAGGGGGAGGCGTCCTTGGTATGTCCAGTGAAGCTCGAGTGAGCGTTGGACTACCATCTTGCATACGATCCGATTTGGTGAGAGGCCTCGGGGTTAGGGCACTTGAACGACTTGTGGAGCTAGTGTCATTGCGTGTCTTGGTCTCAAAAATCGATCTTAGAGAAGAGACGGGTTTCTGTCGAGAGATGTATCAACATCCTTCCCCCTTCGACTATATCGACTCCACTCACTATTGAAGCTTGGTCTGTGCCATTGTCCTCCAGGTCCCCCATCGCGTAGCCTTGCAGGAGTAGTTCCTTATGAATTTCGACCGTTGCTTTAGATAACGATCCCTTCCGAGTATGGAATGTTGCATTCGCATTTGATATAGCGCGTTGTACTGGTCACCCTATTATAGACTGTAAGAGATGCATCTGACGATGCTGTATGACCATGGGCCATCATCTTGATGATGCAAGCCGGTACGGAGGAGCACATAGAGTGCGTTATTCAAGTACGCCGTTCCCAAGGAGAGATACTCGACAGGAATGATACTTTGATATTTGGTCACCTCAATAACTCCATTGCAAGTGAATGTATCAGCCACTGAAAGCGCTCGAACACTGCGAGCTTGCTGATTCGCTGGGGATTGAAACCTTCGCAAATTCTCTCGGACTCAATGAGGTTTGCCTTGTCATTAGATGAGAGTCCTGCACACGCTAAATTGGTCAAGCTTTCGGCAGGATTACCCCACGAGGGGGGTGGGGTAGTGTGAGCGCGTGCTTTCTCCCTCATCGCCTGTCGCTACGTGTAAACCACTCTTCGAAATGGAAAAACATCTACGGAGTCTAAAACAAGACAACAAGCTTTTCTGAGCGAAGCCTGGGGTCGCGAAGGGACCAAGAATGTGGTCGGTGTTGCTCAAGAGCCCTCTTTTATTCCCACAAGCTAACCCTGAAACCAGCAAACATGTTCTCAACGCTCAGGTCTCCATACGGTCTCCTTGCTGTCAGTGACCCTGTATCTTATGGTCTAGCCGAGCAATTGACTATCTAGGACAGGCCGCAAATGGTTTGATTGCGCAGAATGCCATCAAGAGCAAGAGGATCATGAATTACTGCAGAAGTTCGATATGGTCGGCAACTCCCAATCCTATGGATTCTGTCATCTATTTAACGTTCGACAACAGACTTTCGCCTGTAAGAAGTGCAAAAAATGTTTTCGAAAGGACACACAAGAATTTGAGGAGAGGTTAATCCTGGTCCGTTGTCTTTGCTGTTCACGGCGGTCCTGATGCTCTCCCTACAGTGACGAGTATTGCCCACATTGCGATAATCACTTCGTTCTCGAGGCCAAAATACCAACCCCAGCCCTAAATATCGAGGGCGAGGATGCTCGTATAGATGCGAGGATGATCAAGGACGACCGCATGGAGGGCGAGAAGCAACGAACGATCTTCAACGTGAAAGACGCGGCCGACAGGCTCGGATAATTATACACTAGGTATGCAGGAGCTTGAGTTAGGTATCAGCTGTTTTCAAATATAGAATAGATAGATCCTGTCTGTGGCATTGCGTGGGGAACTTCAACACAGGCATAATGGCCGTTGGGTCCACAATTGTGAGAATTATATCACGATCAATTCATCAATCGCACGGGATTTGGATGCCCTCACAGCGCTTGGCTGGATGTGCATGGTGCTCGCATGGGGATGGTATCTCAGAAGTGGTGGCTGAGAAGTGTCTAAGATGCACCACCGTCACTCCTCGTCAAGATCGCCGCTGTACCTGTTCCTGGTGTCCTACCGCTCTTTTTCTTCGCCGCTTCTTCTTGTTTCTCTGCTTCTATACTCTTCACATACGACTCAATGTCGTCCACTGGTAGCATCTCGATGGGTTTCCTTGGAGCCATTATTGCAATCTCGATGTTCTTCGCCCCCGTTTGCACAACCTCCAATAACGATTTGACAGTCAATTTAATCGTTTGTTCCCGATCCATATCGTCTTTGTGGTTGCGCTCTAAGAACTCGCGAACAGTTTTGCTAGATCTGCCAATCGCATTGGCTTTCCTAAGGCTCGCGTCAGCTGTTGTATGCAGATTGGTTGATTACCGTCATTTCCTACCATGCAGAGTAAATTCCAGAAGGTTCGGTTTGATAAAGTCGTGGTATCTTGTCTCCATTGTCGAACCCGACTATGAGTGTACTGATACCGAAGGGCCTCACACCTCCGCTCTGTGTGTACCTCTGTTGTACTCCAGCAACATATTTGGTAATGTATTCAATAGTGACCGGATCCTCGACTGTCAAGCGGTGTGACTGTGCTTCTAGCCGAGCCTTGTCCACTAATATACGGGCATCGGCGTTGAGGCCGGCAAAGGCAAGGCAGACGTGAGTGTCCACAAGGCCAATCTTCGAAGGTGTGATGCGAGTATCTTGTAATTTCATTGCTGATCGTTTCTCGCATCCGAGAACGACAATATCCTTTCCCTTGACTCCAACAGCACAAGTACCTGTTCACTCGTGAATACGATCCTTGGTATTCATATCCGGTCAACTTGCCTCGTTTTACGGCCTCTAGAGCATATTCGACCTGGAATACGTGACCATCGGGACTACAGAGCAAAAGAGTAAGCTGTTGCCTAGCTATGATAGTACAAGGTGCATCTCGTGTACCTGAAGACTTTATAATGATGTTAGCTTTACTGTAGATGGTGATAAGGAGCAGATGTGAGCCTACCGGACAACGCTCTATCATACCCTGAGGCCATGCTGCAGTCGAAGAAGGTGGGTTTTATGGTCCGATATATTTTCGTTGTCCTCGGGAAGACGAGCTCCAGCCATCGGGAGGGAGCTGGCGCGTCTGAAGATCGCGACTAGCGCGGTTATTTGCCGCGATCTTGACAAGGCGAATAATTAAATGTGAAGTAAGTTACGAAGTACTCCGTAAACTCTCCGCATCAGCGGAAAGAGTTCAAGGAGGCCATCGCTCTCTATCGTTATGCCCCCTCTACGGTTAAACCCTGCGATTCTCAAAGATCCTTCCTTAGTCCGACGTTTAATATGTGTACCGACTCCGCATTACCCTCGATTGTATCCTACAGTGCAAGCTAGGTGGGCCTCTGCAACAACAGAACCTCACCAGTCAGATGGTGACGGAGGACTCCAAGGCGCGCCGAGTTCCCAAAAACTAATCAAACACACATCAGAGTCGTAAGCGCCGTGCGCAACAATGCTCCTGGTCCTTCTGACCCGGATTGGTGCAGGTATCCAAATATCAGAAGAGATAGTCGATTCAACAACGTAAATGTCCCGGCTTGAGACCGCCGGAACGAGTAAATTTACTGACACTTTTGATCAGCTTTCTATGGATCATGTTCAATATTTTAAAGGCTTGCTGGGTGTAGATTCCGCCGTCATTGATGGGGTTTCTAAGGATGCGACGGGTGATTTGGAGCCGTTCAACATCGATTGGATGCGAAAATACAAGGGTCACACGAAGCTTGTAGTAAAGCCAGGATCGACCGAAGAAGTTAGCAGAGTGCTACAGTACTGTAATGAAAATATGCTGGCTGTTGTACCACAGGGTGGAAATTCAGGCCTTGTTGGCGGTTCTGTTCCCATATACGACGAGATCGTGATAAATATGTCACGGATGAATGCTATTAGGTCTTTTGACGAGGTCTCTGGCACGCTCGTCGTAGATGCTGGATGCATTCTGGAGGTTGCGGATCAATTCCTGGCAGAGAAAAACCATATATTTCCCTTGGATCTTGGCGCGAAAGGCTCTTGTCATATTGGAGGCAATGTGGCTACTAACGCTGGAGGATTAAGGCTACTACGATATGGAAGTTTGCATGGAAACGTCCTCGGTATCGAAGCGGTGTTGCCCGACGGCACTGTCATGGACGACTTGAGCAAACTGCGAAAGAACAATACGGGCTTTGATATCAAGCAGCTTTTCATCGGTGGTGAGGGGACTATCGGAATCATTACGGGAGTTTCAATTCTGTGTCCGCAACGATCGAAGGCCAGCAACGTGGCCTTCTTTGGCCTCGAAAGCTTTGAGAAGGTCCAGCAAGCGTTCCGTGCAGCGAAAGGGCAACTTTCCGAGATTCTGTCGGCCTTTGAGTTAATGGATCGACAGAGCCAAGACCTGGTTCACACAGTGACCAGCAAAAAGCGTCCCCTAGGAGGCCAGTACCCCTTCTATTGTTTAATTGAAACAAGAGGCTCAAATCCTGACCATGACAGCGAGAAGTTAGAGAAATTCCTCGAATATGTCATGGGCGAGGAGATCGTTTCAGATGGCGTCCTAGCTCAGGACGAAACGCAGATCCAGTCACTGTGGTCATGGCGCGAAGGCATACCAGAATGTCTGGGGCACTGGGGTGGAGTGTACAAATATGATCTCTCGATCCCAATACAAGAGCTGTATACACTTGTTGAGGATACGAGGGAGCGTCTTACAGCGGCTGGCCTGGTTGGCGATGGCGAAAATCACCCTGTTGTCGGCATTGTCGGTTACGGACATATGGGAGACTCGAACCTGCATCTCAATGTCGCGACAAGAAGATTTGACAAGGAGGTGGAAAAGCAATTGGAACCTTTTGTTTACGAATGGATTGCAAAACATAATGGAAGTATCAGTGCGGAACATGGTCTCGGTATCGCAAAGAAGGCATTCATCGGGTATAGTCGAAGCCAGACGATGATACGACTGATGAAGCAGATCAAAAATCTTTATGACCCGGTATGTCTAATCGTGACCTAATGGGAAACTGGCTAACGTCAGTATAGAAAGGGATTATGAACCCTTATAAATACATATGAGTCTACCGTAAGTTGATTATGACCAACCATAGATTATGCTATGGTTTTCTATACATCTTGCTTGGAGTACTTTGGGCTTGAGTGATATGCTCTGAACGTCGATCGCTGTGTGCTATACTGTAAAATCGTGGGCTGAAGCTATCAACTACTTTGCTATAGTATTAGGTGTCTGTAGATATGACTGATGAGTGATATTATTTTGTGCTTGCTTTTTAGCTCAATGAATGTGGTGAGATTGATTCGACGATATTGAAGTGCTTATGCTAGACTCGCTATCAGAAACACTGCAGCGGTGAGGGTAAAATGTCTGAGATACAAGGCGCTCTTGGAGCTGGAGTAGCTTTGGGTTGACCTAGAGTTGTTGACAGGTGTACTAGATTCAATCTCAAGACACATTAAGGCAGATGTTATTGATGTGCTGGAATTCGACTCTCGAAAGCTGTGGTGTTCAATACTAAAGTATCGTGCCCGTCTGGCTGCCATTACTCCTGATAGCTAAAGTAGAAGGCACTATTGGCGCCTCGCGGGTCACACGAGCATTGACGTTTTCGTCAATGGGAATTATGCGCTCCTCTCTTCCTTGTGCCATTAACTACACGATGCCTGGTAGACTTGAGTCATCGATACAGATAGAGATGCACACTTAATTATAGTGGATCTCCGCTAGCGACATGCATAAATTACGTCATAAAATCTTATGTGACCTACGAGAGCGCGCTAGGCGTAATCTTTTATCGATTGTTGCCGCGTCGACAATTCCCGTCAGATGCTAGCGTAAACATTGACATTTAGCACTACGACTGGCATCTTCAAAAAAGCCATAGTCTAGATGTTTTGACCATTTTTAGCACAGGCGCGCGATGACCAACCTGTATCAGGTTCTCGAAGAGCTTGGAAGTCGGTACTGCGGTCGTGCCTTCATGAGAATACACTGACCCAATTGGCGTAGGTGGAAGCTTCGGTGTGGTTTACAAAGCCATCGAAATCGCAACGGGGGAGGTGGTCGCCATAAAGCATGTACGACCTCAAATCTCCTCCAACCAAAACATTTTAGCTGATACCCAATCAGATTGATCTGGAATCAAGCGATGACGATATCCAAGATATACAACAGGAGATAGCTGTGTTGAGCACATGCGACAGTCCTTTTGTCACCCAATATAAGACCAGTTTTCTACGAGGTTACAAACTATGGATTGTGATGGAGTATCTGGGTGGAGGGTCTTGCCTGGATCTGGTATGCAGTGCGCGAGTCACAATCTGTGAGAGCAGGGCTTATTGGAGTAGCTAAAATCAGGACCATTCAATGAAGGCCATATTGCAATTATCTGCCGCGAATTGCTCCTAGGTCTCGATTACCTGCATCAAGAGGGAAAGATACATCGTGATATAAAAGCTGCAAACGTGTTGTTGGCAGAATCTGGCAAAGTAAAGCTTGCCGACTTTGGAGTCGCTGCACAATTGACAAATATCAAGTCGCAAAGGAACACGTTTGTGGGAACTCCATTTTGGATGGCGCCGGAAGTTATACAGCAGGCGGGTTACGACTTCAAAGCAGATATCTGGTCACTGGGCATCACAGCTATGGAGATGATCAACGGGGAGCCGCCAAATGCGAGTACCCATCCAATGAAGGTCCTTTTTCTGATACCGAAAGCGCCCGCTCCAAGACTCGAAGGAAGCAGTTATAGTCGGAACTTCAAAGACTTCATTGCAGCCTGCCTTATGAAAGATCCGGATCGCAGACCGACAGCAAAGGAGCTCTTACACCATCGATTCATTAGGAGCGCCGGTCGAGTGGAAGGTCTGCAGGAAGTAATTCAGCGTCGACAGATATGGGATGACAGCAGAGGCAAAGCAACCCATCCCAAATACTACGAGGAGACAATGAACGCTATGTGCGCCCCAGAAGTCGAAGACGATTGGGTGTTCGAAACAATCAAGGCTCCAACAATGGTGATATCACAACAAACAGGAGCACGGACTCAAAGACGACGGAAGATTTCAGTTGCCCAAGACTTTGTACAGGAAAGCCCGGAAGATATGATTGGGCGATTGACGCTGCAAGAACACGAGCCCGTTGTCCCTTCACTCCCGCCATCAGTTCGTGGGGCAACTATGAAGCGTCGATCATCACTGGCACGTACAGCGTCTTCGTCTCCCCCCAAGCGGCGGGCTAGTGGGCAACGACAGCCTCTAGCTCCTAGTACAACTTTTGGCAACAGTCCATCTACAGTAAGACAATTCTGGAGAGTGTCAAATGATAGTCCAGACAGCTCCGCGGTTGCGTCCATTGCAGAGACAGACGAGAATCAGCAACACATGGTTGGAACAGTGACGAAGGAGGCACTTCTTGGGCGAAGAGCCTACACGAAAGGCGTCGATCAGGCTTTCCAGGTTCTATACGCACAGACGGCAAGCCACAGTAGGAGGGAGGCCATCGCCCAAGTGGCACTTGCATGGGACACTCTTGACAAGGACGACCCTGAGGGAGAGTACCATCTCTTAAGGTTGATCATTGAGAAGGTCCATAAGTAAGTACGAAGGTAGAAATGTTGAGAGGATGATCGCGCTGATCCGTATCGCCAGTGACCCAAAGTTATCCTGTCTGTTGCCATCTGCGCAGCCAGCAACTCCTCCCAAGCCCAAACTTGTCCTTGCCCAAAACAATCCTCATCTCAAGAGTCACCGTCGCCGTCAATCATCTCTTTCGCCAGCAGAAGATGCGTGGACAGAAAAACAATTGCAATTACCAGGACAACTCACCCCTGGGATGGACCATACGAAGCAGCTTGCCGATGTCCTGTACAGCAAATGGGCGGAAGGCCTGAAGAACAGATGGCCAAATCTGTGAACTTCGCGAGACACCAAGGGATTTTCAATTCTTGCACATCTTTTTTATTCCTAATTCACATACCAGTGATTGAAACCCCTTTTCATGCAATCGAATGGCGCTATGAACCGCTGGCATTGAATGCTCCATTTTCTGCATATCTAGCATTTTGAGCACAATGAGACAGCGGCGACCCAATTGAATCTTTACATACTCACGTGGATGCAGAGGGGGCATCATGTTCTGTTCAATTTGTCTCCTGGTCGCGGGTAGGGCAACATTGAATGGTTTCCATCGGACACGGCTTGATCTGCGATATTGTACAATACTTGCATAGGCTGCGATATGAGCGTGACATAGACCATGGAAAGGGCATGAAGACCCCCCTCCAGCATGCGTTCCGGAGTGACTACAACGTATGTGCATTGAAAGAATGAGCCCGATACCCCTACGTGAAGATAATGGAACGTCTACTTTCTCAGCTCTACTAACCCCTAAACGGCAAGCTGATGTTCGCCCGATATTGACGGTCAGTTCGATCGAGTTGCAATCGGTAGTATGGATTTGCCTTCAGAGCATATATACACGTATGCGCATGAGTGCTGGGAGCGAACGTTCGTTTAGTCGTACCCTCATGTGGCAATAGTGGACTTGATTGCTTTCTTTGACGATGACCGAGATGCCACCAAAGCAGCATGTCATGAGTAGCTCCTGTATCTACAATATCCGCAATGCTCAACATGCCTGCTAAGTTGCCAATTCTGCAGCTGGCGCGGGTTCTTCAATTTGCTGTCCGATCAATTGACTTCATCTCGGCCGATGCGTCTGCTTGATCACGTACTGGGTGGTGTAAGACTTTTCTTCCACTCGCTCATCAGCGTGGAAGCCGTCTTTGAAAATCTGCCTGAAGATGATTTGGTCAACGCTGGGCAAAGGATGTCATCTCCATTTTCAGAGAAATTGACAGGCTTCTTCGAACGTGGGGTAGACCTAGCATCAATTGAACTTCCCACGGGTCAGCGCTGCCTCATGGACGAGACTCAAGCAGGGTTTACCTACCTCGTGCTCGTTCTTGGGCTGCTCTTGTTCGTCAACGGAGATGACAGCAAATCAGCCGCGGAGGTAGCTTTCTTGCCTCGAGTACTTAAGGTTGTTGTAGTAACTGTATCCCAATTATCCCAGCCATCGTCGTCATCAGAGTCGCTAGAGTTGCTGTTTGCATTGCTCCTCTGGGTATGCGCTGCTGGCAACGAAAGAGGGCCAACATCAGCACTAATTTCTGTCCCAGCCGATATAGGATGTCTCTCCTTAGTGTCGACGGAGTTTGTAGGCTGATTCGTCGCCAAATGAGGCGGCCACATTTGTGCTTTCCCATCAGGAACACTTTTCACGCCGAGAACCCGTTCCCTCTTAGCCTGTGTTTTGAGCATGTTTCCAGCAAGCATCGACTGCTGGTTGCGTAGATCAGACGTACTGACCGCCTCATCACCAACGGTAACTTGCCTGAGGTCCTCGAAGAATGTCCAAAGGCCATGCCTGAAGTCGCCCACGAGTTGCTTTCCTGTCTCTAATATCATGTCTTTTGGTGGACCCTTGTAAAGTCCATCTGAGTCGCTAGGCCCATCTGTCGAGTTACTCGAGCCTTGTATAGTGTTGGGTATTGCATCCCCATTGATAGAAAAACGATGACGTTTGGGCGATACATGGCTTGGTGATGGTAGGTGTGAACCTGCCGCCAATGAATCCTTCGGTGATAGCAAGGACAGCGTCCGGGTGTGTCTGGAACCGGAGAACACTGTTCGCGACGGCTTGACCATTGGCGGGGCCATCTTCCGTCTATCCAGATCTCTCCCAGTGATTTTGAGATCATCGTCACAAGATGTGGCTAAGTCGGATCCACCCAAAAACGTTTTGAGCGGCTGAAGTTGTTCGAGATGCCGAAGCTCATTCCTCTTCTTCGTCGCCTCGTGCGTCGCCCACTGCTTCTTCAGCTTTTCCAACTCTCCTTCCGCTTTCTGTAATTCCTCTTTCAGCTCGAAGACCCGCCTTTCCTGGGCCGCTAATGCTGTAAGGAAGGCGTTGCAATCTCCTAGATATAGTATTTTTGTCTCTGGAGACGGAGGCCTGGTAGGGATCACTGGTGTACTCGGGACAGATGAAGATGGAGTGTAGGCCCGAGTCGAAGATACAGACGATTGGCTGGAGGATTTTTCCAGACTTCGCCTTATCAAAGGAGTCGCATCAAGGCGAAGTGGGGGCATTGTCAGGGCTCTGCTGTTTGAGCATTGTCAGCCATTGAAGTTCAGCAACAACAATACGGGTATCAAGTGCGTTATTCGATGGCCGAAACTCAGAGGGGTGCTTGCCAATCGCGGTGCTCGAAGATATTGATGTGCATATCAGGCAATAGTGGGAACGACCAGCGGTGCCATAACTGCACTTTCAGACGATGCTCAGAACATGTTCTTGATTAGCTGAGAGCGATAGCTACGGAGCTTCGAATCATGAGTCGGGTAAAGGATAATGATACCTAGGTATTGGATTTTTGGCTTTAGGGAGACAAAGTCAACATTGCGTCGCGGTCTCCCACTAGAAAAGCTTGCGGCAAGGCAAGATTTAGCGCTACGCGTCTATCGGCAAAAATAGTATTCCCGACTCCGTCCTTCAAACTGGAGTCAGCTACAAGGTTGAAGATGAGCTTCCCTGGTATCCCTGGGGGTGGTGGAGTGGGTGGAGCCAGTACCGCTGGAATGAGTGACCAGGAAGCAGCTATGATTAAAGCCGTGAGTGCAAAGCTGCAATACATTTGAGCTGTCAACATGCTGACCGACTTGGAACCGCAGATGCAAGGAGCCATGGAGAGCTGTCCTTTCAAGACAGTTCTATCTGGCGGTATGGGATTTGCGTTAGGGGGAGCCTTCGGGTTGTTTATGTCGAGTGTAAGAGCTACACTGATCCACACCCTGCCCATATAGGGCTGCTAACGACGTCTGCTGGTCCCAGATGAGTTACGATACCCCGATGAGTGGAGCTGGTCAACAGCTTGCGAATCTCCCTCTGCGAGAGCAACTGCGGAGAGGATTCAAGGATATGGGAACTCGATCATTCAGTTCGGCAAAGAATTTTGGCTTGGTCGGAGCTATGTTCGCCGGGACTGAGTGCTGCATTGAGGGCGTATGACTTAGGTGTACGGAGAATCAGAACATAGGGCTGATTTAGGCTACCTATAGTACCGGGCGAAGAACGATCTTACCAATGGAATAGCCGCGGGATGTATCACAGGGGGTGTACTCGGGGCCAAAGCTGGACCACAGGCAGCGGCGATTGGATGCGTGGGCTTCGCGGCCTTCAGCGCCGCTATAGACTCCTATATGAGGATGCCTAGCGACTAAGACGATGGTCTGGATGTGCATAGCGTGGCGTTTAGGTTGATTGCCGTCTCCTCTCACCCATGGCGATAGGCATTTGGGCGGCGTTGTGACGGACAAGATAGTATGTATCAGAGGGTCTATAAGCAATAGCTTTAGAACGTTCTTCAAAAGAGGACTATTTTCGACATTCCCATACATGACCAAGCCATGCTGAGCGAACGGACTTAATCATATCTCTAAAGCAAGCAACAGAATATACGCGTCACCTTCCATATTCCTCCACCGTACTGTGTACATATTGAAGTCAGCATCGCTATCAGTGTACGTGTTGTAGGGACCAAATGCTCACAGATTTGTGTTTGGAGAGGCCGGATAAGCTAAATGGGAAAATGTGCTGAAAAGTAAAGTACATACCCAATTCTCGCCGCCCTAAACAAGCGCTGTGTGGCAGGAGAATGCAGCATGTGGTCCTCTTGTATCTCTGACGCTCAGTCCCAATTTCATTACGGCTGCTTCTCCCCAGTTTATTCCATTGACCTCCTATACGAACGCCGTTGCCAGTATGACCACTTGAATATGGGTACTCTTCTACAAGAACTCTTTTGGGGAGATACTCATAACTTCTCGAACACGGTATCAATATTGAACAAGTCTCCAAGTGACTCACTCTGAAGATTCCACATTGTATGACGCCAATTGCCGGCGCATTGTAGAGCACTGGTGATCTCAATTGGTTCCCAGAGAGCTTCAATTCCTGTGAAACGTTACCATCCACACGAACAGCATGTTCATCCGCATTGATATATGGCACCAGTCTGTGGTTGCGGCGACTGTTCATCGATGGAAAGGAAGCCAGGACTGATTGAGAAATAGAGGCATTTATCCAGCCCACGCTAGCCCACGCCAGCTCTTGTACCGGAGGTTCTCTGTTCAAAGGCTGTTCGACCGGGTACTGGCTGGGAACAACGATGGCGGAAACTGAAAGCAAGAAATACAGAAGGGAAAGCAATCAGAGAAGCACTTTCGTGACTAGCGGTGATTTCATGGATAGTCACCCTCAAGGTAAAACATCTTCATTTTACAAATATGCATGAGAGCTTATCAACGTCATTGTGCTTTTTGGTTGACTTCCAACACACGTCCCATTGATGAAGACACTAGCGTGGCGCCACCGCTTGACTCCAAAGGGTCATGGCCGAGTGCCCGGGAGGCTCGGCCGTTTGGATGCACGTCATCTGAAGTCATTCGAGGATCAAGATAAATCTCATTAACTACTCCGTATTGGACCGACGAACCAGTTATCGACATGGCAGCTGCGTTACCATTGAATTCAAGGCCTCGACCTTTCATGATTCTCTGCTTTGGTTGCCTACCTTTTGACGGCAGGCATTAGGCCCTTTGCACTACGCGCGCCGTTCCCCGGGCTTCGGTTTAGCACAGATCATCTTCGTTGACTTCGAACTGAAAACCCTTGGCTTCGCAATGTGCAGACCGATACCTTACCTCAAGCTCTCGCCCCCTCTCTAGGGAATCTTGGATGCCGTCATCCAAGGAGTCAGCATCTCTGCGCTCCCCAAAGCCATTTGGATTTAGGCCAGATGGCATTTATCAAGAGCCAGGAACCACGAGGCAGCAGGATGGGAGCTCCGACGATGATAGCATTAATAAGGGGCCCGGTCTCTTAAAAAGAAAAAGACTGTTAAACCTCAAGAGCATAACGAAGGCGAAGACGAAGAAGTTATTCAACATTGATGGGGCTACAGTGGATGACGAGTCGGAGCCTGAAGACGACGGAGTTTTCGAAAATATCCAGCACAATCCTGCTTTCCATACTGGTGCTCTCGTCAAGGAGAAGCGCTTCCAACCAGGCAAGTCAGCCGATAAGACTCTGGAGCACATAAAATCTCTGGGAAAAGCTGTCGCTCACCCGGTAGATTCGATCAAGAGCAAAGCTACTAGGACAACTGCTGGCCAACTCTCCAAGGCTGATCGTCCGTACCTTTCCAAAAAGGCTGATGAGGACTTCCTCCAGGCTCATGACAACCTCAAGCGAGCAGAATCTACCAGCTCGTCTAAAAAAGGCACTTCCGATGAGGAACAGGAGTCCATTATCAGTGAACATCGGGAAAGGGTACGAGAGATAGAAGCACACAGGGAAAGCTTAAGAGCAGCATGGACAACCAGTCGTCATGTCAGGCGGGTGCGAGTAGTACCAAAAAGACACATTGATTTTCCCAACAACGATTACTTCGTACAGAGAGACGACTCTGGGAAATTCGCATCCTACGATTGGCTGAAGTGGCTGGGCTATGTACCGCCCCTTCTTTATCATTGATGCAGCCATCTACTGATAAAGCTGTATAGAATCTCCTTTACTACACTCAGGATTTTAGCGCTCAATACATCGATGACTTCGACGAGCTACCTTTTGGCATCGATAGTTCGATCCATTATGTCGAGCGACTCGTATTGGCTAGTGCATCGTGGCAATCTTGGGCTATGAGCGTTCGCGCGGTATATCGCTGGGAACACCCTCGCACCACAGTCAAATGGTTTCTCCTCTATATCCTCTTGTGGTACACGCAACATATCATGGGCTTTCTTGTAAGTGGCCCAATCGATCAATGAGACCCTAAATTGACGTGCCTTGGAGTATTGTTTCATCATTTACATTGTGCTCAAGAACCGCTATTTTCCTAATTCTGCTGAGTCTCTCCGGGAATCGATGCGGAGGGCGGTAGATAGTAGCAGTAGTGCTTCTAGGTTTGGTGAATTGATCGACAAGCATGGGCGTCATGATTGGCTTGAGCCACTGATGGAGGACTTGGGCCCTTACGTCCAACTCCAGCTGGGTGATATGGCGAATATGCTTGAGGTCTTCTCCAAGTAGGCATGCTTCGTCTTAGCGTATGGAATGCAAGGCTAATATGACGATGGTAGCTTCTACCATTGGAAGTATCCTAAGAAAACGCTCGCTTCTCTAATTTTTCTCGGATCATGTCTAATGGTATCCGTGTTTGCAGACATGGCTTTCTGTATCAAGATAGTCTGGTTCATCGTTGGAGGAGCATTTTTTTTATGTTGGCCCATTTCCAGCCATTATCCGAAATACCGCTATCTGGTGTCTCCGTTCAAGTGGGTGCTTTGGGACATTCCAACGCATGGTGAGCTATGAGGTCCTTCTTGAATAGCCCAGTGCTGACACGAAAACCAACAGCTGAATGGTCATTTCAATATCTACGTCGTCAAGCGCAAATATCGCGTGAGCAGGTGATCAAGAAAAAGGTGGAAGATGGCCACTGGCGCGAGGTCGCAAATGGTGCAGTAGACCGTTACACAGGTCACCTTAGTACCGTCCCCCGAATCAACGTAGAGGCCGACGAGTTGGTAGAAAAATACGGCGACGATGACGACGAATGTTGGTATAGCGCAAGTTCCACAGATAGTGTCCTCGAAGCGACTGATATTCGCTCCTTTCGTGCTCAGTCGCATGGCTCTATCGGCCGGCTTGTTGTCTTCTCAAAAGGCATTCGGTTTGTGCGCAGTGTAACGAAGAAGGAAATGTGGAGGCGGAATTATTTGGAGCTGGCCGAAATGAGGAAGGTGGAAGGATCTACAGTCTCCAAGTTGGCATCATTGTCTCCGGATCAATTAGAGATCAAATGCACCAATGGAAGCAAACTGCATTTGGAAGGAATGAAAGAGAGAGACGAAGCGTTCAATACCATTATTGCGTTCAGTAGCCTGCAGTGGCAATCTCTTCAGATTTTGAGTAACAGCAAGGCTCAAGCTTGAAAGGGTCGTCGCCGTCTTGGGGATACAGGGGGATGGCATAATGTATTGCGAGCAATTACTCAGACGCAGTGTGGAGTACAATACAAACTCCCAACACATCCGATAGGTGCTCTCTTAAGCATTCCTGAGTTAATTGAACTGTCTTTCACCAAAGCTCGGGGAGGATCAATATCTACGATATTATCACTCAAACCTTGACGACGATTATTCCAAGGTGGGCAAGTCAATGACGAGTCTCCACACAAAACTCACCGCGCGGACTACTACGGAGTGTATTGAAATGCTGGAAGCTAACGTATGTTTTCTTTCACCCCATCCAAGCATCCGAATCGTTCCGTTGATTCTTCGACTCGGGACTGTCAGGAGCGAGACCTGGACTTGGTACGGCGAGGAAACCACCAAAACCATTGCCGACAATGGCGCTTTGCCTGCCTTGTTTTCTATACTGTGGAGACAAAGGTATGGCGTGATGTAGGCTTTCGGGTCCAGTGGTGGTTGTGCCGCCGCGTTGATCTGCCAGAGAGGGGGGTGAGATTAGGGTCAAGTTCCACTCAAGCTCGCTGATCGATTTAGTAAAGAGATGAAGAGGTCGTTTGAGTCCCAGCGACAGTGGCGCTGGTATTGTACCGGGACGATTGGCCGAGGAAAGGGGCTTTGAAGCTGGCTGGAGTAGCTCTTGAGGAGTGACTAAAAGGGCATAAAGGTGAGTGAGGGAGGGCAGTGCGCCCGAAAGGATGGAAGACGAGAGGTAGGTATAGTAGCTATCAGATGGGGAAGCAAGGCCGCTAGGCTTACGGTCCGCGTTTGCGATCTCGTAGTGAAGTTTCTGAAGAAATTGTGAGGCCAAGGGTGGAGTCTGTAGCGATGGAAGAGCACGAGAGACCGTTATGGCGGTATGGAAGTTGATGAGTTTGGGTGCTGCAGAGAGTATTCGATGAAATTCGGAAGCTGAGACACCTGTGTTCATGAGCGTGAGAGAGGTAAGGAAGTTTTGCGATCCTGTAAATTGTGGAGTCAGCACTGCTTAATCATGACGTTGAACAGAGACATGAAAAATTCCTGCCGAGCACAAAGCGACTCAAGAAAAGGGACTGCTCCTGGAGCGCGGACCGGCAATCAAGGACGCGTAAGGTAAGCTACAGAGTGCTTAGAAAATGACATGCTCCCACAGGGTTGACCTGGTCTACAAACGTGGTACGCTAGAAATGGTGAAACAAAGGATATACTCCCAAAGCTCGTCTTGCAATCAAAAGGGAACAACTCGGAAAGCTGCCTTACCTGGCTGAGATAGATAGGCCACGAGGCCTCCGGCTGAGATATTGGGAACATCTCGGAGATCTAGGATCGTTAACGGCGGCAAGGACACATCGGTCGACAAAGTGGAAGCAAAGATGCTATCGTCAAGCAAGGGCAGATTTGCCAGCTTGACATCACGAAGAGCGTTTCGGGAGTCACAGACGCTTATGATTGTAAGCGGCTCTACAGCAAGATCAGACAGTTCGAGAGTCTCTAATTCTCGCCAGAGAGTAGATTGCGCCAACATCTGAAAGCTGCCTTCAGACCCAGCGTTGTACTTCATATGTCGAATCCTTGGGCATCGTGACTGCAGTGCTTGCTTCAAAACATCGCAAAACGGGTCATCTTTGTGAATGCCGTCCGGCAGATCGACATAGAGTAGGTTTGGCAGAAAGGATATGGTCCGGGCAAGGTCCGCAACACTCCCCTCTCGAGTCATGTATGGCGTCTTGAGATATTGGACTTTGTCCGCCAAGAACGCATTCTCTCTAACCGTCCTAGCTAATAGCTGTAGCCGCTCTTGCGAGGGGCTTGGAGGGCTCCCATTACGATTGTTGAAGGATCGTCTTTTGCTTTTCAGAGCTAGCTCATTCTCTCGATCACAATAGTGGACGGCGTCTATGCGGATATGGTGGTACCTGGCACGTGACAGTCAGCGCGAAGCCCAATGGCGCGGATCATCCGACAATTACAGGACATTCTGTACTGCCTCAGACCATTGCTTGCTAACCAAGGCGCATTGCGAGAGGTCTTTCAAATTGCATAGCATACACCCAGCATCCACCATCGAATCCTCACACGAGCTGTAGGTGTCATCTTGTGGGCAGCAATAGCTCAGCAGCTGCTCGAGTAGCACTCCCGAGAGGTGCGCCGTTGGATTCGGACCAAATCGAGGGGTGCACGGTTTGGATGCGTGTGAGTCTTGAGGTGAAGCATGTTTTCGGTCGTTACTACCCTTCGCTCCTGGCTTGGATCGAATGTTAAGAAACTTCATGGTCGAATCTTAGCTAGAGAAACAGAAGACCCACATGGAGGGTAAGGGTACCTAGTGTTGGGTCGAAGTGGGGCTCCCCACATGGGCCGCGCCCGAGAGAGTCAGACCGTTTCAGGCATCCGATCGGGGCCAGCCTAAAACAACGACAATTCATGGAACTCTCCATTACTCATTACTGCATCCAAGCATCCAGTCATGATGCTGAGGATATCCGAGCTTGCTCGGTCACATAGAGCTCAAGACATAGAGATGTGTATAGAGATGAGGACAAGGTACTCGAGGCAATCAGATCGATGTGGGTTGCTGCATCGTAGTTTCATCGAATGCTCCGCATTTGGCAACAGCCATCAAATGAAGTCGTCGAACCCGGAGTGTCCAAATCACAGACGCATTGGCTCATGGCTTGGCGAGCGCACATGCAGGTACGGAGTAGTCTCTGTCTTCGGAAAGATTGTTTCAGGTGAAGGAGTACCAACAGGGTAGGCGATTGAATGCATTTCGACTATACATTAGACAGCCGATGAATGCCTTCTGTTGATCTTCCCAGCTCGCAATGGTGTTTGGTACTTGCAAGAGGTGACTCAGGAGACAGCAAGGCGGATTGGAAGCTGTTGATGGAGTTGAGATTAACTAAAGACAAGTTGGACGAGATGAGGATACATGGACAGGATGGTGAAGAGCTGATGAAGCGCGGAAAGAAGCATGAAATAATGCAGACTAAAGGTGCAATCATCGTGTCATGCTAGCAGAGATGGTATAGGCTTAGTTAATTATCGTAAGATGGTGCCAAATGATGCAGTGACCTCATCCTACATGGGTAATTGCCTCTCATGAACGTCGGCCTTCATAGACTCTACGGGACAGATACCCCTTGATCTATGACCATTCAGGTCCAAGCTCGCTAGACTTGTTCCGCGAAGTAGGACCAACCAGAAGGAACGAGGATGAACTTCTGGAGATACCGCGTTGAAAACTTAGTGGGTAGGGCAGGGCAGGTGGAGCATGGTGAAATGAAAGAGGATGAAACAAAGGTCATGAAACCGCCTCCTGGACTCTTGGCAAGGTGACAGGGTCTAAATACACCAACCGAGATTTTACTTGGACCTCATACAACATCCCTATTACCTACTTACCTAACGCCCCGTACTATTGCCGACACCATCTTATTCCCACTGGTCTCTCTACTCTCCCCTCCATCTCCTTCTCACCCTTAGTCACTCTTTCAGCACCTTGCTGCAAACCCATACATCTGTCCTTGGGACACCATCACATTCTCCTCTTTTCAACGCTTGCCTTCGAGCACTAGGTACTTCTCGACAGCTTACTAGAAGAAAACTTTCATTGTAGGACCCGGAGTCTTGCATCATACCACCATCCATATTCAGAGATCCTCGACGGCTGGTTCATCGGGATGTCAACCAATCAAGGAGCAAAGCCAGACATTGATCGTTACCTGGTTATACACGTCGCTACAACATGTGACGAGCATGGTGTTTATGTGACAAAGGATTCGGCCGAGGTCATCGAGATTGGCTGGCTGTTGTTAGATGCCAAAAATTGCGAAGAGGTATACTACCGGGACGATCATGCTGAGCTTGAAAATTTGCTCATTCGCGGCATCGCAGATCCACCGTGAGAGCGTCCTGGTCAAGCCGGTCAATACACCCATAACTCCACTCTGTAGTAAGTCATGGTCCGAATGTTGACAGATGCTACCGCGTTCAAACATCTGACATCTCCCATCAGCAAGCCTCACAACACTCACCTGGGAGCACGTCCGCACGGCGGGCACATTTCGCGATGCTATCAGTCGCTTCGACAGCTTCGCTCAGGAGCATTTAATTCCCAAGAACTCTGAGTTTGCTTTCGTGACGCTTGACTCCTGGGATTTGCGTGTGCAACTCCCCCGAGAGGCGCGTGACAAGGCCGTTGTACTACCGCCATACCTTCAACACTCCCGTACATTCGATCTGCGTACCGAGTACCAGCGATGGCAGCAGCACCATCCCGAATCTTTACCGTTTGGACCGAGTTCTTTGGCAAACATCTGTGCGGCGTTGGAAGTAGAACCTGTTCAATCATCAGCGCCCATAAAGCACAATCTCCCCTTTCATCTACAAGCCTTGGCTCCAGCTTCGCCACGGCGTGCCATGGAGGAGGCGGTAACATTGGCTAGGGTGTTACGTGGTCTGATTCGCAAATCTCAGCCTCCCCACGAGCATCCTGACGTACTCAGTCGTCCCATGGATGCGAGAGCAGACGTTCGTGCGTTCTTGGCGGAGCGAAGTAAAGTACTACATATGAGTGGTCTCCCCCATGACACAACTCAGTCGGAGCTGGAGAGCTGGTTCACCCAATTTGGTGGTCGTCCTATCGCCTTCTGGACCCTGCGTACCCCAGATCAACACAAGCCTACTGGATCAGGGTTCGCCGTGTTCTCTTCCCATGAGGAGGTCAGTCTTCATCCATACTTCTACCCTAGTACTCATCTGCCTACGAATGACTTGCATGGCTTCTACTCCTTTGCTTGTCATGGCCAAATTAATCGCGCCGCATTTCTAATTATGTTCTAATGTTCAATTACTGACTACATCTTAGGCAGCAGAGAGCCTATGTATGAATGGGCGTGCTCTCAATGAGAAAGCAATTGAGGTCTCGCCCTCCTCAAGCCGAGTACTTGATCGCGCTGCAGAGATCCTAACACCATTCCCTCCGAGCAAGAACAGACCACGGCCGGGAGACTGGACATGTCCATCATGTGGCTTCTCTAATTTTCAGCGTCGTACAGCATGCTTCCGCTGCTCGTTTCCTGCTGCAGGACCGGGGGGTGACCCCATGGGCTACTCAAACTATGGTTATGGGCCTCCGCACATGGTGCCTCATCATCATATAGGTCATCATGGTGGACACGGAATGGGTCATGGACGTGGTGGAGGTGGAGGTATGGTGCCATTCCGAGCTGGAGACTGGAAGTGCGGATCTGAAGGGTGTGGGTACCACAACTTCGCCAAGAATGTCAGCTGTCTGCGTTGCGGTGCCAGCCGCGCTGGAGCAGCTGTTGTTGCAGACTCAGCTTTCCCATCTCCACTCGAGCCCCCTTCTGGATACGGCATGGGACCTCCTTCCATGGCAGGCACACCGGGCCCCGGTCCTTTTGCTGGACCCTCTGGTGGCTTTGGATCCGGTGGATTCGGCGGCCAGCAATATGGTGGACCTCCTAGTCAATACGCACTACCATCAGGACTTGGCGCTCCTACTGGTGCCTATCCTCCTATGAGTGCTGGATATGGCCAAAGTCAGTCTGGTGGGCCTTTCGACAGTAGGGCTGCAGAAGCTGCATTTTCATCTGCAGGCAACGGTCCTCCCTCGTCTACAGGTGCACCCAATGGGTCATCAGGGTTCAGCGGAACTACTTACACTAATATGGATGGAAATTCCGACCCATTTGCCTTCCTCTCCTCGGGTCTAGGAGGTCTCTCGATGAATGATGACTCTCGGAGAAACGGTGCGAACTCTAATAAATCCCCCGTTTAAAGTTGCGAAGCTTGAGCCTCATCACATCGTCGAAATCTACTCCTTGGGTTGGGCGGAGTTGACCGAAGGTGAGTATGGAAAAGGAGAAGAGGAGATGTTGTATTTTTCGGATGGGACGGGATGTTTAAAGATGGGTTTCTACATGCGGAAGCGACATGTTCAGGATAGGACATGAGCGATAGATCTCCACTTGGTCAAGCATAGCGAGGACTGGCAGAGCGGCGGTGTTGGTGGGCGGATATCCAAAAGTGTGGTGGGGCATTTGGAATGCGATACATGGTCTTTCTTATGCCATTTCATCTTTTTCTTCTGGCATGAGCGCAACATGCTTGCTAGCTTCACTTCACTTCAGAAACACTTTGGTGGCTTTGGGACAGCTATTTGGGACAGCAGGTAGCGCAATATTGACAAGGTAAATAGCAGAGGTGACAGTAGGCCGTTCTAGCGCGCATATTATCAGAAGGTACGTGATTCGCGGGATCGAGAAACTCTTCTTCAAGCAAGCATTTCTTACCATGCCCACCTCCCTCGTTTATCTTTGAGAGTTCGAGCAACTGGGTGACCATTCGCATGGCACCTCCAACTTGGAAACCAGCAACGGGGCCATTGGCACATTGGGCACCATCGATATGCTAGCTGGCTTATTGAAAGCTGGAATTTGCCTACATGAGCATCCTACGTTACTTTAGTCTCTGCCTGTATTTATTATGATAACTGGTGGGTGAACAATCGGAGCGTTCCGAGACAAGAGTATCCAGCAACTGGCATCCTGATTTCGACATCGGAGATTTTGATAACATTACAGATACGAGCGACCTGAATAAGATGTCGCTCCTCCTTTCCTTCCCTTCCTTTCCTGTCTGCGTGAAAACATATGCGAGAAAGACGACATCTGACGAGCAGCGAAACCTCCTCCCTTGCCTACGCTGAGCGATGCTGACGGCACATCGAATTTGAAGGCGAAGAAACCCCCGCACTGGCAGCTCGTCACGTAACATTAATTTTTCTTACCCTTCTATGAATATAGGCTTACAATCGGGCAGAAGTGCAGATACGCGGAGGCGGCTACCGCGGTCACCGCTCAAATGAGGTTACGGCAGCTGGAGGACCCGAGGAGGGAGTCGAACGATTCGATCGCAGAAGGAACAAGCGTTGAGACGACAATATAGCCAGAGGGGGTTTACGGCTACCAGAACGGATGTCAACAGTCAATGACAAGGCGCCTGGAAGCCCTTCGCACACCTTTACATGACCATCTTACATTGCATTCTATTGCGCCTTGAGCATAGCAAAAAGCGTTCTAATTGTACGGATGCAAATGGCAGCTTAGGACATAGCTATCACTAAAATGTCATGGTATAGTCACAATGTTTTCGTCGACATTTGTCCTCGAGACCGACTCCTCCGTAACGCCGATATCACCTCACTATCTTCAACAACGTTTCCTTATAGCGGGAGCTTACAATCAAGAGGAGTGGTATCTGAGCAAGTGGTCATCTGAGGCTTCCGAAATTATAATTTTCTATACTCGCGGCTAATTATCCAGCTGCAGCAGCAAAGTCACAGGATTAATAAGACCAAAGGACAAATATTCCGAGAATTCTACTTCGACCCGATTGCTAACAGATCTCTGGAATAAGGGACGCTCGATTCTAAATTGGTCCGGCAATTTGAGCTGGTTGTTCCTAAACAGAACCGTTTTCACTCAGGGTCACAGACTGGTACGTACTTGGACAATGAGCCTGCTACTCATCGTTTGTTGCGTAGGGCGGTACTTATTAATTGACATAAGTATTGGGGTAAGCTTTACGGGTGCACTTGTCGTTGCGATGAATTACCCTCCCCTAGCTAAATACCTTTTCCCATAGCAGTATTCACCTCCCTCCGTTTCTCTCTCTCAACAACAGGCCTCAGGCCTCCATCACGCTTCTCCGCCCGGTCAAGTAGACTTCCGCGTGCATAGTCGCTCTCCTCGGTTACATCCAACATCGGCGCTTTAGCTTCCCTATCCCCAGTTATGACGCCCCTTCCTAGCCCTATGCCGCCTTGACCCCTGCTGTTGCCCGCTAAGAGCCCCCCCGTGAATGGGAGCTCCCCCTTCTCCGGCGACTGGGACTTTTGTTGGCTGCCCGTGGATGCGGCGCTGTGGTCTCTCCGTACGGTCCTGGGCCCCTGAAGGGTGGGTCCGTCTTGGCCGCTGCTTGTACCTGGCCTTTGCCACGTGGTAGTGGGTGGCACTGATATTGCCTCCTCAGGGCTCGTCGCGATCTCGACAAGACCTCCAGCAGGTATTTGCTCAGGTACTATGCCTCTGCCCTTCCTTGCATGCTGGGGCGGTTCGCGATACTGTGGAGTCAGGTCGATGAGCGGCCTAGCTCTCGGCTGTTGTGACGAGGTCCGCTTTAGGCCGTCCGATGAGCTAAGAGCAGTGGAAACAGCCGGGGGGGGACTCGACCCCTGAGTCTGGCTACTTTCAAGCCTTTGTTGAGCTTTCTGACGCTGCGTGTATGTCCTTCCTAAGAGGCCAGTCGCAGCAAATGGTTCGGGCTGCTGGATGTTTCTCAGTGTCGGTATCGTCGAGGGTCCTTCTCTACGGGTCGATGGGGCACCTGCCTCCGCATCCTTCGTAAGCTTTCTCGGATATGATATCGGTGGTGCCACTTGATTGCGGATAGTCAGGCCACGAGAAGCACTTTCAGCTGTTTCGATTCTGTGATCACCACTTCGAACTGATGATTTGCCAAAGTGACTGTCCATTGACGGTTTGTGGCCTACACTAGATATTACGTTTGCGGGACTCTTAGCTTTATTGAGTCCTTCCCCCATCACATTAACTAGATACCAGCTTCTCCATTCTTGAACAGCTCTGTACCACGATGCAGCCAAAGCTTCATCACCCGTTGAGAAGAAGTGGACAAAGTTTACGGTTGTCATGAACATGATAGATTTCTGTTGGCTTTTGACCGCGAAACACATCTTTCTGGGCGGCCTGATCTTCTTTGACAATTGCCGTGCCGTAGGTACGTATATGTCAAAGTCGGACAAATGACAGATGTTGGATGTTTCACCGCCATCTTTCTTAGCTATAGATATCTGTCCGTCTGACCGCAGAGTGACCCATCGCTTGTCCCAATGACCGGGCCTCTGTGAATGATAGATCGATACCGAGGTATCTCCTGGCTGAGTCCGGGAGACACAATTGAGCTCCAAGTCTTCGTGATTTTCACCAGTGGGAGATTGCGAGATTATGAGTTGATTTTGCATGTCATTGTCCCATGAGTTCATAACATTGCGAATATGCTCATACTTCCGGAGTGGACGCTCAAGACCAAGCTGTCTGTACGACTCCTCAAGGATGCTATCCTTTGGACGAATTTGGTCTCGTGTTCGGTCGTCGGCAAGGTGAATAATATCCATCGGCGTCGTCGAAGGCGTTACAGGAAGTGACATAGTAAATTCCCCGTACTTGACAGTGACTCTTCGCTCTCCAGCATTGACAGCTGATATAGGAGCATCAAAAGCAGGAGCAATGATGTTCTGGGGCGACTCAATCGCGATCGGCCCAGAAATGGTTCTCTTCAATTGCTCTCTGCTCTTTGAACGTCTCTTTCCATCTGTCTGGCCGGCAACGCGCTGTGTGAGGCTCTTCTTCTTAGTCAATGCTCGGGGTCTGCTAACCGCAAGCTGCTCGTCTCGTCGTCCAGAGTGTAACCTAGCCCGGCGTTCGTCAAGTTCTTGTCCTGATAAGCTTTGTGACTCTCGATCTGGTCTATTGATCTGCACCGCTTCTTCTGGACGAGGATTCTCTCTTGTATTTTCTCTACTGCCAAGGTCTATCGTCCGGGAACCTTGACAGATGCGCGGAGGAGGCTTCACGTCGACATCCGATAGTTCGTGGTTTGCTGGTCCGCTCCGTGGGTTCGACTTCGGCTCTGCTACTGATTTCGGTGGCGCTACGTTGCCATTGGGTTCCTTTACCCGATGCGTTGGAGCAGCGTCTTTAAGCCTCTGGAACTGGTCTGCGCTGAGGTTTGGAGGTTCTTGTGTGCTGGCAAAGGACCTGTCCGGTCGTGGACCTTTGTACCTAGATCGAGTTCTTGCTATAGCCCCGCTTAGAGGAGCTGGTACAGCTTCAGAAGATGAAGGCATTGTTCACTGCAGGACTCCTCAGTCGAATCTTTCAGAAACTCCTGCTTCGCTTTCGCCTGCGTTTCGAGCGGCGCTCCGCGTTTTCAGGGTGTAGTGATTCCGTGCGCGAAGGCATGTGTATATTCTCTTGGCCAGAATTGCATAAAGGACAAAACTCCGAGGACAAAACATGGACTCGGCATTGCTCAAACACGCGACCGTCCATAGGGCTACTAAGCTACGGTTTGATTGGTCAAACCCAGGTAGCATATGGGAATGACCGTTAGGGCGGCGCGGGCGGTTACGATCTGGAGAAGAAGCGGTACTCCGTACTCCGTAAAGATGAAAACCACCAGCTGAGTAACCCAAGTAAGGTGTTTCGACCTTCCTACTTCGTCTGCCAATCGCGAATAGCTCTATTGAACTATTGCAGTTCATGGATATCTAGAGATTTTTCTGGTTGGCCACTCTGGACCTTCACAGCAATTACCCTGGCGGTGATAACAGGACCATTCACCAGAATCGTAACTTTATGTCAGGGCTCGAATTGCAAAGTCATGAAGCAGGCTGTGAAGGTGGACTTCCAATGACTTCCTAAAGACTATCGTGGTTTGAATGATGAGGCTACGACTAAGGAGCTTATAGCTTGATAGCTTCAAAGTATCGCGCGTCTGTCTAGGAATGGAAGTAATCTTCGTGCTAGTCTGTCCATGATGCTACTCACTCCTATGTGAGTCCAAATTTCTGACAACCATAGAGCAATCAATGCCAAAGGTAATGTGGCCTGGCTACGGAAGATTAAATCGGGGACGTAACTCTTGGCGAAGGGCAACGTCTTTGGTGACGTGCAGACGGTGCCTATGTACGCCTCACACTATGCGGCTTTCCGTGACTACAGCAGCCACAGATACTATGCGTCGTGTGTTGATTCTCCCCATTTCCTGGCAACGGTACATGTCTGGGTGTTAGTCGTGACGTTCGAGCTCCGCTACGTTGGCCTTTCAGAGACCTTCGTTGCGATACGCTCGATCATTATGGACATGGGATTGACGCCGGCCTTCGACCATTCAATTGGCAATACCCTCCACACCTCGCCACTGTCTTCCTCGACGTGACTTTGAATCGGCGCACCTGTGAGCGATTATTGTGCTATGCTTGCTACAAAGAAGCCAATGAAGTGACAAACACAGGGCTGAATTTCGTTGGACCGGCAAATCGTTCACAAAGGTATGCTAGAAAACTCCGCTCCGCGACTTGCCAATCATTCGAGGGATTGACAATACATGAGCAATTGTGGACCTAGTCATTGTGCTCTACTGCCTACAAAGAGCCAAGGAATGGACCAACGGAAGGCTAGGACACAATCAAACGGCACAATTGCTAACGAAGGTACATTCGAAGACTGTGCTCGACTGCCTATTGATAAATTGAGAGACCAAATTGAGAGACTTGCGACTATAAGAAGAGGTCTGTTCAATCAATGAAGTCTGGTACTAGAAAGGAGCCATGGCATTAAACAATGGGAGACTGGGACCTAGCCAACTGGCATAGTTGCTAACAAAGGTATGCTTGGAGACATTGCTCTGCTGCCCGCCAGCAAGTCCAGAAGCTGACAACGGAACGTTGGAAGAAACACTGACAACCATGAGGACGTTGGAGATGCGAGTGATGTTGCGATCTGCGGACGGTGGCACAGATCTGAAGTATGTCGGTTTTCCACTGATCGTCTTTGTATGCAGACCCACAATACCTAAGGTTTTCGACATGTCTACTTTTCAGAATCGCATTCACTGGTGACCCTCAACTTCAAGTGCCCGCATCAGATATGCTCCCGGTGGCAGTGCCGAAATCATGGCTCATGCGAGCGACAGTCAAACACGATCCCCCAGTACTAAGGACACGTGGAAGGGGGGAATTGCATGATTAAGGCTAGACAAGCAGCTTCGGAGCCCTCCTGTTGAAGCGTAGAGTTATGGGCAATCTATTATTCCACTGGAAATACCTTGTGACTACCGACTTATGCCTAGAGATATGATGTTCGAGTCGTGCGCATTTCTTTCCTTTGCTTTGAGCTGCAAGAATCGACAGTTATCATTTGAAAAAGAGTCGCAGGGAGTTCTTGGCGATTCCTGATTGGCTGATATGATGAAGCCCTACGGGGCGATCATCAATATCTTTCGCATTAACTACCTGGATCCCTCTCCCGCTGCTGAGCCCAGTGAAGACCACCTCTGAACACGGCGTGCTACTCAGCCTTTCATTATCCCGGACTCAGCCTTTCATCACCCCGCAACTCGTC
>JAABUK010001619.1_pt1 | contig 42353 bp, 53 predicted proteins | sample 5559141 | NCBI WGS metagenome assembly JAABUK01 (sample SAMN10711869, study PRJNA513367) | rock metagenome | isolation source: Antarctica rocks | place: Antarctica: Victoria Land, Pudding Butte nord | collected 2016-01-03 | reverse complement strand
ATGATGATGATGATGATGATGATGATGATGATGATGATGATGATGATGATGATGATGATGATGATGATGATGATGATGATGATGAAGTCAACAGGTCAACAGCATGATAGGTGTAAAAGAGGAACTTGTCATCAAGCAACATCAGCATACTGACACTAAAAGTTGCTTACCTAATGGTGGCGTATGAGGCAGATGGTTGGAGGCCAGCTCTGGTTGCTGGCCAATCACATGAGGAGCGCTGTGCCCATTGGGCACAGAGCCTGCCTGTTGACTGAGCCCGTTTTGCCCTTCAAGGCCACTTGTGCAAGTTGGTTGAGAGGGCCCAGCCCCATTGGGCTGTTGTCTGTCAGGGTCAGCTTCAGACATACTCACATCTGCACCACACAGATCAGCTTGTTGAGCTTGATTGCTTTGTAGGATTGCAATAACAGCCTCAAAACAGGAAGGTCAGAAGGGCTGCAAGGGGCCTTGAGGTAAGGATCACAATGTAAGCTGATGGCACCAGGCCTACATTGCAGCCTGATGGCACCAGAATCATGATTTGAAGCACTAATGCACATGACAAAGTAGGGCTACACAGGAAGCGTTGCAAATTTTGCACATGTACAGCAATACTGCATTCCAAAGACAATACACAGCATGTGAGTGTCAGGAGCAAAGCCTGCAGCCCCATCAGTGGGAATCTCTCCCTCATCCAAGGACATGTCATCTACAGACTTGGCCTCATCATCCAGGTTGGCCACATCCCTCTTGCGTTTCTTCACTTGCAAGTCTGCACATAAGCTCCAATGTTGAAGGCAAGCAGAAAAGGCAGATCTCTAACCAAGTTGATAAGTGTCAATGGACTGCAGCAGCATGAAAGCAACAGGTAAGCAGGACAGACCTGGCAGGTGTGGAGGAAAGCCAAAATCCTTCTGTGGTGGCTTGCTATGGGCTGATGGCCGCTCAGGTGGAGGAGGCAATGGGTGCTTTGGAGGAGGTGAAAGCGGCAAAGGGGGGTCGGGAGACAATGGTCCTGCGGGCTCGGATGGCAGCGGCGGGTCAGTGCTCCCACTCGCTGCCTGGTTGGGGACATTCGGAGGCTGTGTGACACCAGAGGGTTGCACCGGAATGTACGAGCCATCTCTGAGAAGGCCGACGGGAGGCGGTAGCGGAAGTGAGGATGGCTTGGATGTCGAAGGAGGCGGCCCTGGAGGAGGTTGAGGAAGTCGTACGTTTGGCAGGGGAGAGGGTCCGTGGCCATCAGCTGGCAAAGAGGTCCACCGGGACCCAGTGTGCAGCGTGCTGTTGGGAAGTGAAGGTGACGGCGCCAATGGCGGACTGCCTGGCCCACGCACAGAATGCAGCCGATGCAATCCCCGCGAGCTAGAGGGTGTAACATAAGGCGGGACCTGCGCCCAAAAGCAAACTCAACAGCAGCTCTTGACAGCATGAAACTGACCAGCCAATACCACAGGCTGCAGACAAGAATACATCAATCCTTGTCCAAAAGTCACGGGCAGGCAGCAGTGCTTGCAGTTCAAGAACAACTCACCTCATGCTGCCCTGAAGAAAAGGATTGGGATCGACCTACAGAAGGAGGAGGGGGGCCGGGGGGTGCAGGTGGGAACCTGCCAGCTGGCGTCATGTAAGGCTGAGCAGGGGGTGCATGATGAGGTGTCCCAGGAGGCCCCACAGCGGGAGTTGCATCAGAAATGGGCTGCACATATGTTGCTCTCATGACCTGTGGTAAGGGCCGACCCTTGACACCATCAGGAGACACCTTCTTGGCACCTGCATTGAGATCAGCCGAGTTCTGAGTTCTGAGGACTTACTAATGTCTGCGTTTGTGAACACTTTTTGAAATGCAAAAATAGTGGGACGCTACAGGACTGTTTTGCAAACAGGCATGTGTGTATGAGGAACAAATCTCTTGAGCACACTCAGACACAGGCCCAACAGCAGCTGAAAGCATCATGACTGGTATGCTAGCAAGCCTAGCAAGGTGCAAGCTTTATGCAACATGCAACACACACCACACAACGGCTGGCAGAATGCACGGGCTAGCAGAAAAGTCATGCAACTTGTCTCTGCATGCACCACAAATATATAGGGCTATAGTATCCCAAAGCCTGCCTTGCCAGAATTTGTTCAGAGACTGTCAGTCAAATGTGTGATTTCATAGCAGTCTGATTCTGTCAAAATCATACTTGGAGTGGGTGCCGCTTCTGGGGCCTTTGCATCCTTGCTGGCAGACTGTGCCTGGCTGCCTCCACTAGCAGGCTGTGCAGGCGTGTCTTTGCCTGGTGGCTTCCAGTCGACGATCCTGCCAGTTGAGGCCTTGCCAAGGGAGATGCCTTTGTACGTGGATCTGCCCCTGTGCACAGCAGTGAACAGCAGATGAGTCTTGCATCTCTAGGCAGCAAAAGTGGCACACTCTGGCTGTGCATGCCAAATGCTGTAATTTGGAGGCGTACCAAGTCCCTGTCTGACAACAGACCTTCCGAAGATTGCAGTATGATCAACCTGGGTACAATGACCGTGAAACGCAATGTTCATGTCGTGGTTTCTGGAAAGGCTTTGGAGTTTACACCATTGAGCAATGTGTAGTCAAACAAACACAAGTAGATACCACATTGCACAAAAGGGAGCAGATGCACAGTCTGCGTTGTGTATGCATGTATGTATGTATGTATGTATGTGTGAAGAAAATTCTCATGGAACAAGCATACAGCCAGTGAGATTGAGAGCAAGCAGCAGCCTAAGAAGCTGACCTGTCACTTGCACGGCCAGGGGAGCGCAGACCTCTACCACCCCTGGGACTCAGAAGTCTATGCGAGACCTCAACAGGGGTCTTGCAATCCTTTGGAGGGAAACGCTGCAGAAGCTCATGCGCTGCTGCTGTCAATGCTGGTGTTGTCTGCATGAACACATGAGACATTATGAAGTGACAAGGAGGCTGTTGTTGACAAGACAAAGTCCTTCGTTCATGAACTCAATAAAAGCCGCCTCACGTGACTTATTGACTTTCCTGCTTTTGCAGCTGATTTCATGCTCTCTGGTGCAAAAGCAGGAAACATGCCAAACAAACTACAGAAAAGCAGTTCTTGTGAACCAACCTTCTCTGTCTTTGGCTTGGCAGCCTTGCGCTTGTCAGCTAGGTCGTACAGCGTGTCTGCAAAGGTGCCATGCGCATTACGCGTATGGTGCAAGTCGTCTGCGGTGAACGGCAGGGCTCTGACCACTTCTAGCATCTTTCGGATGACCACATCAAAAGACATGATGTGGGGCCCTATGCAGCGGCTCAGCATGGTGTGCAGCTGCCGCAACGTTCCCCACTTCACAAACTCCTCTGGAGCCCTGCATGTCAACAAACAGAAACACTGTTTTGGTCAGGCCCAAATAGAATAACGTCTCAACAAAAAGTGCATGATTGTGGGTAGATATCTTTGCGTTCTTGCAGTCTGCATGTAGCTTCTGAAAAGGCCTGCTTGCTTGGTTCACGGCTTTTGTTGTGACTGTGCTTGCTGCACTTGCATTGATGATGCACCTTTGCGCCTGTCTGTTTGTTTGCTTGACCTCCAAGCTGCCATGCACATGATGACAGTGCACTCAGCCTCAAAGAGATCAAGCAATGCCAACGATACAACTCTTATTGACTGTCTCTGCAGCATGCATCACAGGACAGACATTTGCTCACATACCTGGCGTAATCTGTCTTGAGAATGACTTCGAGCAGCAGTGACAGATCTGCCAGGCGTGCTTGCTGGCGAGCACTCAGGGGGCCAGGCTTCATGGGGGAGCTGGGCTCTTTCACCTCCCCATCTTCTGTATCTGTGCCCCTGGAGTATGGGCTGCCGCTGGCCCTACCCCTCTCCCTTGACCTACTGCGGCTCTTGTGCCGCCTTCTGGCAGAACCTGAAACCCTATCGCCAACTCTGGCACTGCCACGGCCCCTTTCAGCATCCCTGCATACAAGGTTGTTGCATGAGCACAGCTTTCCCGCCTTGGAGAAATGCTGCAAAAACACTTGATATGCCACTCCATGGCAAGTTGTCTTGGTGTGTGTTGTTACTGGAGGCTGAAGGTGTGTCCAATGCATCCATTGCATCTACTGCAGCATGCAATATGTACAAAGCGACAAAATTGCTCTGCTTTGACACAAAATTATGCCCATGCGTAGACAGGTTTGCATCGCAGCCGGTGATGCAATTTCAAGCAGGCCAAAAAGAATGCGTGAGTGTTAAGAAGTTGGGCTTTGGACGGACAGGACGGTTAAGATTATGTGCACCTGTCTCTTAGTCTTTGCTCTTGGGGCCTTGCAACAGGGCTGCTGCCAACAGCCTCGTCCTTGACCTCCACCTTAACCTTGACCTTCAGCCCAGGCCCGGCTTCCACCCCCTTCTCACCCACACCCCTCTGTCCTGACCCCACCTGATCTGCCCCCCTGTGCAAACGGTCTTCCCTCTTGTGCTGTGTGTCAATCTGAGGCTTGTCAATTTCCCCTGACTCTTGCCGCCCATCTGCTTTCAAGTCCTCTGTCTCTGCCTTGACAGATGCAGCGTCCCCCTCAATGGGTAGACTTTCCACCTTGATGGTGGACACTGGATCTGCTTTGACAAGTGCCTCTTGACTGGCCTCACTTGTCAGTTTGGGGTCTGGTGCAGGGCTGCTGGTGCCGCCTGGCTGGGGACCAGACTTCACCCGGCTGCTGGCTGGGGTGGGGTCTGTTGGAGCAGCCCTAGGGCTGTTTGTCTGCTTGAGGCCTGAGGCTGTGCTGCTGTTGGCTTGGGGCTCCTTTCTTGAGAAGGGGCTTGCACCCACAGCCTGTACAGATGCAGGTGAATCAGCAGAACGGCTGTTACGGGTTTATGCATGCGGGTACAGAGAATTAAATTGAGGCTGATCAGTGCATACAGGAAGCAGAGTCTGTGCTTGATGCACTACTGCCATAAGGCTATTATATGCAAGAAATGCAAAGAGTTTACAGGGCAAATACTCATGTGGATCATTCATGCAGCAATGCCCCCAAGGGTGCTCAGCTGCAGGGGGTAGGATAGGGAGGGGAAGGTAGGGAAGGGCAGGGCAGGGTAGGCAAGGGTAGGGTAGGCAAGGGTAGGGAAGGGCAGGACAGGGCAGGGCAGGGTAGAGCAGGGTACGGTAGGGCAGGTCAGGGTAAGACTTAACGGCTTTGTTGTGTAAATACGTGATTTGAAAGTTGGCGACACTCTGTCACATCACATCACAGTACAAGCATGCACATAAGGCAAGCATGACGTGAAAAGGGAGGCAAAGAATTGAATCACCTCAGAGTGGTCGACAGCATTCTGGACAGCTCTGGGCCTGGCAGGCCTCCTGGGGGAGCCATGAGCCTGCTTGGCCTTGTCCTTGTCAGCAGAGTTGGTGCCCAGGTCACACAGGTTGAAGAGGCGCAGCAGCTTCAGCACGCTGGTGCGGTTCACCTGCCTGAGAGCTCGGGATGACTGATTGATGAGGGAGTCTAGGCGCCTGTCCACCTCGCTTCTGCGCTTCTCCAGGAACTGCTCACTCCATTGCTGGGTCCTCTGACGAGGCAGAGTCCTACACAGCACCGGTGTCATAGACAACAATCAAACAACTTTGCTGAGTACTGACAGTGCATTCATGTGAGGATCCTTGCATAAGAGCACCTTAGTGCAGCCAGACAGACTGCACTGCTACTTGCAATTTGCATCCATGCAATCAGCCTATGCAATGCAGAGCAGTTGTGAGCGTATTTCCTCACAACGACACGTCCTGTATGCAAAGCAACTATTGACCATGCCCAGTTGATGTCTGTGCTTAGTCATGCATCTGCTGACCTGGCAGGCCTGTGGGGTTTGCTGGTGGCCCCCCCCTCCAGCAGAGAGGCCCGCCTGGCCGCCGAGTCCTGTGAGCGCGCTGCAGTGGAGGTGGTGGGGCTGCTGTCCCTCTCACCACCAGAGGCAGGCCGGGAGCGCTTGCGGCCAGGCAGCTTACTCTCCAGCAGAGATGACTTCACACGCTGCAGGTCTGGCTGCTCTTGTCTGCCGTTAGCCAACCTGCAGGATATGGATGGAGTGAGAACACTACACATGTGCTTTCAAGCCAGGATGCATGATGAGTCACAAGTGGCTTCACACCTCAGGTTGTAGGGTATTAAATGAGATGAAATGATGGATTGAGAGGCTTCCAACTCCAGGCATGAGGACGCCCCATGCAAATGCTGCACTCATGCCTGAGTGTGGTCTTTCATGCCATTGCGATGGCATTAGCCTTAGCTTGCAGTTCACGAGAACACGCAGGAAATGCAGCGGCCCAAAAGCCAAGCCCAAGTTCAGCTGCTGAACAAGTCTCAATGGCACATGCCTCCCAGCAAACTGCCTGTCAATCCATGAGCACACGCTTGCCACCAAGCTCCCACTTTTTGGCACATACCTGATCAGCCCAAGGCAGCCAATGCAGATCTTTTGCAAAGACTGTTTGCTACGTCAGCCAGGAAGGGTAAATGCCAATGGCATTCAATTTCCTACTGACCATGCGGGGACAAAGTCATGCATGGGGGTTGTATGTCAGTCAGGGACGCTAAATGCCAGTGGCATTCAATTTTTTACTTTCCTACTTGCCATGCGGGGAGAACTCATGCATTGGGGTTGTAGGGTGGCCGGGCCCAGACTCACCATCTACGCCCCTCCAAAAGGCGCCTGGCATCAGCCTTACTGCTTGGCCTCTGCCGCTGTGTGGAGTGTTCAGTCTCTGCATCACTCTGGGCTTTGCTGCTGGCCCCAGAGGGCCGGTTCATGGAGCCCTTAGAGCCTGTCTCAGCCAGCTCCTCCTCCTCTTCTGCTTCACTGCCAGAGTCAGTGTCCCAGTCCTTGTTGATGCCGCGACGCCCAGCAAGCTTGTTCAACCTGCAGTGGATTGTCATGTCATTTGGCTGTGACACAGATGCGCTCTTCATGACTGCTGCAGAAGACTGTACTGTGGCGACCAGTAGCAAACATGGGCAGAGAACAGGCCTAGCTCATTAGCTGCAGTGTGTCCACCCTCTCTGACCCTCAATGCAAGAGACACTGAGATCATTGAGCGCTGCAATGATCTCAGCATTGACACAAATTGCAAGCTGCCCCTGAGAACAGTGCCGGCGCAAGCTGCCTTTCAAAAACTGATTGAAAGGCCATTGATGAGGACAATACAGGCACAAGGTGCCTTTCCAAAGGTGATTGAAAGGGCAATGATGTGGAGCCTACCTTCTGGTGTCAGCCTCTCGCAGGCCTACGTTGGCATCCAGGATGGCTGCTACCAGGTCATCCTGGTCTTCTTCCTCCAGCATGATGGGCTCGGGCTCCTCTGATGCGTCCGTGGGCTCATCCACCCCCCTGGATCAGATCAAGGCAGCCATGAATGCAGATGTAACTGATGCTGCACAGCAAGGTGCTTGTCATGTAATGTCTTGTCAGCACATGCAGCATCTGCTGTGTACTTTGCCGTGCCCATCATTGCTGGTAATCAGAGTGGAGTAGGAACAAGGTAACTACCGGGAAACTACGGCTGGATTGACTCTGCCAGTTAAGGCATAGACTTTTTGGTGTTCTTTGTAAAGCTGTTCAAGTGACTTCATGACATATCTGTCTCACCTGTGATAAGTGGCATCATGCATGCCGCGCGAGTCATCATTGTAAACAAGGACAGCAATGATGCAACTACATACTCCCAAGCAAAGCCTTGCATGCACATGGGACATCAACAGGCGAAAGATATAGGCAGCAAAGAGCAAGATACCTGGGGTCCTCTGCTCTGTTGGCTGCTTCCTTGCCGCCAATGAACCCTCGGCACTTGGCAGAGCCACAGAGGCACTTCAATGGCTGCAGACATCAGTACACAGCAAGGTAGCCAACCAAGCTGCAAAACTTCTCGGGTGCAGAACTCTGATCCAGTCTTTGTGCAAACAATAAATGAAGGTGCAAACAATGAACCAAGGAATGTTTGCAGTGTATCAGAGTTGGTTATGACATGCAGCTGACATACATGCGGGCATATTCTGAATGCATCTGTTGTGTGCTTGGTAGTGATTCTGCCAGACAGGGCTGTCACCTTGTCTCCATAGCGCTCAAAATTGTAATCAAAAGTCAGCTCTGTATTGGCAGGGATATCCTTTGTGGCAAACAGCCCAATGGCCAGTTCACCATGCACCAACCACTTCTGTGTCTCACAGTTGGGATCACAGGAGTGATTGATGAACCTGCCCAGAGCCCCCTGAATGCAAAGATGATCATCAAGCACAGCACTGCAGCCGCATACTGGCGCTCAGCTGCTACATGGCTGAGTGCATGATGTACAATTCTGCAAGCTCAGCAGCAGGGCCACGCAATGATGCTACATAGTGCAGAAGCTCATTTCAGCCTGAAGGCCCACCATACTAGCTATTTGCTTGTGGCTATGCCAAGTAGCAGCCTGGACCACAATGCACAAGATGATTTTTGCCACCCTGCAGAGGTGATATGACTCACATGGCATAAGCAAGCACGTTGATAGTAGCAGTACAAACAGCCATTCAAGAAGGGTTAGCTTCCAAATTTGGCGCTGTGTCAAGGATGCATACTGTCAATGCTTGCAGACCAGTCGCACCTTTCTGCAAGCATCAATGACCTCTCCATTGCCCACGTTCATGAAGTAGTAGTGCCTCTGGGCTGACTCTAGGTAAAAGCCCTTGCGCCGGTGGTACTCATCCTCTTCTAAGACCTGTGCACACGCACAGACTTGGCCTATGGCCTCTGTAATGGTGCAAGTTGTCACATGCAGGCTGGGACAATGACACAACAGGCTCTCAACTTGGTAATTCAGAGCAATTATGTATGCATCAGAAGCTGCTTTTGGACAGCATGCTGCACGTATTTGGCAAATCTGACAACAATTCCAATAATTGCATGTTGCTGTACGCAAGGCATGGTATGAAACTGCTTTTGATGATCCTCGCTGGGTCAGCTAATGTGTGATGTTGTCACAATTCAGGCAATGTGCAAGCCAGCCTATCCACACATTGCCTGTCAGAAAACTGCCAACATCACGCACCAGCCAGCAATATGCAGTGCTGGTTGCTGTAAGCAACGAAAGGCGTCACCATGCGCGTAACTGATGATGAAAGCAGTTATGCTATTGTGTGTACCTCTCCTATGTACTCAATGATGAACTGACCAGCCTGCAAGTCCTCCTTTGTGAACAGACCAAACCCTTTTGCACCAGCACGCCTCTGCAATCGCATGATCGAATGTCCTGACAGGCTGCATGACTATATTTGACAACAGGGCATATGCAAAACACAGTTGCAGACAGCACCAGGCAGGGTCACTCGCTCCATGTAACAACAACAACAACGACAAGAAGAAGCCAGTGATGAAGGCAGAATTGGGCACGCCTGGCTGAACTTGCAGATATAATACATTTCAGCGGCAATAGAAATGCTCAAAAGTCAGCTTGCCAGGCAGCAGACAGGAAGCCAGCATGACATGTCAACTGACAACTCACCTGGTTGATCTTGGCATAGCGCTGCTGAGCAAACATTTGATTGCTGCACTGATCACCACAAGGGCACCACTCCTGCACTTACATCGCACATGTGACACAAGCATGTCAGACAGCAATGTCCCCATGCAGCAGCAAAGAGCTGTTTGACTCATGTTCTATGCGTCGCTGTACTGTCTCTGCTCTGCCCATTCTGAAGGGAGGTTGTAGCTGCAAGTTTTAGCAAGATCACTCACTGGATGGCACTCCACTGCCAAGCGCCTGTTCAGGCAGTCTGGCCCACAGCCAGGCGCGCCATCTGCTGGCTGAGGGCAAGTGCATATCATGATATCGTCCTCCTTTTCCACCTTGCGCTGTCTGTGAGTGTAGATGTTTCTAGAAATGTGCTGCCAAACAGCAGGCTTCTGCTTGTGTGGCCGATTTGTCCTCTCTGCCTCATCCTGTGGGATGCAAAGGTGCTTGTGATGTGCATAATGCTCATGCAGATACGTGTCAGCATAGAGCTGCGACAACATCTGCTGTTGTAGCTGCATACCTCGCTGCCCTGTTCAAGTTCCTGGTCGATGGCTTCATCTGACAGTTCTTGAGGCACGTCACACCTGTTATAGTTGGGATCTGGATTCTTGGAGCAGTACCTGTGTTACGCAACCCGTTGCACCAGCATGTACAATCACTTGCTTGGCTGCTGTGCGAGCCAAGAGCTCCTGTTGTTAAACACTTCCATGTCCAGCACCTACCAGAAGTCGTCGCCTCCGACTTCTTCATGCAGATCCTTCGGCAAGCGTCGCCAAGACTTGCAGCTCTCACATTGGACCCACACACTGCTGTGCTTGGGCTGTTTGTCGGTGCTCGGTTGCTTCATCACTTGAGGGCCAGCCTGGTGCTGCAGGCTGACCTCTGGGCTAGGTGGATTGGTTGACATTGCGTCCGCTCATACGCACAGTGGCAGCCCCTCACACCGCTGTTACAGGCCGCGAGTTGTTACGATCTCAACGTCTGCTCTAGCTGTTCAGACTGCAGCTGAAGCACGTGGGCTCGGCCCATGTGACAAATTACGACAAATCCTCGCGCCCAGAGGAACCTACAGCAGTCTGCATCTGCAGATGCCAACTTTAGCTGTGAAGTGGACAAATGTACATACCGGACCTAGGGAGTCCCAATACGAGACCAATTGAGACTCATCAGCAATGGAGTTCAGGCAAAAGCTATTCAACAGCAGCCTTTGTAAACTACATATCGTGAGTTCTTACAAATGCTGCCACATGTGGATGTACAGGATCCTTTTGTCCCCTCCACTTGCACCAGTGCTTTGAACTACACTTTGATAGCTGCAAATTGCACATGGCCGGTGTGCCAAAGAGTGCATGTCAGGAACATTCTGCTGCCAACATATACTGTCAATAATGTACATAGCATAAATTTGACGCCAACAAGCAAGGCAATGCCAGCTCTAAAACAGTTGAGGTAGAAAGGACACAGCAATTCATGCTTGTACAGATGAGTTGTACAGATGGGCCACCAGCTGGTACAAAAGAGCAATCATTCTAGGACATTGTGTGTATTGACACAATTGCAATAGGGTAAGCTTGTGATGATGGTATAGACCAGTGTGGCTGCTTTGTACATGGAACTGCGCATGTTGAGCCAATGAGGATCGTTTGTAAGGTCATGTAGGGGTCAGCACTTTCCTGCACATGTGCTGCCCCCTTGTTGCTTTCACAATTGCCTGACAGTGCTTCTTGTTGCATATGCTTCCACCATGTTCCTCATGACAACTCTGAGTCTTCTTCGCTTGTGTCCATGTAGTCGCACTCCCTGAGGTAGTCAACTGCAGCGTACAAAGCCTGCTGCAGCGCTCTATACATAAGAACACCAGCCTCGGGTGTAGGTTCTGTCTCCTGGCTGAGGTTCTTGATGGGCAGGATATCCTTACGGCCTCCCACGCCTGAACTCTCCTCTAGATCCTGCACAGCACGCAAAACATGAGCTCAGACATGCCAAAATGCTGAATGACTAGCCTGTGCACTGTACATGACCTTGAAAATGTGCACGTCAATGTGCAACAGCGTCAAAAAGACACACTATCACTGCAGGCAAATGCGTCGCTTGCAGGTTGTGCTACAGCTACCAAGCATACCCTACTGCAATGTGTGGCACAAGTTTGTATGAATGCCTTAAGACCCAGACAGGGTTCAATGTGGCCGTGCAGCACATTGGAGACATCTGCACAGGTCAGCAACAAAGTGGTGCAAACAAGGGCTGACCTCCATGAGGCTCAACAAGCGTGCACTGTGGAAAGTCTTGGTCAGGTCTTCACCAATGACATCTGGGTCATACTTGTCAATCTTGGTCAGGAACACCAGGGTTGGGATCTCTGCACAGCATCATGCAGAAAGCCATTCACACGCTTCAATTGACACTGTGCCCAAGCCAGGTTGCACGTGCGTGAAGCAGCACAGCATACAGAGCAGATTGGAAAGAAAAATGTGCAATGGAGGCAGTTTTGTTTCATGCCTTTGGGTAAGCAATGGCAGCTCACGTGCCATTGGCATGTTGCGTGCCTGTCAAAACTAGTGACATGGAGCAGGCTTGCTCACCTCTCTCGCGTGCAAACTCCCGCATCTCCCGCAGTCGCTCCATGTACGAGTCATCAGTGGCAGCATCACATGGCACCACCAGGCACACACAATGCACCTCATCTTCAACGCTGGGCTGCTTGTTGAACCCATCAGTTTTCATTGAGATCTTGTCATCCAGCTTACAACCATTGGGCAAGTTCCCATCCAAGATGAAACCAAGCTCACCCTTCTTGTAGTCGTTTGCACCCCACCCCATGCTGTCCCACAGCTGCCAATGCACTGGCTTCTTGGTGTCAGGGTCTCTGAACTTGTACTTGCGCAGCTTGCGTGTGAGGGAGCCGGTGCCTTGGCCGTGTGGTGCTCTCCTGGAGATGCGGCCTTCGCAAAGACTGTCAACTGTAGATACAACGCTGGACTTGCAGAGCAGGATGTTGATGGTTTTGACTCCCAACCCCTCAGTTGTAGGGTCAAACTTAAAGATTTCTTTCTGCAGGGTTGTTAAATCCTGCAAAGAAGTCAGTCAGACTTTGGTAAACAAATTGTATGGCAAATCTGGCTGCCAGCTGATGCTCCTTGCGAGTGCAGCTTGAGAATTGTCTGCATGCCCCATGTTCCGATATACAATAGCTACTGAGCAGCGTCTTGAGCAACAGTGAGATGCTCACAGCATTTGAATGGCGGCATTCTACCTGCACTGCCCAGGAACAGTCTGTTTGCCAGGGGGCTTCCAGATCTTCTGCTGAGCCTGAAGCATCTGTGCTCACTAGCAGCACCTCCATGTGGCAATTATACCGGGGTACTGTGTCAGGAATGAGAGGCCCTGACGTGGAGTAGGAATATGCATTGCAGCTCAGACTCAGACCAGCACTGGTCGTGAATGTCAGCAAGTCTTCCCCGCCACCAAACGTTGGTCCATATCCCAAGGATGAGAATATGTCGTCGCCTGCTCCAGTTCTTGCAAACTTTTGACTGGCTTGCTTTTTGTGGCAGCTTGTGAAGTTTGCAATCCGGAAGAGGAACGCTTCTGTGTCTGTTTGGGAGCCATTGTTGGACGTCCAACTAATGCTGGTGTACCCACCGTAGCTGGCGCCATCCTGGCACTCAATGAGAACCAGAGTCGGCCCCTTGTGATCGCAAGCAGTGTGAAAAGCTGCCGCACCAGTCCAGCCGCTATCGTGAGTACTGAACAGCGCCTCAAGCTTCAACGACCTGGGATGTTGTTCCAGTAGAGCTGCCAGCGTCTCGAATTTACCATAGTTATTTACCAGCCTGCTGCCTTGAACTCGACGATGCAATAAATGCTTGCTCATACCATCAGCCGTGCGCCTGTCTGTCGAAAGACACGTCTTTGTTTATGCCTTGTAAAAGCCAGCAAGAACTGAGCAGTGGACGATCTCAGGTGTCCCTTGGGCGCGAATGTGCTGTTCAGTAAGGTCAACTGATACTGCTCGAGAATTCGTAACGCACGCCTTGATGCCGTGTTTGAGCCGTGTCGCCGTGTGTTGTATGACGATGTGAATCGAGAGGCAGTGACCAGTTGTCAGACACAGATGTCAAGCTAACAAACCACGCCAGCTGGGTCAACATCAAGACTCAAGGTCGACGTCAACGTTAACTTTGACGTACGCGTGGATCTCCTGAGCTCGTTTAGCAGCCGGACGGTCTTGCGCAGACAGCAGACTTTTCCTTTCGAGAATGGGCGGTGTAGACGTTGTAGAGGGGGCTGCCAGCCAGCATTGGCTTGACATGGAGCAAGCGTGCAAAGGAGTGGTATCGTCGTCGTGAGATCTTCGAGCGTTACGTTCCCAGAAAAGCACAAGAGTCAGTTTCTGCAATTTGCAGGACAGCGACACCCTATTCTTTGGACCAAGGAAGCACATTCAAGACTTGTGGGCATTGATTGATGCACAGAAAAAGCATATTCTTTGCTTGGAACACCAGCTATGCAGCTTGGGGGTCCAGCCAAAACACTCACAACGGCAACAGCTGAAGCCACAACATCATCATGACCGACGCCCTGCAGGTAATAAACGCCATGCTCCGGGCTGCCGCCTTAGGAGGCTCCCGTTATGATCGCTGAAAAGCGTAACTTTCCTCTTCTTTTCTTTACTTCAATCAATGCCCTGCAAAACTTCATCTGCCAATACCAGGCAGCAGAAGCATGTGCCTAGAGCCACTGAGAGCGTTTTGGCTCTGCAGTAAGCAGCTTGAGCATCAAGATCGTTGGCAGTGTTTTAGGCCATGAACACCAGATCATGCAATGCCTGCAGCAGTTTCTGCAGCACAATATCAGTCTTGACACCTTGTCAGAGGGTAGCCATGAGTCTGCAGCTGCCACAATATTCATCCACAGGATGAAGCCGCGCCTGCCCTCAGATGAGATCCAGGCTCTATTGGCGTCAGTTCAAGGTATGTAAGCTTCTGTGATGTGTACCCATCAGTTGGATCAATCAATATTGAGACGTAGAAGCCTGCCTGCATTGAATTGCATGATGTACATAATACATGTATGCCAATGCTTTGACATGCCACAGTATTTCCAGCTGATGTGCACAACAGGTTTTTAGTTGACCCAATGGGTCAATGACACCAAAGGTTTCACATGCTGGCTGGTCATCTGTGATCATCCATCCTACATGCAGCAAGTCTTGTCTTGCAGCTGCTCATAGCAATGTAAGCAGCTTTGCTTGCCTGGCTGCAGGTTCAGCAAATCATGGTCAGCTGATAGTCATCTTCATGCACAACATTGCTTCTGGGCACGAGAAGACAATCAGGGCGGCTGGGCTCAACAACACAGACACCGGCTGCTGGCAGCGATTCACGCAACAGTGCCGACTTGTCACTGACATGACCTTTGATGAGGCCAGGTTTGAATGGCATGACAGCAACCGCAATGCTGCAGTGCTCGTAGCCGATACACTCAGTAAGGTTGCAGCGAGTCAGGCAGACAAACGCAGACCACAAGGCTGAAGATCTCAGAATCACTGGTGCATCACTGGGCTCAGCTTCAAGCCCAGGCTCAGAATGACAGACTCCTCGAAGTACCAGAGCTATTCAGTGTAAAAAGCAATCACAAATGCTCAGTGCACAGCATCAGACAACCTTTCAGGCCAGACAGCCAAGTGATCAACCAATACAACCTTCATCCAGTTGTGTGGTCACGCCATGACTTGCCATTTGAATCAGGCTCCCTTTTCTGTTGCTACATCACATACAAAAGTTCAATGTGCAAGACTTTATCTGCTGTTGGTTTGCAATCTGAAACACATGGCTTTTTAAGGCCTCAAGTACTGATATAGCTTTGCATATTTTTCATACATTCATGGACCTAGACTGACACTGGTCACCATCCTTCAAAGTGCCAAGGGGTGTTAGACACGCGTAATTGTAAGATTGAATATGGATCTCTGAGCAAGAAACTGTAACGCACGCCCTGGCGTTCATGCCGTGTATTGCGATACCGGCGTGTTGCGCAAATGACCGTATGACTACAGGACTCGAAGGCAGTGACCATGTTCAACCACTGATTTCAGGTCAGCAAACCATGCCAGCTGGGTCAACGTCATCGTGGAGTTCCCGAGCGGTGAGTCCTTTACCAGCCGACCGGCATGCGCAGATAACAGGCCATGAAAACGCTGAGGGACCAGGCATTGTGGAGGGAACAGTTAGCCAGCAATGGCTTGACATGGAGCAAGCGTGCAAAAGAGTGGTATTTTCGTGAGATCTTTGAGCGTTACACAAGGTCACCCCCAGAAAAGCAAAACGAGTCGATTTGCTCATGTTGCAGGACAGCGAAACCCTGTTCTTCGGACCACGGAAGCACATTCAGGACCTGTGGGCCTTGGTTGATGCACAGAAAAACCATATTCTTGACTTGGAGCGTCAGCTATGCAGCGCAGGGGTCCAGCCAAAACAGCCACACCACAAGGTGCCTCAATCAGGTATTTCAGGCTCTGCTGACGCATCACAAATGCTGAAACAGAAGCACAAATCATGTCTTGCAAGAGATCCATGTGGAGCAGCTCATGAGTGCAGAGCCTCAAGGGCTCCGTGATTTTCATGTGTGATTGCACTGCTTCCACCTTGCAATACTATTATTCACCATACTTTATGCAGTCAGTAGTAAGGTGAGCATCAAGATGGCAGGCAGCGTGATGGGTCATGAACAGCAGATCATGCGGTGCCTGGAGGGTATGCTTCAGCGCCATGTTACCCTTGACATCTTGCCAGAGGGTAGCCATGAGCCTGCATCTGCCACAGTATTAATTCGCAGGATGAAGCCGCGCCTGCCCTCAGATGAGATACAGGCTCTACTGACGTCTGTTCAAGGTATATAAGATTCTGTGCTGTGTAGCTAGCAGTTGGAGTGAGACTTGGAGATCTGATCTTGCTGAACTGCATAATGCATGCCTATCCGGCCAACATTCAAAATAGGTTTTCTCTCTACCCACTAGTTCAATGACACTCAAGGCTGTGCTGCTGCTGGCTGATCATCTGTGGTCATCAGTCCTGCACGCAGCAAGTCTTGTCTTGCAGCTGCTCATAGCAATGCAAGCAGCTTTGCTTGCCTGGCTGCAGGTTCAGCAAATCATGGTCAGCTGATAGTCATCTTCATGCACAACATTGCTTCTGGGCATGAGAAGACAATGAGGCCAGCTGGGCCCAACAACACAGACCATGGCTGCTGGCAGCAATTCACACAGCAGTGCCGGCTTGTCACTGCAGTATACGTCAGCTGACATGACCTTTGATGAGGCCATGTTTGAATGGCATGACGTCAACTGCAATGCTGCAGCGCTCGTAGCCGATACCCTCAAATTTGCGGCAAGTCAGGCAGACAAGCGCAGACCACAAGGCTGAAGATCTCAGAGTCACTGATCCATCACTGGGCTCGGCCTCAACCCCAGGCTCAGAATGACAGACTACACAATGTACCATAGCTATTCACTGCAACAGTCAACCACGAGTGCTCAGTGCACATCAACATACAATCCATCAGGCCAGACAGCGTAGAGATCAATCAATATACAACCTGCATCCAGTTTTGTGGTCACGCCATGACTTGCCGTTTGACTCAGGCTCCCTTTTCTGTTGCTACATCACATACAAAAGTTCAATGTGCAAGACTTTATCTGCTGTTGGTTTGCAATCTGAAACACATGGCTTTATTGGCATCAAATGTTGAAAGAGCTTTGCATGTTTGATACATTCATGGACCTAGACTGACACTGGTCACCATCCTTCAAAGTGCCAAGGGGTGTTAGACACGCGTAATTGTAAGATTGGCAGCAGGCTGGTCTTTGTGTGAGAGCTATCTATGCCAAGTGAGCAAATAAATACAATGAGCAATTCTGCCTGCACAACTTTCTTTGCACACCAATTTTTTTGTGAAATGCATGCACTGCAGATTGTCAGGTCATAGTGTCAGACACATTGCAATGGCATGCAGGCTATTGTGCACAAGCATACATTGCACTTGTAGTACTGCAGATATCAAACGGGTATAATATTGGTGTTATCAGCGCTTGACTGCCATTAGCAATCGGTGACGGCAGAGGGCAACGCATATGTAAGTCCAGCATATGAGCCAACTGTACAACTAAATTTCCAGCATTTTGTGTGACTGGCACCAGCTTATGTTGCAGCTAAACTTATTGCAGGTACTTGATGATAAGCATCTCTTTGAATTATGTGGTGCACAATATACTGAAGCTTGTGTGCAAGACAACCTATACAAACACGTACTTTGCCATGGGCCACTCAACAGGTGTCTGAAAAAGTATTGGCGCCATGGCCTATCATAGTATGCCTGATGTTATGACACACATCATTCTGCCAAACTCAGAGTAATTGCGATGAACAAAGTAGTTTTACATAGGTCAGCATCCTCTGCTGTGCAACTTCAGGTGCCTGCAGGAGCATCACTCATAAGCAACACAGCCTTGCTGATGCATGTGCCGGCTGCATTGCTGTAGAAGAATGCAGTTGCAATGCTGATCTGCTCGTGATTGCAGAAATAAGGCAAAAGCAAATTGTGAGAGACAAGTCAAAATCATTATGAAGCAGTCTTTATTGTGAGTACTGCACAAACTGTTGGCAACACATGGATGTGAATGCATATGTAGGTGTGTACCTTGATCTTGCCTCTGACCCCTTGGCTGCTACAATCATCCCTGATACACCATTTTCTGCATGCAAACCAAATATTGCTTGATGCGGCTTTCCTGCAGTTCCTGCTAATGCCTTTGCAATCACTGCAGAATGGGCTGAGCTGCAAAAGCATTCAACACACTGCATTGATGCAGCCATGCCTAACATGTCATCTGCCATGCAGCGTGGACACCAGGACGTGCTGAAACTATTTGCAGAGACCACCACAAACATTGCAAATCTATTGGCAAATCAAGTATCAAAGACAGCTAGAGGCTTCAAAATTGTCTGTTGCAGCAGGTAAGCCTGCTGTTCATACATCAGTGGCTGCCTACCTCCAAAAAGCGGCCTTGATTGCCATCTCCATCATGGCCCAGCATCCAGCCAGCCTGTGTGGCAGAAGGCTGCACCCAATACAGCCCGCCTTTTGTCAAAGGCAAGACACCGGCCTTCTTGTTTCCAGTGCAGTCCTGCTTGGCTACCACAACATGGCTACCCTGCCCGAGCAATGCACATCAGCTTAGCTGACGCAGATTTGAAGCAAATTCAGCGATCACTGGAAATCCAGCAGCAGCTTTAGGTGTCTTGATTGCAGGTGCACTTAGCAGCACCACATGACGTGACTGGCCCAACTTAAGCCAAGTTACCTCGGTTTCTGGGCTGCTAGTGTCATCAGCATCGCACTCTCTCAGGTAGTCCATGGCAGCATACAGGGCCTGCTGCAATGCCTTCAGCATCAGCATGCTGGCCTCCACAGTTGGTGCAGCTTCACTGCTGAAGTTCTTGATGGGCAGGATGTCCTTTTGGCCGCCCACCCCAGCTGTGTCTTCCAGCTCCTACATGAAGCATTCAGCTGTGAAACACACATAAAATTGCGAAAAAATGGGGCAGCTACAGCGCAGCTCAGTAAAACTTCACGCATATGGTAACGGTGCAGACTTGATACACATAATCTGATGATACAGACTGGACATACACAGGTGCATTGTTGGTATGCATCAGACAGCAAGAGCAGATGGGATGACAGTGAGAAAGGGAGCTTCATAACAGAAAGTCATATCTTACGGCGACGGTGCATTGGGCTTGTGTGACTGACCTCTATCAGATGCAACAGGCGGGCGCTATGGTACATCTTTGCCACATCTGCCCCAATGACATCTGGGTCACTTGTCAATCTTAGTCAAAAAGACCAGGGTGGGAATTCCTGCAGCACAACACATATCAATACAAATGTGCATGATGCCATGTGACTGTACATGCGAACATGGCATCCACTGGTTGAATACATCAATGCACACATGCTGTTTGCTACTCTCTGTCACAGCGAAAGGCGACAAGCCAAAATCTGGCTTACAGACGCATGCACTCACTCAACCATGACAGGAATGAACATACATAGCTGTGCTGCACGGTCTTGCCCTACACTGCGCGCAGTGTACCATGAGCACAGTTGAGGTGATTCACACCTCTGTTGCGAGCAAACTCCCGCATCTCGTGCAAGCGGCTCATGTATGACTCATCTGTGGCTGACTCGCAAGGAACCACCAAGCACATGCAGTGCACTGAATCCTGGAGGCTTGGACTGGTTTTGAACCCATCTGTCTTCAGTGATATGTTGGCGTCCAGCTTGCACTTGTCAGGTAGATTACCATCCAATATGAACCCTAGCTCACCCCCTTTGTAATCACTGACACCCCAACCCATGCTGTCCCAAAGCTGCCATTTGACCTGCATCTTGGAGTCTGGGTTTGTGAAGCTGTACTTGCGCAGCTTGCGTGTGAGGGATCCTGTGCCTTGGCCGTGTGGTGCTCTTCTAGAGATGCGCCCTTGGCAGATGCTGTCAACTGTGGAAGCAATGCTGGACTTGCCAGCACCAACACCACCACATAGCAGGATGTTGATGGTGTCAACAGGCAGGCACTGCTTGCTAGGGTTAAAGCCAAAGACCTCATCTTGCAAACTTTGCTTGTCCTGCAGAGTCAGACTTTACTTGTTTGTGTGGAGTAAGTCACGTGTGATCTTGCAAACATCCTGCAGATCTGTAATATGACGTTGTCTGGTTGAGTTTGCACACCTCTGGTAGCCATGAGTAACCTGCGTGCCATGGCTCCATCAGTTCTGCATTGTCAATCATGCCAACTTGCAGCACTTCCAGTTGAAAGTGAGCTGCATCCTTGGTCACAGTACTGTCGATCAACGGCGTGTGAAGCCCAAAGGCAGAGCCTCCTCCGCGTGCACTGTTGTCTTGCAACATGCTTCCACCGCTGCCAAAGGTGAAGAAGTCGTTCTGGTAGCCAAAGATTGGTCCATAAGGTGCGCCGCAGCGCAGTGCGTTCCCGCCAATGCTGTTGTACTTCTCTACTTTGGTGTGCATTTGCTGCGCATCCTTGTGGAAGCGAAAAAGAAATGTATTGGGATCCTGTACCCAGTTGTCTATCGAGGTCCAGCTCTGACTGGCGTATCCACCATAGCAAAGACCGTCAGAGCGCTGCACGATCGTGATTGTCGGTCCTTTGCCGTCGCAACATCGGTGGAAGGAGGCTGTATCGCCCCAGCCCCACTTGTCTGTGCCAAATAGCTTCGTCAGCTTCAGGGACGGACGGTGCACTTGCAACAATCCAGATAATGTGGTGAAAGCGTCAGAATGAATGACCAGCAAACTCCCTCCACCGCTCATCGTCATTGACGGCGGAGCAGACAGGCCTGCACAATGCTGCTGTGCCCTACAACGTGCTGTACAAACACATGTGTCCTAGCACCGTGACTGCTCGAAGTGCCTGCCAGGGACCGTCCGGAGGTTGCTGTCACAAATGAGCACGCATGCACTGCCGTGTATACACGGCTGTGATGCTTGCCGAGCCGTGTTGGCGACCTATAGGAATATAGCGCATATTAGCTAATCTGCTGTTGGGGTACAAAATTGTAATGTTTCTTGCCTTCCTGTCGTCCCCAGTCGCATGCCTTGAGGCGCAGAGCGTGGAGTTGAGCGATGCTTTCTTGCCTTGCATGCGCATCACTTCATGAGTAACACACCGTGTTGGCTGGCAGAATCTTGTAAGACTTTGACTGTCAGCAACACATTTTACAGACAATTAGACTGATGACTTCAAAGCTCAAGAATGTGCACTGAAACTGCACATGTGCGGCCGCTGAAACAGAATAATATTATTGCAAATTGATAGTCTATGGTTGAGCACTGCAGGGTTGGATTGCAATTGTCCAGCAGCTGCTGAGATGCAGGTCACCTAGAATTGCTATACCACCGTCAGACTGACACATGCTGATGCACGTACTCTGATCAGAAACACAGAGAAGTGGTGAGTATTTCATGAGGGCAATGGCTCAATGCTGTATTTCAAGGTGATGTCTATTGGGTTGTTGTCCCCAGACTCTACGACGCCTTGGAAAATCCTGAATACTCTATCATGGCAAGAGCTGACTTCGTAACCTGAAGTGTGGCCAGGCTAGCTTAAGCTTCTACTGCATTGATTTCAGCATCTTCAGCAAAACCTGCACAGCATCAATAGAGCTACATCTTTTGCACCTATACTTCGCAGGCTCGTCTGAAGACAGTCAATCACACAGCAGCCTTCTCTCATCAAATTTGCAATACTATCTGCCTGATGCCTAGGAGGCAATCTATTGTGCTGTGTAACAAATGGCAATATGATCCTGCACACAGATGTGCACAAAATGACCCAAAAATGTCATGCAGGTACTGTTCTCAAGTTCACAGTTTCCTAATATGATATGCATTTGGTCGTAATCAAGCAAGAACCTTCAGAACATTGCCCTGATAGACACCACTTTCCAACTGCGTATGCTCACGATATCAGAGATGCCAGTCAGGGTGTATTTCATGCTAACCGCGTGTGTACCTCAGATTGCAAGACATGGCATGGGTTGTTAAGTTGCATGAATGCGCCATGCACAAAGCATGCAGCCCTCAACCCTGCTGCTGCGTCCTGACGATTGATCTGACAATGATGTTGGGGACCAGCCTCAGATGGCTCAGCTGTGCCCCAGTAATGGGAGAGGTGCCATGCTGGCGCAGCCAGTGCTCCATGGCGTGCCTCTCATAGGTGTGCCCATCAGCAGCAATCACAGGATCATGCATGGCAGCCTGCATGCCATGACAGTTTCTGGCGTGGTCATGCAATGCAGAGACTTGTGACATATGCATCTGCAGCAGTACTGGTGTCAGCAAGCAAATACTGCCAGGGTGACTAAGCTTAGTGCATGCTGCATGAAAGTGCAGCCGGTGCAAGAGTCACAACCTGACATTGTAGCTTTCGGCTCAGAGGTGGAGTCTGATTGCAATCAATTATTCTTGCACACAGGCACACAAGGCAGGTACCTTGGTCAATGGGCAGCAGAATAGATTGAACAGCGCCTTGTCGTCCATTGACTGCGCTGCTGTGTGTCTGCCTGTGCCAGCAAGCTGACTATTTTGGTCTAGTGAGGGTTGAGCAGCAGCATCTACTGACTCAATTGTCCTGGACACCACCTCTCCCTTGGACATCAATGGCAAGACCTCATTGGCAAGCTGCTTGCCCTTCAAGCAGTGTGGCCTTGACTCAGTGCCAGCACTCAACTGTTCCTCTGATGAGGCAAGACCGCGTTGACACCCTTGGCCAAGCTGTTGCTGCTGGGTGTGCTGTTTGCTAGCTGATGGTTCAGATTGTGCAGCTTCTTGACTGTGCAGTGCCTGCTGAGCATGCTGGGATGGCATAGTCTGCTGCTTACCCAGGGGCTGCCCTGTGTTCTGTACAGCAAGAGCAAGCGAGTCTTGCTGATGCGCAGTTTGCTGAGCACGTCGTTGTGCATGCTGAGCATGCTTGTCCTCCTGCCTGACAGTCAGCTCCTCATGCTGGGCCTGATGAGCCTGCTGCTCCTCCTTCTGGGCATGCTGAGCCTGCTACCTCCTGCTGGGCATGCTGAGCCTGCTGCGCCTCCTGCTGGGCATGCTGAGCCTGCGGTTGCTCCTGCTGGGCATGCGGAGCCTGCAATTCCTCCTGCTGGGCAGGCTGACTCTCCTGTCTGCCATGGAAGAAAGACTGCTCTGTCTGTCTTGACTGTTGTGCACGAAGCACACTCTGGGCTTGCTGCTTCTTGGCCTTCTGACGTTGCTTCTTGGCTTTCTTGGCCTCAGCGCGAGCTTGATCTGCTGCTTCCTCAGCTAGCAGCTGCTCAGCAGCCATCTCTGCAGATATTTCCATTGCCTACATGAAAAGACACAGAAGGCATGAATGGTGAAGGGGCCTGCTTTGCTGCTTGAAATGTGAGCACTGCAGCATCTCACGGCCCCAAAGCACAATAGACATTTCATTCAGATCATGGCTAGAGCTGCAGGGAACGCTGTAGTCTTGCAGCATGCAACAAGGTTCACTTGCATGAGACAAAGAGCAGCCATCAGCCTTGCTTAGCTCACCTTCTTTTTGGGGCAAATGGTCCCATGCAAGCATATCACAAGCTGTTGATGGACTGGCTTGATGTATGGCTGGACTGCATGCAAGAGCTGCAAGGCCATCCAAGACCACTCAAGGCTATGTTGCAAGACTAGCAAGGTTGCCTCTATCAGCCCTGCACACCAAAAAAGTAGTCCTAAACACGGCTGTGCAGGTGGGACAGGTAGCTCAGCATGCTTGGAATTTAGGTGACTTTCAAATAAGACGGACCGAGTCTTGCCATAAGCAGGCTCTTGGACTACGCACATCAGCACTGACATGTGTGACATGAGCTGAACTCAGCACTGAGTGGCGTACCAGACTTCAGCAGCAGTCCAGCTATGGTGGCACAATCAGCTGCTCCACAATAAAACATGCTGACCAACATGGAGCATGCAGCTCTGCCTCGGTACTGCTTGTGCTTGCGTTTGTTGGCTGACTCTTGCAATGCTGAGAACAAAAGCTGAGTCAGCAAGACACACAGCGTCAGCTCTTCCTGCTGAGTCTCAGCATCCAGCGAGCACGGAGCAGGAGCAACATGGTCGAGTCTGGCGCTGATAAGGAGCAAGCACTGCCAGGCCATTGCTTCTGGGCTATCTGCATTGTTGCTGAAGTCCACACAGCAAACCATTTTGGCAGCAAGGATAGCAGCACGCAAGCATGTGAGCCTGTAGCCGCCCTGCTTTCCAGCTGAGTCTTTGACCTCCTTAGTACGTGTTTCAGCGTCAAGCTGGCATTCTTCAGGAGTGGTGCAACCACTGAATTTGCTGCTCTGGACAGTGAGCATGAGAAGCATGATTGGGCGAAGCTCTTCAGCTGCCGTGACATCAGCCCATTCCCCTGAATGGACCTGCTGACCTTCCAGAGGGACCAGCAAGTTTGGAGACAAGGCAGCAAACCTGGTCAGCAGCAGGGGAACGTTGTTTGAAAGTGGCTGCAGACTCCATTGTTGCAGTGCCGTCTGCTCCAGAAGAGGGACCAGATGTGCAGCTTGCGTGAAGGGCGCTAAATGACTGCGCGCGTGGTGAACGTGCTCCAGAATCTGTTGAACGACCGCAGCCAACGTGGACGGCATATCGCTGAGCGATGTGTAAATTGATTAAACGCTGAAGCAGACCTCACAGCCGTGAAAAAGACTGCGAGTTCCACGTGATAGCGCTTTCGACTAAAGCTGTTTACACACAGAGCCGGCTGCACATAGGAGATGCGAGTCGAGCTCTGGATACACTCAGTACCTACTGCTCACTCGTGGTCCATTTGCTCTGACACATGCAGTTGCTTTGGATCATGCAGCTCTTGGTGTTGTCTCTACCGGATACGGTTGTGTAGATCAGCAACACAGATCAGTGGATCTGCGCCAGGCTTACTGGCCCATTGGTTTATACGGTGACACCCGCAAGCTGCTGGGATACGTCTCAAGCTGCTAACGAGTTCTTGATTGTTACGGCGAATTTGCTTCCTATCTGCGGAGGTCTCAAGGCGAAGGCAAGCTCTCCAGAGAGTGAATGAGTGTAAATGAATGAGTGAGTGAATGAGTGAGTGAATGAGTGAGTGAATGAGTGAGTGAATGAGTGTAAATGAATGAGTGAATGAACGAGTTTGTCGTCACTGTTGTATGCAAGCGGTTCCCTAGTGGTTCCTTAACTCTAAGTGGTTTGAATCCAATGATCAGTGCAAGCGGTTAAAGATGAGAAACATTTGTGACGAAGCTTTGAGTGTGAAGCAGAGTATGTACATAAACACCAATTAGCTCTGCAGTAATATTAAACAATACGCAGCATTTGCTATGGCACTGCAGCAGTTAGCTCTGCAGGTGAGCCGTACACCTTAATCGTCTCCTGATCAGTAATTGCAGAGTTAGATTAGGCTATATCCTTGCATGTGATCTGCCATCTCAAATGCAGTTCATTGATCTTCTTCAGCCTGATTCAGACTTTGTTTTACATTCAGCTGACTTTCTATACTTTAGTCCTGTACATAGTACTTTAGTCTGATACACTCCTGCACATTCCATTATTATGTCCATTGCTCCTTATAGGAGAGACACGCTAGCTATCAGACAACAGTTGAACGCGACTCAGACACATTCTCCCTTGTAAATACCAACCACGCGCAACAAAAAGATTTACCAGTCTGTGTGTGCACTCTTGCAGCACACGACTACTAGCGTCACACATTTCCTTTTTGACTGCCCTTTCTATAGCATCATTCGAGGTCAGCACTTTTCGTTACTTGGCCCAAGTTTAAACCGCCATTAGGCTCTTTGTTTTCTTTTTCTAATAGCTCTGACTCAGAATGTAACAGTGCAGGAAGTTAGCCTCCTGACACGCTAGCAACGCACCTGTTACCTCAGCCCTGCTACAAACTCCCACTAGCTTGGTTTTGTCGCACACCACATACACTTGTGCTCTCAAGCCAGGATGTCTGATGAGTTGCAGGTCAACTAAAATTGTACTTCACCGTCATGCTGAGACATGCTGATGCGTGCATAGAGCTTCAGCAACACCTCTGCAGAGAGGTGGCAAGTGATACATTGTTGGGCAATGGCTCAATCTTTGTATTTCGGGGTCATGTCTGTTGGGCTGTTGTCTCCAGACTCCAAGACGCCTCAGGAAAAAACCCTGACAATTCTGCTATAACAAGAGCTCACTTCAGGGCCTTGGATCTTGCCAGCTTCTATTGCATTGATTCTTCAGCAGAATCTGCAAAGCATCAGTAGAGCTGCATCATATGCACTTGTACTTTGCAAATATGTCTGAAGACAGTCAACCATACAGCAGCCTTCTCTTATCACATTTGCAATGTTATCTGCCTAATGCCTGGGAGGCAATCTGTTGTGTTGTGTGACAAATGACAGTATGATCATGCACACAAATGCACACAACATGACCAGAAGAATGTCATGCAGGTACTCACGGTATGACAGTATTATGATGATAAGATGCACTCTGCCACAATCAAGCAAGAATCGTCAGATCATTGCCCTGATAGACACCGCTGTTCAACTGCATATGCTCATGAGGACAGAGATGCCACAAGTGCACACAAGAGCACTCAGGGTGAAGTTCATGCTATCCATGTGTGTACCTCAAATTGCAAGACAACATGACATGGTTTGCTGCAGCTGCATGAATGCGTCCCGCACAAGGTGTGCAGCCCTCAACCCTGCTGCTGAGTCCTAACAATTGATCTGACAATGACATTGGGAACCAGCCTTAGATGGCCCAGCTGTGCCCCAGTAATGGGAGAGGTGCCATGTTGGAGCAGCCAGTGCTCCATGGCGTGCCTCTCATAGGTGTGCCCATCAGCAGCAATCACAGGATCATGCATGGCAGCCTGCATGCCATGATGCTTCCTAGCATGGTCATGCAATGCAGAGACTTGTGACATGTGTATCTGCAGCAGTACTGGTGTCAGCAAGCAAATACTCCCAGGGTGACTAAGCTTAGTGCATGCAATGTGAAAGCGCAGCCGGTGCATGAGTCACAGCTGTACATTGTAGCTTTTGGCTGAGAGACGTGGTCTGATTGCAATCATGCAATCTGGCATACAGGCACACAAGGCAGGTACCTTAGTCAATGGGCAGCAGAACAGATTGAACAGCGCCTTGTCATCCATTGACAGCGCTGCTGTGTGTCTGCCTGTGCCAGCAAGCTGACTGTTTTGGTCCAGTGAGGGTTGAGCAGCAGCATCTGTTGACTCAGCTGTCTGGGACACCACTTTTGATGTGGCCATTACAGGCAGGACCCTACTGGCAAGCTGCTGGTGATGGCTGTTGCGTTCCAAGCAGTGTGGCCTTGACTCAGCACTCAGCTGTTCCTCTGATGAGGCAAGACCACGTTGACACCCCTGGCCAAGCTGTTGCTGCTGGGTGTGCCGTCTCCCGACTGGCTGTTCAGCTTGTGCAGGTTGGTGACGGTGCAATGCCTGCTGAGCATGCTGGGATGGTAAAGTCTGTTGCTTAATCAAGGGCCGCCCTGCATCCTGTTTAGCAAGCGAGTCTTGCTCATTCTCAATTTGCTGAGCACGTCGCTGTGCATGCTGAGCATGCTTGGCCTCCTGCCTGACAGTCAGCTCCTCATGCTGGGCATGCTGAGCCTGCTGCTCCTCCTTTCTGGCATGCTGAGCCTGCTGTTTCTCCTGCTGGGCATGCTGAGCCTGCTGCTCCTCCTTCTTGGCATGCTGAGAATGCTGCTTTTCCTGCTGGGCATGCTGAGCCTGCAAATTGTCATGCTGAGCATGCTGAGCCTGCGGCTTCTCCTGCTGGGTATGCTGAGCCTGCTGCTCTTCCTGCTGGGCATGCTGAGCCTGCGGATCTTCACGCTGGGCATGCTGAGCCTGCTGCTCTTCCTGCTGGGCATGCTGAGCCTGCGGATCTTCACGCTGGGCATGCTGAGCCTGCAGCTTCTCCTGCTGGGCATGCTGAGCCTGCGATTCCTCCTGCTGGGCATGCTGAGCATGCGGCTCCTCCTGCTGTGCCCTCTGAGTCTGATGATCCTCCTGCTGGGCAGGCTGACTCTCCTGTCTGCCACGGTAGCAAGACTGCTCGGTCTGTCTCGACTCTTGTGCACGAAGCACAGTCTGGGCTTGCTGCTTCTTTGCCTTCTGACGCTGCTTCTTGGCTTTCTTGGCCTCAGCACGAGCTTGATCTGCTGCTTCCTCGGCTAGCAGTTGCTCAGCAGCCATTTCTGCAGAAATTTTCATCGCCTATATACAAAGATATGAATCTGGTGATGGGGTCTGTTTTTGAAGCATCTCACGACCCAAAAGCACAGCACAGACTTGATTCAAATCCTGGGTAGAGCTGCAGGGAGTCGCAGGGGTTAGTCTTGCAGCATGCAACAGAGTTCACTTGCATGAGACAAAGTGCAGCCAGCAGGCGTGCTTGGCTCACCTTCTTTTTGGGGCAAATGAAGCACTGTGATATCTGGTCAAGGGTGGCTCCAGGCAAGGCCTTACAATCTTGAAGATAGGAAAGATGGGACCCCATGTTTGACAGCACATCAGAACCCAGCTTGATGTTTGCAAACTGCAAGGCATCAAAGTCTGCCTTCCAGGCTGAATGCATCCGCATCTCACACGCCAGTTGTGCCAGCGTACCTGCATCATGAAGTAATATGGGTGTTTAAGAAGGTACAGGCGCGATGCATGAGACCGCACTCCTGTCTTGGCAGTTCACACAAATGCAGCTTGCATCTTTCGGATCAGTGCATGTCATTGGATCAGTGCATGTCATTGAACTTTCATTTCCAAGATAATGTGCAGTGCAAGCAATATATATATACTTAGATTTTATAATGCAGAAGCAAGCCTGCGGCACACCAATTCAACATGTCTTGTCTCCATCTTTGTCTTACCATAAGCCTGCCTATCCTCAACAACGTCATCATGTAGCTGACTGAGGTGGAATGGTTCTCCGTATGTGGCAGTCCAGGCTGCAAACTCTTTTTTGCTTGATGTTGTATCTAATTGGCGTCTGCGTCTGATTGTCACCTGCCGCGCATGCTTCATTGCAAGGGCTCCTTGCACTAGTTTAGCTAGGCTGTCATACAGCAGGACATACACCAGCTTAGCAATGCCCTCAGGGGGGGAGCCGCCTGAAAAACCTGCTTGACCCCAAGCAGCCCTGTGGCATGCGACTGCAAGCACAGGAAGCCAATGGGTCCGTGCTGACAGAGTTTGCTATGTTCCTTCATGATGACAACATGTCAATGACATGCCTGATATGCAAGTGGTGAGCACAGGCTGGCGAGCCATATACTTGACTGGTGTTTGGCGCATGCCATTGTTTTTGCATACAACATGCAATGACAGACAGAAAAGCACGGTCACATAAGGTACAACTTTTTGTGGATGCTCACAGTGCATGCTTGCATGCAATGCTTTGATCAAGCACACTGACACACTGACATACTTACAGACTATGAAGACCACTTTTTCGAGCTTAGCTCTCTTGGCTTGCTCTAAGCAGGGCTTTGACCATATGAAGTGGCGCATGTCAGCCCTGTGGTTCTCCTGGGCAAAGCCTGACCACGCTGTTGAAGTCATTGCTGTGACTGACCCAGCAGCTGCACTCAAGCCATGCTGAGCAAAGTACACAGCATTTACATCCATCTGTCCATGTGACAAGCCAGCAGTCCAAATGCAATCCAGCAATGCAGCTTTGATGGCCTCATATGAGCCAGGATCTGCGCCAGCAGTACGTTCAAGCTGCGGGTGCATGGCTTGGCCATGACCAGAGAAAGGGTACTCTGTGTACAGTTCTGTCAGGGTCTGCATTCCCCCCACCTCAGCAAAGCCACTCTACAGGTGGACAGGAGACTGGCTCAGATCCAATTGGATGGCACCCTAAGGATCTTGTGCCAAGGTACAACACAGCGCCATGCAACAACGCATGCATGTAAAGCGTGCTTTGGTATTTGCAGCATGTGTGCCCATTGGCTTGTTTTGAAATGCAAACATGAACACGAGCAGTGCTTGCATTTGATGACTCTACAGTGACACAAACGTTACCTGCATTTCAGCTGCAAATGGCGTGTAACCGGCCTCAAATAATGGCATCATCTTCTGCAGTCTGATTGTAGCACACCCAACGAGTGCATTTTGTAGCGCGACGGTACTGGTGAGCGACTTCACTCTGTCCAAGAAGTGTAGGCAGAGCTGTAGACCACCGCTCGCCTGCCAAAGCAGTTCTCATAGTAATCAGGAGATGCAAGGGTTGACATGTTCGGCCAAAGGATGTAAACCTCATGCACAACATGGAGGACCGCCCAACACACACAATGTGTTGGTGCACAACACCATTGCCTTCAGAAGTCTACATTGCCTGATGCAAGATGATCTACAGCTTGAGATACGGTGGCAAGAGGATGAGAAGCGAAAGGCATGAGCAAGCAACATGACATGGCTTTCACACTACAGTGCACGCAGCAGTTTGCGCATCTGCTGGGGCCCAGCAGGGCAAGCGCACCTGTGTTGCCTCATGCATCTCTACAGGATCACTTGATGTAGCCACGAGAAGGAAAACTGCAGCAAGACACTTTGCATCACTCCATGGTCCTGGGTCCTGCACAAGATACGGCACTTAGATCAATTGCTTGTGTCTGCTGTGAGAGGCTGTCACAGGATGGCATGAACGTCAACACTGCTCGTTGACCATGGGCATCAAGCAAGGGGTAACCATAGGCTGAAAATCAGCAAGCAGGGCAGATACGCGTGCAAAGTGTACTCTTCCCCTCAACCCACAGATTGCCAAACATAAAATCTACCTGAAAGATCTCTAGGAGGCATTCATGGACTTTGCCAAATCCATCAATGCTATTACACTCTGATTCTTCGTCTTCTTCTTCTTCTTCTTTTGGATGTGAGACAAACTCACAATGCCACGTCTTAGTCACACACGCTGCTGATAGCCAGCATGCTTCGCGCGAACCATACTGGCACAACTCACCCAGTATTTCTAGAAGATGGAAGTGAGTTTGCGATGTTCGATCAATATCTGACAAGATCCATGCACCAATCTGCTCATGGGCCAGCAAGCTGTGCACAACATGCAAGCTGAGAGAGTTGTGCTGGAGGCGACCTGCAAAACACGCACAGGAGCATAAACTGATTGTGAAAGTAACAAGCAATGCAGTGCTTTCCCACCACAACCGCAAACGCTATGGTCTGATGCACATGATCAAGCAGATGCTCATGTCAAGGCATGTTCAACTTGCAACTATTGTCACAGGCTGAACATTTGCTGCCTGCTTGCCTTGTTACAATGAGTCACCTGTGTTCATCATCAGTGCCTCCAGTAGGTTGTCCAGTGCAAGCCACAATGAGGGGCCCATCTTGACCACATCAGCCTTCAGCAAGTCCTGATGCTTTGCCAAGCGATCCATCAGGGCTTCAAGCAATGCTTGCAGGTGCTCTGAGTCAGCTAGACAGCCCTCAAGGTTGTGCAGGAGGACTGGGAGGCCATCTTGGTAGACTTGAACCAGATTGACAGTGGCATCAGAAATCACTGGGAGCAGCAGGTCATGGATGAGCTCGGTCAGTGTGTCAATCGTGACATCACAGCCTAAAACATCGTTCTGGTACAGAGTGTACTCCAGTGCTGCCAGAGCTGCAACACCAGCCTGCACCAAGACAAAAAGCTAGCTGTCAGGAGATCTTAGCTCAGGCAAGTTCATACTAAGCTAAGCACAAATACCCTGGCCACTGCTCTTTGAGTAAGCAGGCATTGTTTGCCCAGTGTCATGTCACATTGTTGTCATGCTATAACCCTACTGCCCGCAAGATTATTGAACACAAGCTGTCAGTTGATGCAGAGCTGCTCACCTGCACGCGCTCTTCAGCTGCAGGGAGCAATGCACTGGACTTGGCACCTCTTCTTTGCTGGGACGCACTGACTGTGGTGGGAACCGTAGATGACTGTGATGCATCAGGCAGTGTGCCTATCATGACCTCAGCAGCCACCATCATAGTGCTCAGACAGGACTCTATCTGGTCCGCCTGTGGTTCATCTGGTTCATGCTGACATGCATTGTCAAGGCAAGGGCCAAGCTCCTCAACTTCTACAACTGCACCAGAACAACGACAATCATTGCTATAATTGCTTCTGACAGCTGACTGTACATGTCACTGCATCAAGGGATAGATACCTTGGTATACAAACAGGCGACTTGCTGCATGCAGACAAGTCATATGCCAGCCAGAAGACGTCGTCAAGCAGCCATGTCACCTGTGTCACAAGCACTAGCTGCTTGTGGGACAGGCACCAGCTGCTCCAGAAGGCATCAGCTCATCGCACACCATCTTACAGCATATGAGCTGATACATCAGGAAGCCACTGAACAATCAGCAAACAAAGAGTGAGCATCACCTGCATGCTCCTCCTTTGTACGCAATGGCAGACGCAAGAACGTGCTGATGAGCTTGATCCCATGCAAGTGTATCACTAGCTGTTGATGGACTGGCTTGATGTATGGCTGGACTGCATGCAAGAGCTGCAAGGCCAGCAAAGACCACTCAAGGCTATACTGTAAGACTAGCAAGGTTGCCTCTATCAGCCCTGTAAACAAAACAAGTCGTCCTAAACACAGCTGAGCAGGTGGGACTGTTAGCTTAGCATGCTTGGAATTACTTTGAATAAAAAAGATGGACCAGGTCTTGCCATAAGCAAGCTCTTTGACAACGCGCATCAGCACTGACATGTGCGACATGAGCTGAAGTCATCACTGAGTGGCGTACCAAACTTCAGCAGCAGTCCAGCTATGGTGGCACAATCAGCTGCTCCACAATAAATCATGCTGACCAACATGGAGCATGCAGCTCTGCCTCGGTACTGCTTGTGCTTGCGTTTGTTGGCTGAATCTTGCAATGCTGAGAACAGAAGCTGAGTCAGCAAGACACACAGCGTCTGCTCTTCCTGCTGAGTCTCAACATCCACGGAGTACTCATCAGGAGCAAAATTGTCGAGTCTGGCGCTGATAAGGAGCAAGCACTGCCAGACCATTGCTTCTGGGCTGTCTGCATTGTTGCTGAAGTCCACACAGCAAGCTGTTTTGGCCGCAAGGATAGCAGCACGCAAACATGTGAGCCTGTAGCCGCCCTGCTTTCCAGCTAAGTCTTTGACCTCCTTGGTACGTGTCTCAGCGTCAAGCTGGCTTTCTTCAGGGGTGGTGCAACGACTGAATCTGCTGGTGTGGACAACAATCATGAGAAGCATGATTGGGCGAAGCTCTTCAGCTGCCGTGACAGCAGCCCATTCCCCTGAACGGAGTTGCTGACCGTCCAGAGGGACCAGCAAGTTCGGCGACAAGGCAGCAAATCTGGTCAGCAGCAGGGGCATGTCAGTAGAAAGTGGCTGCAGATACCATTGTTGCAGTGCCGTCTGCTCCAGAAGAGGGACCAGATGCGCAGCTTGCAGGGAGGAAGCTAAATATTTGCGTGCGAGGTGGACGTCCTCCAGAATCTGTTGAACGATCACAGCCACGGTGGACGGCATGGTGCTGGGAGTTGTGTATACTGGATGAAACGCTGAAGCAGGTCTCACAAACGTGAAAGGGAGAGGGTTCGCCGTGAGAGCGCTTTCGAGCCACGCCTAAAGCTGTTTATAAATAGCCGGCTCCACCGTGTCGTGTTAGGGATTGTGAGCTTAAGACACACTCAGTTCCTACTGCAATGTTGGCCTAACTGCTTTGATACATACAGTTGCTTTGATTCATGCAGCTCTTGGTGTTGTCTCTACGGGATACGGCTGTGCACATCTACACGGCCGTGCACATCTACACGGCTGTGCACAACTACACGTGTAGATCAGCAACACAGATCAGTGGATCAGCGCCAGGCTTGTAGGAGTGTTGATTTGTACGGTGACACCCGCTACTTGGATACGTCTCGAGCTGTCAACAAGTCCTTGATTGCTACGGTGACTCCGCTTCGTATCTACGGAGGTCTCAAGGCGAAGGCAAGCTCTCTAGAGAGAGAATGCATGAATGAGTGTGAATGAATGAGTGAGCGAGTGAATGAACGAGTTATGAATCCGATGATCAATGCACGGTTGAAAATCAGCATCGTTTCTTTTTGACTGCCCTTTTTACAGCATCATTAGAGGTCAGCACTTTTCGTTATTTGGCCCAAAGTACCAACAACGTGACATTAGGCTCTTTTTCGAACAGAACTCCCAACAGCTTGGTTTTGTCGCACACCACATACACCTGTGCTTTCAAGCCAGGATGTCTGATGCATCATATGAGTTGCAGGTCACCTAAAATTGCTATATCACCGTCAAGCTGATACATGCTGATGCATGCATGGATCTCCAGCAACACGACTCTGCAGAGAGGTGGCAAGTGATACATTGCTATGCAATGGCTCATTGATCAATCTTTATGTTTCATAGCTGTTGGGCTATTGTCTCCAGACTCTAAGACACCTCGGGTAAGAATCCTGACTGTTCTGCCGTGACAAGAGCTGACTTCGTGGCCTTGAACGTTGCCAGGCTAGCATAAGCTTCTATTGCATTGACTTCACCGTTTCAGCAAAATCTGCACAGCATCAGTAGTCTCTAGTAAGAGCTGCATCATATGCACCTGTACTTTGCAAACATGTCTGAAGACAGTCAACCATACAGCAGCCTTCTCTTATCACATTTGCAACGTTATCTGCCCAATGCCTAGGAGGCAAATTATTATGTTATGCGACAAATGACAGTATGATTATGCACACAGATGCGCACAAGGACCAAAAGAATGTCATGCAGGTACTCACGATTTCGAAGTATGATATGCACTCAGCCACAATCAAACAAGATCTGTCAGGACATTGCCCTGACAGACACCACTGTCCAACTGCATATGCTCGTGAAATCAGAGATGCCACAGGTGCACATGTGAGCATTCAGGGCGTATGTCATGCTAATTGTGTGTGTACCTCAGATCTCAAGACAACATGGCGTGGGTTGCTACAGCTGCATGCGCCATGCACAAAGCATGCAGCCCTCAACCCTGCTGCTGAGTCCTGACAATTGATCTGACAATGATGTTTGGGACCAGCCTCAGATGACTCAGCTGAGCCCGAGTAATGGGAGAGGTGCCATGCTGGAGCAGCCAGTGCTCCATGGCATGCCTCTCATAGGTGTGCCCATCAGCAGCAATCACAGGATCATGCATGGCAGCCTGCATGCCATAACATTTTCTGGCGTGGTCATGCAATGCAAAGACTTGTGACATGTGCATCTGCAGCAATACTGGTGTCAGCAAGCAAATACTGCCAGGGTGACCAAGCTTAGCGCATGCTGTGTGAAAGCGCAGCCATTGCAAGAGTCACAGCTCTGCATGGTTGCTTTCAGCTGAGAGATGAGGTCTGTGTACAGCCATTCATTCTTGCATACATGCACACAAGGCAGATACCTTGGTCAATGGGCAGCAGAACAGATTGAATAGCGCCTTGTCGTCCGTTGGCTGCGCTGCTTTGTGTCTGCTCGGGCCAGCAAGCTGACTGTTTTGGTCCAGTGAGGGTTGAGCAGCAGCATCTTTCTGGGACACCACTTCTGATTTGAGCATTACAGGCAGGACCCCACTGGCAAGCTGCTTGTGCTGGTGATGGCTGTTGCGCTTCAAGCAGTGTGGCCTTGACTCAGTGCCAGCACTCAGCTGTTCCTTTGGTGAGGTAAGGTTGCGCTGACACCCCTGGCCAAGCTGTTGCTGCTGGGTGTGCTGTTTGCTAAGTGGTTGCTCATCTTGTGCAGCTTGTTGACTGTGCAATGCCAGCTGAGCATGCTGGGGTGGCAAAGTCTGCCGCTTAACCAGGGGCTGCCCTGCATCCTGTGCAGCAAGCGGGTCTTGCTCATGCTCGGTTTGCTGAGCACGACGCTGTGCATGCTGAGCCTGCTTGGCCTCCTGCCTGACAGTCAGCTCCTCATGCCGGGCATGCTGAGCCTGCTGCTCCTCCTTCTGGGCATGCTGAGCCTGCTGCTCCTCATGCTGGGCATGCTGAGCCTGCTGCTCCTCATGCTGTGTATGCTGAGCCTGCGGTTGCTCCTGCTGGGCATGCTGAGCCTGCAGCTCCTCCTGCTGGGCACACCGAGTCGGATGCTCCTCCAGCTGGGCAGGCTGACTCTCTTGTCTGCCATGGATGCAAAACTGCTCTGTCTGTCTCGACTGTTGTGCACGAAGCACACTCTGGGCTTGCTGCTTCTTCGCCTTCTGACGTTGCTTCTTGGCTTTCTTGGCCTCAGCGCGAGCTTGATCTGCTGCTTCCTCAGCTAGCAGCTGCTCAGCAGCCATCTCAGCAGACACTTCCATTGCCTACAGATACAGAAGGCATGAATCTGGTAAAGGGGCTGCTTTGCTGCTTGAAATGTGAGCACTGCAGCATCTCATGGCCCCAAAGCATAGCAGCAATTTTATTCAACTCATAGGTAGAGCTGCAGGGAGTCCTGTTGTCTTGCAACGTGCAGTAGGATTCACTTGCAAAGAGACAAAGTGTAGCCATCAGGCTTGCTTGGCTCACCTTCTTTTTGGGGCAAATGAAGCACTCTGATAACTGATCAAGGGTGGCTTCAGGCAAAGCCTTACACTCTTGCAGATAGGAAAGATGGGACCCCATGTTTGACAGCACATCAGAATCCAGCTTGGTGTTTGTAAATTGCAAGGCATCAAAGTCTGCTTTCCAGGCTGAATGCATCCGCATCTCACATGCCACTTGTGCCAGCATACCTGCATCGACAGCTTCATGAAGCAAATTGGGTGTCTAAGAAGGTACAGGCCTGCGACATGAGATCGCGCTCCTGTCTTGGCAGTTCACACACATGCATCTTGCATCTTTGGATCAGTGCATGTCATCGAGGTTTCCTTTCCAAGATGATGTGCAGTGCAAGCCAAGCCAGTGCAAGCCAAGCCAGTGCAAGCCAAGTCAGTGCAAGCCAAGCCAGTGCAAGCCAAGCCAAGCAATTTGTATGTAATACTTAAAACTTATAATGCAGAAGCAAGCCAGGAGCACTTCAATATAAGATGTCTTGTCTCCATCTTTGTCTTACCACAAGCTTGCCTATCCTCAGCAACGTCGTCATGTAGCTCATTGAGGCGGCACGATTCTCCATATTTGGCAGTCCAGGCTGCAAGCTCTTCTTTGCTTGAAGCTGCAACTAATTCGCGCTTACGTCTGAGCATCAGATGCCGCCCATGCTTGATTGCAAGGGCTCCTTGCACAAGTTTAGCTAGACTGTCATACAGCAGGACATACACCAGCTTGGCAATGCCCTCAGGGGGGGAGCCCCCTGAAAAACCTGCTTGATCCCAAGCTGCCCTGTGGCATGCAACTGCAAGCACAGCAAGTCAATGGGTCCGTGCTGACAGAGTGTGCTTCCCCTCTTTCACAATGACATGTCAATGATGTGCCTCATATGCAAGGGGTGAGCACATGTTGGCAAGCCACGCAGTTGACTGGTGTTTGACACATGCCATCATGTCAGCATACAACATGCAATGACAAATAGACAAGCACGGTCACATAAGGTACAGCTGTTTGTGAATGCTCACAGTACATGCTTGCATGCAATGCCTTGGTCGTGCACCCCGACACACTTACAAACTATCGAAACCACTTTTTCGAGCTTTGCTCTCTTGGCTTGCTCTAAGCAGGTCTTTGACCATATGAAGTGGCGCATGTCAGCCCTGTGCTTCTCCTGGGCAAAGCCTGACCATGCTGTTGAAGCCATTGCTGTGACTGACCCAGCAGCTGCTCTCAAGCCATGCTGAGCAAAGTACACAGCATTTACATCTGTCTGTCCATGTGACAAGCCAGCAGTCCAAATGCAATTCAGCAACGCAGCTCTGATGGTCTCATATGAGCCAGGATCTACCCCAGCAGTATGATGCAGCTGCGCGGCTTGGCCATCCCCAGAGAAAGGGTACTCCGTGTACAATTTTGTCAGGATCTGCATCCCTCCTACCTCAGCAAAGCCAACCTGCAGACGGGCAAGATACTGGCTCACCTTTATTACACCCCTTGGGACTCTTGTATCAAGGTACAAAACAACGCCATGCAATGCGTCAAATGTGTATTAAGTGTGCTTGAGTACTTGCAGCATGTCTGTACATTGGGTTGTTTTGGGATACCGACATGAGTACAAGCAGTTTCTGCATGTGGTAATTGTGTAGGGACGCAAACATTACCTGCATTTGAGCAGGCATGTGCGTGTCACTGGCCTCAAAGAATGCCATCATTTTCTGTAACCTGATTGTAGCAAACCCGACGAGTGCATTTTGCAGAACAGTGCTGCTGTTGTGCGACTTCACATTATCCATGAAGCGTAGGCAGAGCTTTAGACCATCTCTGACCTGCCAAAGGAGATGTCATGGTAACCAAGGGATGCAAGAGGTTGACCTGTTCAGCCAAAGTAATTGAAACTCATGCACAATGAGGAGCACCCAAGACAAACAATGTTTATGTGCTGAACACCATTGCCTTCAGATGTCTACATTGGCTGATGCAAGGTGACCCACAGGTGGTGATGGTGTTGTGGCAACAGGATGAGGTAAAGGGCATGAGCAAGCCACATGACGCAGGTCATTCACACAGCAGTGTGCACATCAAATTGCACATCTGCTGGGGCCCATGGGCAGCAGGACAAGCACACCTCTGTTGCTGCAATCTGTATATGATCAGCTGATACAGCCTTGAGAAGCCGAACCGCAGCAACACTCTCTGCAGCATTCCATGGTCCTGGAACCTGCACAAGATGCAGCCCCTTAATCCTCTTGGTTGTGTTTACTGTGAGAGACTGTCAAGGGATGGCAAGAATATAAACACTGCTCATTGACCATGGGCATTGAGCAAGCTCCAATCCCAGATTGCAGAACAGTAAGCAGGGCAGACATGCTTGCAAGCAGTGTGCTCTTCCTCTCAACAGATTACAGAGCACTGGATCCACCTGAAAGATATCTAGGAGGCATTCATGGACTCTGCCAAATCCATCGATAGTATTACGCTCTTCTTCTTCTTCTTTTGGGTGTGACACAAACTCACAATGGCATGTCTTTGTCACACACGCTGCTGTCAGCCAAGATGCTTCGAGTGTACCATCCTTCCACAACTCATCCATCATTTCCAAAAGATGGGAGTGAATTTGCGAAGTTCGGCCGATGTCTGACAGGATCCATGTACCAAGCTGCTCATGGGCCAGCAAGCTGTACACAACATGCAAGCTGAAAGGGCTGTTTTGAACGGTACCTGCAGAAGCATAAGTTGGTTGTGGAAGAACAAGCAAAGCAGTGTCTTGCACCACGACTGCAAACGCTGTTGTCTGATGCGCAGGATCCAGCGGCTGTTTGCATTCAGGCATTTGCAGCGAGTTGCAGCTATTGTCAAAAACTAAACCTTTGCTGCCTGCTTGGCCTTGTTACAATGAGTCACCTGTACTGCTGGTCATTCCATCCAGTAGGTTGTCCAATGCAAGCCACAATGACGGGCCCATCTTGACCACGTCAGCCTTCAGCAAGTCCTGATGCTGCGCCAAGCGATCCATCAGGGCTTCAAGCAATGCTTGCAGGTGCTGTGAGTAAGCTAGACGGCTCTCAAGGAGGCGCAGGAGGACTGGGAGGCCATCTTGGTAGACTTGAACCAGATTGACAGTGGCATCAGGAATCAGTGGGAGCAGCAGGTCATGGAGGAGCTCGGTCAGTGTGTCAGTCATGAACTCATAGCCTGAAACATTGTGCTGGTATAGGATGTACTTCAGTGCTGCCAGAGCTGCAATGCCAGCCTGCACCAAGACAAAAAGGCAACTGTCAGAAGATCTTGCCTCAGGCATGAAAGAAAAGAAAAGAAACGTATACACTTGTCAGCGATCATAATGGGAGCCTCCTACGGCGGCAGCCCGGAGCTTGCCTCAGGCATGTTCATAGTGAGCTAAGCACAAATAGGTAGCCACTGCTCATGGAGTATGCAAGCACTGTTTGCCCAACATCATGTCACATTGTTGTCATGCTGTTACCCTACTGCGAGCAAGATTGTGAAACACATGCCGTCAATTGATGCAGAGCTGCTCACCTGCACACGCTCTTCAGCTGCAGGGAGCAATGCACTGGACTGTCTAGACTTGGCACCTCTTCTTTGCTGGGACGCACCGACTGTGGTGGGACCAGTGGATGACTGTGATGCATCAGGCAGTGTGCATATCATGACCTCAGCAGCCGCCAACATGGTTTTCAGACAGGGCATTATCCGGTCTGCCTCTGGTTCATGCTGACATGCACTGTCAGGGTAAGGCCCAACCTCCTCAGCTCCTACAAGAACAGCGACAGTCATTGCTCTGGTTGCTTCTGACATGTGACATGAGCTAACCATACATGCCGCTGCATTGAGGGATAGGAACATTTGGATGCAAACACATCACTTGCTGCAATCAGTCATGTCATGTGTCAGCCAAAAGACGTTGTCAAGCAGTACCCATGTCACCAGCACTAGCTGCTTGTGGGACAGGCACTGGCTGCTCCAGAAGGCATTTGCTCGTCATCTTATAGCATATGAGCTGATACATCAGGAAGCCACTGAACAATCAGCAAACAAAGAGTGAGCATCACCTGCATGCTCCTCCTTTGTACGCAATGGTGGACGCAAAAACGTGCTGATGAGCTTGATCCCATGCAAGCGTATCACTAGCTGTTGATGGACTGGCTTGATGTATGGCTGGACTGCATGCAAGAGCTGCAAAGCCATCCAAGACCACTCAAGGCTATGTTGCAAGACTAGCAAGGTTGCCTCTATCAGCCCTGCACACAAAACACGTGGTTGCAAACATAGCTCTGCATGTGTGGACTATTACTTCGGCATGCTTGGAATGTAGGTGACGCTTAAAGTAAGATGGACCAAGTCTTGCCACAAGCACTCTCTTTGCCGATGCGCATCTGCACTGACATGTGCGACACGAGCTGAACTCGGCACTCAGTGGCGTACCAGACTTCAGCAGCAGTCTAGCTATGGTGGCACAATCAGCTGCTCCACAATAAATCATGCTGACCAACATGGAGCATGCAGCTCTGCCTCGGTACTGCTTGTGCTTGCGTTTGTTGACTGACTCTTGCAATGCTGAGAACAAAAGCTGAGTCAGCAAGACACACAGCGTCTGCTCTTCCTGCTGAGTCTCAACATCCACGGAGTACTGATCAGGAGCATGATTGTCGAGTCTGTCGCTGATAAGGAGCAAGCACTGCCAGGCAATTGCTTCTGGGCTGTCTGCATTGTTGCTGAAGTCCACACAGCAAGCTACTTTGGCAGCAAGCACAGCAGCACGCAAACATGTGAGCCTGTAGCCGCCCTGCTTTCCAGCTAAGTTTTTGACCTCCTGGGTACGAGTTTCAGCGTCAAGCTGACATTCTTCAGGGTTGGCGCAACCACTGAACTTGCTGCTCTGGACAGTAAGCATGAGAAGCATGATTGGGCGGAGCTCCTCAGCTGCCGTGACAGCAGCCCTCTCCCCTGAAAGGACCTGCTGACCTTCCAGAGGGACCAGAGGCACCGGCAAGTTTGGAGACAAGGCAGCAAACCTGGTCATCAGCAGGGGAACGTTGTTTGAAGGGGGCTGCAGATACCATTGTTGCAGTGCCGTCTGCTCCAGAAGATAGACCAGATGCGCAGCTTGCGTGGAGGGTGCCAGATAACTGCGCGCGTTGTGGACGTCCTCCAGAATCTGTTGAGCGACCGCAGCCAACGTGGACGGCATTTTGCTGAGCGTTCTGTATATTAGATGAAACGCCTGATAGGGTATGCGGATCGAGTGCAACACACACTCAGTGCACTGCCTACTGCACTCTTGGTCCACTTGCTTTACTACGTCTAGTGGCTCTGATTCATGATCCTGTTGGTGTGGTCTCTACCGGCTACGGCTGTGTAGATCAGCAACACAGATCAAGTGGGTCAGCGCCAGGCTTGTAGACATGTTGGTTTATACAGTGATACCGTCTACCTGCTTGGATGTGTCTCGAGCTATCAACGCGTTGTTGATTAACATCTCCTATCGGCGGAGGTCTCTAGGCCTAGGCAAGCTCTGTGGAGAGTGGATGCATGAATTAGTGAATGATTTTACGCAGCGTGAGTGAGTGAGTGAGTGAGTGAGTGAGTGAGTGAGTGAGTGAGTGAGTGAGTGAGTGAGTGAGTGAGTGAGTGAGTGAGTGAGTGAGTGAGTGAG
>JAABUK010001618.1_pt1 | contig 42357 bp, 43 predicted proteins | sample 5559141 | NCBI WGS metagenome assembly JAABUK01 (sample SAMN10711869, study PRJNA513367) | rock metagenome | isolation source: Antarctica rocks | place: Antarctica: Victoria Land, Pudding Butte nord | collected 2016-01-03 | reverse complement strand
ACCCCCACGATCGCCGAGGCCAGATCCGCCTCCCTGTGCCTCTTCTTCGCCAACTGCTTCTCCCTCTTCTTCTTCTCGGGCCCACTTAACTTCGCCATCACCTTCGCCTCCTCCTTCGCCTCCTCCACCGCCCTCGCTTGGGCAAGCTCATCCTCCATCTTCTCTGCACGGATCCGCTCGAGGATCTCCACCGTCTCGGTGTTGAAGTCTACGCCGCCGTGTTCCATCTCGTTGAGGAGGCCGTCCATGCCGCGGAGGTCGGAGTAGATGGTCCAGCGGTGGGAGAGAAGGGTGTTGTAGAGTTGGGTGGAGGTGCCGAGGACGTAGGAGCGGAGGCCTAGAGAGCGGACGTGGGGGAGGAGGTTGCGCTGGTAGGGGGAGAAGGGGTAATGGGTCGTTAGGAGGCGGAGGGTGAGGAGGAGAAGGGCCGGGTAGAGGGTGGAGATTATGGGGAGGGGTGGGATGGAGGGGGGGATCCGGAAGGGGGAGAGAGGTTTCCAGGGGACGAGGGTCCTGGGAGGTGTCTCGGGTTCCTTTGCTTTTGGGTTTCGCTTACTGCGATTAGAGTTGGAGTTTGTGGTGTGCTTTTTCATGGATGGGGCTGCCACGCGCTGTTCTTCTTCTTGTAACCGTGTTAAGTGGTCATTTGCTGATGAGGAGTCTCTCGCAATAGGGGTGGCAGCGCGCGAAGGGTCGTCTTCAAGAAAGCCGAGTAATGGGAAGACGGACGTTTCGCAGGCGGTCCATAGTTCTTTGTCGTTGACCTTAGCGCGCTCTAGCAGCACCTTAGATATTCGTTTCATTTGTATGGCGCATATCGCATCAATCTCTCTCTTTTCGACGGCAGAAGCTTCAGAAAACTCGCTCTCCGCGGCTACTGGGTCGCTCTGGGGGCCCTCCAACCCCTCCAGTTGCCGCTGACCTTGCGGAGCTATTTGCGTGATTCGGGAACCATCTGAAACTCCATCTTGCGATCCTACTTTTGCGAGTAGAGTGGCTCTGGAAGCAATTTTCCGCAATCTTTCAGGGTACTTTTGGAGGTGTTCCCGGTCTTGCTCTGATAACGTTGGACTTGCTCGTTGTTGTTCGCGCATAGAGCGAAGCGGCGGTAAGTCAGACCCTGTGGCATCAGCCGTCTTCTGTTCTTTCGCGGGGACGTCTTCGAAGGGAGCATCGCTGAATATCGAAAAGATTTCGCGATAGTCGACTGGCGATTTTCTCTGTTTCAGCTCTGTGGACACCGGCGCTCTTGACGCTCTTGACTTATTCGGTTTAGAGCCAGACGCTATTTCGCTGAATATTTCCCTAAAGACCTGCCGCTCTTTTCCCGTAATAGTAGACGTATCACCCTTGCCGACTGAGGAATTGGTGCGCTGAGCCTTCTTCAAAAAAGCGTGATTCTCTCCCCTGCGTTTCAATTTCTCCTGCAAGAAGTTGAGCCGCTCCTGTTTTCCTTGAAGGTTAAATTTGTCAATCTCAAATCCTCTCACTCCATCCACATCCCTGCTCAGGTGAGATGTAGACGAAAAGGTGGCCTGGCCTTGTGACCTTTTGAAGTGTGGACGCTTTCGCAGAATGGTTTGGGTACAATACAGGAACGGGAGATAGTGCAAAGATTCGGCTTGTAGATGTATCTGGTTGTTGACAGCTTTCGACATCGGCTCAGCTAAAGCAGTTTGTATATTGCTACTGAAGAATTGAAAGTGTCGATGGTAGTCTAAACCTCGGCGATGAAACGAAGCATGCCATTTTTCTCAACTTGCTAGCGCGATCTTCGCAGCAGGCCCTTTACGCGTTCCAGACGTGTCTGCCCAATTGTCGTCATTGACCACAGACATCTCAATTGCTACCACCATACCCTAACGACAGCCATGGCTCGAATCCAAACTTCGACTGCCGAAGTATCTGAGTACGAAAAGCAACGCTTAGCCAACATCGCAGAGCGGGATGCCCTCCTCAGGAAATTGACCCAGGAAGCCCATCAAGCCGGTCTCTACACAAAGGGCCCCAGCGAAAACGCTGCCAATGGGACAAGTCAGTCACGCAAAAGGAAGAGGCCTGTCAAGCCGGTCCAGAAGGAACAAGATAATGCGCCTCGGCGAACTTCGTCGCGGCTGGCGGGCTTGACCGCCGATAGTGAGGTTGCCAGACAAAAAGCAGATCAGGAATATGGAGCTGTGAGGGAGGCGGAACGATCGAAGAGACAGCGTGTTGCGGGGGACCAGGAATTAGGAGATATTGTTGTGAGTGGGAAGGGGTGGAATGGCGACGATGGAAAGCCGTTGCTTGGGGTGGATATAATAAACAGAAGTGTTGCGAAACCCTACATGCGGACATTTGGTGAAGATGAGATCAAGGAGACGACGGATAAAGAGCTGAAAGCTATCAGGGAAAAAATGAATGGACTGGCGCTGTGGGATACTTGGGAGCCGAATCGCATTAAGATCACGCCGGAGCGCATATATAGTATGGGCTTTCATCCGACAGAAGCGAAACCGTTGGTTTTTGCTGGGGACAAGTTAGGAAATCTCGGCATAGTCGATGCATCGCAGACAGGTCCAGCAGCCAAAGACGAAGACGTGGAGGAAGATGACAAGGATGACAAGTCAGGACCCCCAAAGAAAGTAAAACGTGAGCCTTCTCAGGAGAACAATCCAGGAGACACAGATCCATCAGAATCCGACGACGAAGAAGACCCCAATCCTCATATCACCATCCTGAAACCGCACCAGCGAACAATTTCAGCCATGCATACACACCCCTCCCAGCCTCAAACTCTTTTCACTGCGTCATACGACTCCTCCATCCGCGGGCTCGACCTCGAAAAATCCAAATCCACAGACCTCTACGCTCTGGACGACGAACCGATCTCCGGCATTGACATGGCCGCGACCGATCCTCATGTCCTGTACTTCACCACCCTGAACGGTGGTTTCGGAAAACACGACACCAGGACGAAGGGGGGCGAAGGAAGTGACCTTTACCCGCTCTCAGAAAAGAAGATAGGCGGCTTTTCCCTGCATCCCCTCGCACCCCACTACCTTGCCACTGCCTCGCTGGACCGTACAATGCGTCTGTGGGATCTTCGGAAAATAACCAAGAAGCTGCCGACAATGGTTGGGGAGCACACATCTCGCCTTAGTGTCTCGCACGCAGCTTTTAACTCCGTCGGACAGGTGGCCACGAGCAGCTATGAGGACACCATCAAGATTCACAGCTTCGGGGTGCGTGGGAAGAATGACGAAAACCGCCACGGAGAGGCTGGACGCGATGAGCACCTGGAAAGCTGGTTATCAATTAGAATCGGAGAGAATGGAGCCAGAAGTGGTGGTAAGGCATAATTGTCAGTCAGGAAGATGGGTCACGATGTAAGTTTTCATGTATCATCAACAGATCAAGCTTGATATTGACGTTCTGGGGCCCAGTCTCCGGCCGCAGTGGCAGCGTCATCCACAAGACGGTGTGCAGAAGCTCTGCATCGGTAATATGAACAGGTTTGTCGATGTGTACAGCGCGAGTGGCCAGCAATTGGCACAGCTTGGCGGAGGTCGTATAACAGCAGTGCCAGCGGTGGCGGTCTTCCATCCAAGCAAGGATTGGGTGGCGGCAGGAACTGCGAGTGGGAAATTGTGTTTGTGGATGTAGGACTTGGCGGCACAGCAATGAAGATGGAACGTCGGCTACCTTGAGCATGAAGGATCTATGAACTTGTCGACGTTAGAGTTGTACGGCCAGAGTTGGGACCAGGTCTTAGCTCCCAAGCTGTTTTGGATGCCAACCTGGAGGGCCTTTGAATATTCGGAAAACATACGAAGAGGTGTGAATAAATATGGCAACAAAAAGCGTTCTTTCAGAGATGCCCTCACAGACTGTGTAGGTTTCCTTGCAAAGGACTCTACTGATCTGCCTTACCCAAGTAAACAACAGTGGCCTTCAGCATCGCAGAATTTGGCTGGCGGAGTGGCTGTGAATGGCTGTTGCTGCTTAATCCTGTTCGCGCAATCATGAAGGCATTGGTAGCCAAGACTACCATATATATCCCCGGCGTTCTGACCGTTACCCAAAATGCATCAAGCGACCGAAGCTGAGCCTCTCGTGCGTTCTCAATTGACTGGTATGCTATGTTGCTCTCATGGTGCCTCTACTGTGTCCCAGTAGCCCTTGAGCCACTTCCCACCAATGCTGTGGCCTCTCAGCGGCGTGGCGTACTCTTTGTCCACATCGGACAGATGGGGTTTGCCGTCAGTGTTGATGTATTGACCTCAGACACACCAAAAACTGGCGCAATTGGGGGCGGATATGTCTGCAATGCCATGTGACGCCTTCGCGTAGCAGCTCCACTCCGTAGCGCCGACCAAAGTCCCTTGAGCAGAAATTTGAGAAGGCATTGCGTGTCTTCATGAGGCGTGATCCTCGTTCGTCTCTGGTATGGCGTGAACAGCGATCACTATATCCTCATACCCCAGGATCTGGCCAAGTTGAGACTGCTCCCAGCCCAGAAGCCGACAAATTGACCGAGGTCACCGATTGTGCCGCCAACCTTTTGGACGTCTTGCAGTCTTCGGTCCACGAATTCTTCGGTGGCTTCAAAACCTTTCGAATTATCCGTCGTCATGAACAGCTCTGAGCTGGCATACACAGCAGCAAGAGAAGCTCGTTTCGTGTACCACGAAGTGTCAACACTTGTGTCGCCAGCAAGATACCAGATCTCATCGGAAAGGGCGTGAAGTTCTCGAAGCGAGGCACGAATGTTGCCCAGTAGTGACATGTGACCGAGTGCCTGTAGCTTCAGGGTTAGCAACAGGAAAACAAGATTGGAGCATTTGAACTCCGTACACCTTGCCACTGATGAATGATATTTTTATTTGCTCTCAGCCTTTCAAGTGTCAATGACCTAACTTTCTGACCCACCCCAAACCTCGAGTCTTCCGGAGATTGTACTCGGTGTTTCAATGCAAGTCTTTGAGTCACGAGATGATAGTTGATGAGGTCAAAGTCGCCTCTAGGAAGTAGCTGAATTGAAACTTCAAGATATCCACACTCTTTCGCTCCTTCGGCCAATGCTTTCAATGCGAAGCCATGAATGGGAACATGACGCATGGCAGCAGAGAGGATTTTCTCTTGCGCATCTGGAAATGGTGGGGGGTCAGGATGGTGCTTCGAATAGTACGGACGTGCCTGCCTGAGATGACATCGCGGATAGATAGGCCGTCGTACTGCCCCGTAGACGGGAGAATTGCACTTCATCGCGATGATAGATGCCGCAAAAGGGCCGGATTAAGGAGCAATCATTGGCAATGTCGTGACTCTCCTAGCTTACTACGGAGTTCGTAACAACTGCGGCGGACCACTGGCAAACAATGCACGGTCCCGCTGAGCCGCAGAGCCTCAACCGCATCAGACACTGGATCGCTGCTCCAGTAAGCAGTGTGGGCCCGGAACCAGATTTCCAAATTGAAGCTGCCTATCGAGCTTGCGCACAGATATTAGACGCGCGGACAAGAATTTGATTGCTATTGCTATCGACCACTTCTCAACGGTCAATTAAAACACATTCATGCTGACTCCAAGAAAGCCTGACGAGCGGCCAGTATGTGCACGTAGCGGGCCCACCCGGCAGAGTCCTTTTGCGTGTCACGGAAGTAGTAATATTGTCACCGTCATAATGGCTCTCGGAGGCGGTATACTCACACCAGGTGTGGAGCTCACCTCGCAGTACCTGTGAGCTGACTCCAGTGATACAATCTTCAATCAGAATGATTCATGGTTGACTTGGCGAAGAACTCTCAGGCATCTGCAAAGGTAGAACAGGACTGCTCGTAGTTTTAGAAGCCGAGGTAGTTGTACTGCCCTATATAGTTCATTCGGGTAGTCCATCGTTCAAGACAAGAGAGAGAAGCTTCGACCCAATACAGGCGGTCGCCGGGAGTACGGCTAGAAACTTGTAGTATCAAGCCGTGGTGCTGGTCAATCTTCAACGCCGGAATGGGAGACTGGACAAGGCCGACGACAATGTCGTGATAAAGTCAGCTGGTTGCATTGGGCGGGAATATGTAGACACAGTATTGCAATAGTCAGAGAGATGAGCAATAATGGCATGCAAGACTGCACAAATCTAGCACTCCACCATGTCCTAGGCGTGACTTTAACGATGCTGGGGTTGAATACCCTTGCCAAAGCGACGGATGATATTCGTGTTGTTTAGCAGCGCCGTACTTGTACGAGCAGGCTGATATCGGCATACTATTTAATGGCTCGTACCTGGTCTGTCATATTGACGAATTGTGTATGCTTCAATCTGCAGGTCTTCAATGCTTCTGACTGGGATTTGCTGGTGCAAACTGCGCAAACTCAAAGGAGCGGTGTTATATTATTGCACCGGTCTGACGGACTGCGGGGCCAGTTTGGCGAGACGCATCGGATGCAGGCCGAAGGGCTATTCTGATACCTGGTGTCGCAACAAGCTGGACATGGTCGAACAACAGCAACCCTGGCCCTGATCTTGGCAGAGTGTGGATCCATTTGAACTTGAAGGACGATCCCCAGTATGTACTAATTCTGTACTTGTGAGTCGTGACTGGGGGGGCCATGTTCTTTGTTCCCCAGCATGATTGACGTTGACTTATGTAAGTATTATCGAGAATGCTCTCTTGCAAAATCGGTTGCGATGACTGGCCGGAAGTACTGTCCGCGCATCCGTTGGCAAAATCTATGTACTAGAGCATGCCACTACAGCAGAGAAGGCTTCCGAAACGGCGACCGAGTCCGGGGATTGATCTCTTGAGCTGGCCACACAGTATACGAAGATGTATACCGGAACCATGCGCCCGACGGAACTTGTACGGTGTGTGGAGCTGAGCGGATCCTTCCATCTCGACAACTCGTGAAGAGCATGTCACACTAAATTCAGCCCTTTGAGTTCATTCATCTTCAACACGCTACCATCATGTGTGCCAGGATGTTGAAGAGTAATACCAGGAATCCGAAGGGAGAGAGCGAGGTACTCGTCGAGTCGTACTCTAGTTGGGGGCGGACAAACTGGAAGTTTTGTTGGTTAGAGTTTGTGTGGTCGACTAAGACGGCCTAGCTGCATCGTTAGGGCAATCTCCATCGTACCACCCAAATTGTTCCTCTGACCTCGAATCTGTGCTTGATCCCATCACGGATTCCTTTTCGCTTGAACTTTCAAGCTTCATTCGCCACTCCTTTCGCCTGACAGGGCCTACAACGCTGAGACTTGATAGCACACCCCGTTTATCACCTTGATTGGCTTCTTCTCGCACCGTGGTACCTGAGCAGAGTTCTGCGCCAGCATCAATCAGCTCCAAGCCTTCTCCCCCGAACCGGCCGACAGGTTGTAAGTGGACATCTAGGCTTGTGTGGAACAATATTTGTCGTCAATTGCTGCACTGCATCGTGGTGCTGTGTTGCCGTGCCTAGTAAAGATCGCTGATTGTTTTCTCCCCTCCTGCAGACCAATCGCGGAAGTTCGACGCGCAAACAGCACGAGGCAAATTAAGGCAATCGCTGCTCCTACCGCTCAGACCGTGGACACTTCCGCTGCATCTGCACCCGCAGATTCCTCTTGTGCCTCCCAATCGACCATACACACCCTTTGCCCGCTTCCAAGAAGACCCTCTACCCTGCCCGTTGGCCGTTGGTGGCCAAGCCTAAAGACGAGAAGACCCAGGCGGCACATGTAGAGAGCTGAGCTGACGTAACGACATTGAGGCTCCTCTGGAGATACTGCATTAGCTACTCTACGCAGGTTCGAGCGTCCTGCTGTCTTGAGTGGTTCAGAAAGCTGCAAGCAAATCTCGCCCCCATCGCAATTCATTTAGTAGTAGCCCACTGTCCCACACGGGCATCCTTGTTAGTCGTTCCCTCGTCTGCCAATTTTGTGCAGCTTTTCAAGTGAGTACTGACAGCGTTGGCAGTTAAGACCGCTCATCCCACTCGGCAACTGTACCAGAAGCACCATGGGTACGTCCTTCAGACCTCATTGACCCTACCTTCACTTGGCACTCCCTACATTCAAGTCCCTGCCTGAACTTTAGTTTCACCTTTTGATATCTCTTGGATCTTCCAAACTTCCTCGCCTTTACATCTCTCACACCCCTTTCTGGATCCATACTTATCTGTACTGGCTTGAATAGACACAGCTGACTCGTATCGACCGCGTGAAGTAAGTCTTAGTTCTCATCTTGCACACTCCCATACAGCGCCTCAGATCCTTGTGGAGCTTGCAGTCGTGAAAAACATCGGCGCCGTCCGATTTCACTTAGACTGTCTCCGTGTGCCCTACAAGGCAGACGGGTAGCGGGCGGCGGCGCAAGGGCCGCCCTTAGACGGACAATTATCATCCTCAAAATCTCAGCAACAAGGCGCGGGATCATTACAATCAACAAACACATTCCCCCAGTCCTCTGTCGATTCACGCTATGCCCTCTTTCCCACTTCATACTGATACTTTTCAGAGGGAGAGATCTCGATCACCGCGTCGCCGGTCCCGCAGCCCGCGTCGCAGCCGCAGATCTTATTCACCACGCAGCCGCTCTGGAAGCCGTGACGACTACCGGCGAAGTGACCGTCGATCGCGATCTCCCATGAATAGTGCGGCAGGTGCATCTGGAGGGTATTCAGGATCTGGTCATCGTGGTGCTGCGCCGCCTCAAAGAAGTTTCGAAGAACGTGCTGCCGCCAAAGAACAAATGATGCAGTCACTGCGAGACTCGTCCCAGCAGGATCGTCGTGTCTACGTTGGCAACTTGGCCTACGACGTCAAGTGGCATCATCTTAAAGATTTCATGAGACAGGGTCAGTCATAAAATTGTGTTTGAGGTCAAAGTAACGTGTGACTGACGATGTCTTCCTCACAGCTGGAGAGGTCCTCTTTGCCGATGTCTTACTCCTTCCAAATGGAATGTCGAAGGTGGGCGCCAACATGTGATGTGGCTGGTCTTTTCCGGTTTTTCTTTGGTTATTTTGATGGACGTTTGGATTGACGGATTGGACCTGGTCCGCGGGTTATTGTAGGGATGCGGGTAAGCAATTTGCTTTTGATGGTCATAGACGGTGCTGACCTTCACAAAGGATTGTGGAATACGCAACAAGGGAACAAGCCCAACAAGCCGTCACGACGCTCAGCAATCAGAACCTGATGGGCCGTTTGGTCTACGTCCGCGAGGTACGCATCCGCCCTCTATCCTCTATCGCACTTGTCAGACTTCCTACTGACACATTCCCGCACACATAGGACCGCGAGGCCGAGCCGCGCTTCACTGGGCCATCTTCACGCGGCGATCACGGTGGTGCTCCACGCGGAGGCTACGGTGGTGGTCATGGACCGGGTGGCGCAGGTGGTGGGGGGGGTGGCCGTCAAATCTACGTCTCCAACGTTTGTTGCCTTTTACACTGTCCCTTCCCCTGCTGCACTCCGTATTGACAATTGATGTTCTAGCTTCCTTACAACGTTGGCTGGCAGGACCTGAAGGACTTGTTTCGCCAAGCAGGTAAGTGCGAGAACTCGCTTCCAATCATCCAGAAGTAGCACAGAGTTTAGTGGTTGACAAAGCATAATGATAGCGCAAGAAGGTGGCGTCATTCGTGCTGATGTCCACCTTGATCCTACCGGCCGCCCGAAAGGGACAGGCATCGTTGCCTTCGAAACACCCAATGATGCGCGAAATGCCATCCAACAATTCAACGGTTATGACTGGCAGGGAAGAGCTCTCGAAGTGCGTGAGGATCGTTTCGCAAACTCCATGGGTGGCGGGTACGGTGGCAGAGGCGGATATGGAGGAGGATTCGGCGGTCGCGGTGGTTTTGCTCCCCGTGGAGGATTTGCTGGCAGGGGAGGCTACGGTGGAGGTTATGGTGGTCGTGGCGGCTTTGCAGGAGGTGGGTATGGCGGCGCCCCAGCTATGGGTGGTGCAGCTCCCTACGTGGCCGAAGCATCCAACCCGCCTAACCCCTTCACCGACTTCGCAACTTCTGGCGGTGAACGTGGCACTACGATCTATGTCCGCAACGTGAGTCTTATACCGCATGAAGTGAAGCTCTGTGCTGATTCGTGCGACGCAGCTGCCCTGGTCTACCAGCAACGAGGATCTTGTCGAGCTCTTCACCACTATTGGTAAAGTTGAGCGAGCAGAGATCCAGTACGAACCGAATGGTCGATCCCGTGGCACAGGTGTTGTCGAGTTTGACTCTCCGGACAACGCTGAAACGGCAATCTGTGAGTGGCACTTGAGGCCTTCTGAGTGCAGCTCTGTGCTAACCGTGCTTACAGCAAAGTTCACTGGTTACCAATATGGTGGTCGTCCGCTCGGCTTGACTTATGTCAAGTATACTAATGTTGGTGGTGGGGACGCCATGGAGGGCACTGAAGCTACTGGTGGTCTCACGCAAGAGCAAATCATGTAAAGGCGGCTGCTTTCACATTGGGAGCTGCCTCTGTCCCCGATCTCCCCTCTTCCACCTCATCAGGAAATATTTCGGACAGGCGAAGAAAAGCTTCGACTTTCTTTCATCAAATTGTACTATCACTTGGCCTTCTCAGATTGAAAAGTAAATGGCACATCTCTCCTGGTTTCCTCGATTCGATTAATCCCCAACCCTGCGCAAAAGGTCTTCTGAGGTTATCGATCTTCTATCATCCATTCAAGGCATTGACTTCACCTTCTATGTCGCCTTGCATTTCAATCTCAACCGAGCTGAACATGGACCATTACCGGGAATAGTCTCGGCTGCAATTGTCCTTCGTTCTCGCAAGTCTTGATCTTCTGGATGGGATGCGCGTGGTCTAGTTTACGTGATTTCGAAAAGCGATTGGTCAACTAAGTTCCCGCTAAGTCCTCACACGCAGAACCGAGAATCTACTAACAAAGGCACTGTTCGCACCCCCAGACTTGGTCAGTTTCCCTATCCACCCTTGCCTGACTCTTTGACCTGGGCATGATTCTCGATCCCCATAGCCTGCTGTCACGAGCAGACTATGTCATGCTCGGGGACTCGGCTCTGGTTGTCACGATGCGATATTCGTATACCCCTGAGGGGACCTGTCTGGATCTAGACCTCTTTCTCCCGGCATGACAAGGAGTTTTGTCAGCACCCAACACCGAGATCAAAGATTGCATCCTCGTAGAGTTCCTTGATCGAGAAACGGATACTGATTTGACCAAGGGGGCAAAGATAAAACTTAAAGCAGATCATGGCGGACGAATGGCATCTAGCAGAAGGACATCCTTTGGGTCTCCACACGTGCGCCATCTTTGGCTTGCCAATTAACTCTTACACTCACAACTCACCACAGTGCCCCGTCAGTTGCCTTTCGATCAAGGCCGTCGCCTTACTGATCGTCGTTTCGACTAGCAGTGTTACATACATACTCGTACGGAACACTCCTGTGTGATTCCATCCTTCCAACCTCCACTAAGATTTCGGATGTGTCGACCTTCGGTGCTTTGCTGCACGAAGGTGGGCCTGTCACTCTTGTCCCAGCGCTAGCCCGTGGATGTTACCAGTATGTATGCAGCATGCCCCAAGCGGGAGGATATCCGGACAGGCTGCGACGTGTGCCACAAGCCTCGAGCCATGTGGCGAAAGCTGTTGCTGTCTTCTCATACCAAGACTGCGTCGGACCCCTTTTGGTGACAGCTTCGGAGCTGTAGGTGACTGGAGATGAGAGACAAACTCTGAAAGCAGGGAAGGGCAGCTGGCCTCGTTACTTCGTCCTGACTCGCCCGCTGCTGTCTCTGACCCGGTAGAAAGATAAGTGGGAGCGGCAGAGATTCGCGTTGGACTCTCTATGGTACCTTTTCCACAAAATTACACGGCAGAAGGTTCACCAATATTGATGCAGGTTCTCTCTTGGTGATTCACCTGCAGACTGACTCGAACTTGCCTTCAGGTACTCACCGAAAACCACGATACCACTGGACAACCACTACACCAGTTGTCTGTCCTTATTCCCGTCGCTGAACCTTCCCACTGGAGGATATTCACAAACACCAGCGCTGTACGTCCACCTATCCTCGCGTGCCTCTCGAACGGTCTGCCCGCAAGCAGGGACAACCTCCATTCAGCATTCGTGGCCTCGCTCGTTGCAGCACGCAATCACGTACCTGGACGGGATCGTGAATGCTGCGACCATTCCCCATATTCCATCACCACTTCAGATAGCGCTCCCAGGTCATGCCGGGAGGTACATCCTCCGCTACAAGACCTTCCACTTGCGACCAATATTTTCACATCCAGGGCACTCGGTCGAGACAGCTCGCACACGTTGAACAAAGTGAACCGCATTGTTCTTCAGGATGTGGCTGTTTGTGGACTATCATCCTGGCCTCCTTGAGGTCTGTTGAGATCCTCGCGGCCCGTCTGCGGTCAGTACTCTAGCAGAAGACGGAGCATGCTATTGGGTAAGTCGCACATTGAAGACGGATGAGGTCCCAACCAAAAAATGCAAGGCTTCTCTCTTTGGACCCTTATACCACACATTGTGTACCAGACGCGATATGCTGAACAAAACCATTATGTGTGCCCCTTCCCTTCCACGCACTGTCGGCCGTTACTGCGTGCAGAAAGCCCACTCCAAGAATCATCGTCAAGTGTCGTTGAACTCGGACCAAAGTTTTGAGCTAAGTCATTCCTAAGCATTCATGTTTGTGGGCTTCATCACCAGCACAGCTCACGCATCCAGCGCAAGCACATTCAGCTAGTCGCATTGGCTCCGTGCTTACGGCAGCTAGCCATGAGTTGTTCAATGTTCTTCCTTGCTTTGCGTTAACGATGAATTGCTGCGCGGAGACATGGCCTGAGCCTTCACCAAGGATGCTCATGACATACTATTTGCATAAGCCAAAACTTTTCATCCTTCAAATAAATGCGTTGTTCTCGTTTCGCCTGGGGCCTTCAAACTGCTACGCAGATGGTATTTTCCATAATCGACGGTGACGCGATGTCAGGAGCTGGTAAGATGGCACTTGATATTGGCATTCGATCCTGCTCAGTCCGGGTGGTACGAATTCCGGCGGTTTTCTCCCACAAGATTAAGCCGATAAGCCAGCAAGGTCTTCTTGACACCGTCGTCGAACTCCTGTAAGAAGAAACTCGGGCTATTTATCAGACTCGGTCAGACCGCTTTTGACGAACCAGCTAGCGATTTTTCATCTGCTCTCTTGCACGAATGCAGCGCTGATCACAACCGCTGGTCAGGCTTTTCGGATGATGCCGGCCTTTCTCTGGCGCACTGCGAATCCGCCCCTGTCGATCCAAGAAAAATGCAATAGATACAGCAGATGTCGAAGATGTTCTGGACTGTACACGTTATGGGAAAGCAACGGAACCATACTATTAAGACAGTGCAATCACTGATCATTCTAGGAATAATACCAAAGGTAGGGCCTATTCGATGGTCTATCCAGCGAACGATACTTTCGTGACGCCCAATTTTGGTGAGGGGAAGGGAGAGAAGCTAGATCATTCGTTCTGCGAATTGCTCCTGACTTCTTCCCACAGACCATTTGAAAGAAGAGAGACCCTTCTCTTGGTTAAGCAAGCAACTTCAATCATCATCGCGACTACTTTGCTTCTGTGTTCCTCCACCTCCGCCGTTTGTGCTGCCCCTCGCCCTTAGCTACACCCTTCTATAGACTACTGAAGAAAATACCATCATGTCAGGAACCAAGCCCGCCATCCTCATCGTCCACGGCGGCTATCAACTCCCCGACACTTGGTCTCACTTCATTGACACCCTCCAAGCCGCTGGCTTCCAAGCTCGCTGTCATCGGCTATCCACTTGTGGCGACACCCGCCCCCCCAAAGCGAGCCTCGCTGACGATGTCATCACCATCCGCAACGTTGCCATCGAGCTCGCATCTTCCGGCCACAGCATCATTGTGCTGGCCCACTCCTACGGGGGAATAGTCGCCTCCGAGGCAATAACCCCAGACCTCTACGGCCCACCGCACCACCACAACTCCAAAACTGGAGCTGGCGCCAACCCTGGCGGCGTCATTCATATGATCTACCTCAGCGCCTGGCTCGTGCTAAAGGGCCAGTCCCTCAACGACATCGTCCAAAAACACGGCTTCCAATCCCGCGTTGACGTGGGCTTCAACGAGGACGGAACCGCCCATGCCAAAAACGCTGTGGACTCATTCTACAACAACATCGAGCCGCGCAGCCGTGCAGAGGAGCTCGCAAGAGCGAGCGTAACGCACAATTGGAATGTTGTCAGCTGCAAGGTGGAGTGCGCGCCCTGGTTGGATCTACCCACGACTTATGTGTTTTGCGAGCGGGATCAAGCCATCCTGCTGGACCTGCAGGTGAAGATGGTTCGGGATGCCAGGGAAGTGCTTGTGGTGGATGCTGCTAGAGACATCGAGACCGAGACGCTGGGTACTGGTCACTGCCCGTTCTTGAGTATGCCGGAAAAGGTCTTGGGCATCGTGGAGAAGGTCGCCGCCGGGCTGTAGTTGGCTATCTGCACATTTTGCTACCTACTTCCTGCTCCCAGGCTTGCAGAACGAAGGTGGAATCAATCACCACGGCGTCAACGACAGCGTCCATGAGCACGGCCTCGTCATCAACTACAGCAGCAATCTGTAGCACCGTCGACATTGATGCACGCAGGGGCCCGAGAACCAAAGCCCAAACTTACGCCTGATGTAGCAGTCGCAATGCCAAACTGTGACACCGTTTTCAGATCGTCGCCACGTTGCCCCTCTGTTGTGAGTAGAGGGGAACCTTGGTGGTGTCGAGAGAGACCCCCTGATTTGGTTTATGCGCCCTTTTTTACTTACTGTGTAGGTTCTTCCGTCCAAGCTAGTCGCAAACATCTACCTGTTCACTTGTTTACCTAAGTACAGAGTATAGTAATTGGCATAATAACGGTAGAAACGCAATAATGGACTTGCAGTGGACGCATCTTAGGATAGATGCCTAAGAGTGTCCAGAACGATGCCCAAGCTGTAGGGATCATCCGCCTAAAGCGGGGCGCTAGCTACTAGCTTCCTCCCTTTTGCTATCATTTTTTGAGTACCCCCTTACCAGAAGATGGCTGGGGGGGAAATTTATCCAATAAGTGTCGATCGTGGTTCAGCAATCATTTTGTTGAGCTAAAGTCATAGTTCTGTCTGTGAGTATGCGTCCATTGAGAAAAGGTCCATTAGTACTTTAACAGACTTGTGCCATAGTGCTGCTACATACTCCGTATTGCTGGCGGATTGCGTGTTGATCTCTCAAATCATGAAGACGCATATGGCCTTATATTTTTTTGGATGAAGCGGTGAAGCTTGCTTGGTGGGGATTAGTATTGGGAAACCGGCGTTCATAAACAAGGACATGACATAGACACGGAACCTAGACGTTGGATGAGATTGTCGTAGACCTGGCTGGCGGGCTCGACAAAGCTGAAGAGGGCATGGGTTGGCTTTAGACTCCTTTGCTGTTATGTTGGGTACCATGAATCATGCGGGCAACACCATCACTGATAATCTCTTCAGCGTTATCAGCTAGCTCGAGCAATTTCGGTTTCCTTGTCCGATCATCGCAGTTTGAGGCGGCAGCTGGTGTTGTTTTTGGGTAGTTCTCCTGGAGCATGAGATGACTGAAATCATGACCATTGAAGTAAAGCTCGGTCTTGTCGTCTGAATTTATGGGCGGCATAGTTCCACTTCTTGCTCTCATCATGCGGAGGTGGTGTGAGAGCTTCGAACATGTCTTGGATCTCCTTGCTCTTAGTGCGCTCTTCCTTCTTAGCAGGTCTCTTCTTCGTTAATTAGCGCCTGCAAGGCCTTCGACAGAGTGGCTGAGGTTGTGTTGAAAGGTCCTTATTTCCTCAACACCGTTTGCAGCACATCCAATGCCACATCTAGCACAAGAGGTGAGTCGAGTGCCACGTTCGCATACCTCTAGAAACAGTCGTCCGCTCGATTCATATCTCAGCCAAGACTGTATTGGTCATCAATCCTTGGCACATGTTCACATATCTCAACAAACAGCATCGAGGACGGTTCAAAATCCTTCGAGAATTGGAAGGACTGGCACAGGAATTCTGACACAGTGTCAGACTTTATCGGCGAGACCCACCCAGCTTGGAAACGTTTTGCCCAATCAAAATCATTCAAGACAAGACTTCAGTTGGCGATGTGGAACTCCTTTCGTTGGTCCAATATCTTGATGTCTCCACTTCAAATTTCGACTTCCACTTACATTGGCCTGTGTACGGAGTACCAAGGGATACGTTGGTCTCAACAGGTTGAGTAAACGTGGCACAGCTCAATTGTGGCATCGTGTTCTGGTGCACTGTCATGGTCACAAACAGATGTCTAGTGTCAGGTTCCCTCCAGCCTTTTCGCAGGATCACGAGAGATCATGCCTCGTACATCAAATAGATGATGGCTGCCATCTCCAGGCAATCTGATGCGGAGCTTTTGTGCTCAGAATGTGCATCTGGGAGGCGGCTCAAAGTCGTCATCCCATGCTCTCAACACCACCTACAAGGCCTATTCTAGATGGAGCCTCCTGTTTCCTCCCCAACACTTTCCTCTGCTCATCCGCTCTGCTCGGCCGCAACATCCGCCTCCTGCAGCTCCACCCCGGACGTGGCGACTCTATCCTGAAATTCCGCCTCATCGAGCAGCCCCTCGACCAAAGCGTTGTCTATCACGCGCTCTCATAAACGTGGGGCAGCGCAAAGAGTACACGGACGGTCCTCTGCGAAGGCAAGCCCCTGGATATTTCACACAACCTGCACTCAGCTCTTTGGCAGCTCCGCCAGGTCGGCAGCAGCGCTCTGTTATGGGCCGACGCGGTCTGCATCAAGCAGGCGGATAGTCAAGAGAAGACTGATCAGGTGCAGATTATGCGCGACATATACTGGCAGGCGGGCTTGGTGGTCGCGTGGCTGAGAATGGAGCGCGAGACAGATGCACGAGGCTTCAAATTTATGCGGACTTTACATGATACGATTAAGATGCCAACCAGGAAGGATATGGGCCTGACTGACTTTTCACAAAGGGAGGGGTTGGGAGTTCCTGGAATCGCTGCACGGGAGTGGGCTGCTCTCTGCGGCATTCTGTATAGACCATACATCTCCTGGGCATGGACTGTGCAGGAGATCGTTGTAGCGGAATCGTGCATCTTTCGATGTGGGAGTATTATGGTCGAGCAAGATATCGTACCGGGCGCTGCGGCTATCATCGAAAAGCTCCACTGCCTCAAACCCCGCATCGCTTCGAATGTAGCGATGGAAAGCGATTCCACACAGGCTGTCTGTTACTCTGCCCGGGATTTATGGTTCGTCAACAGCATGCTAGACTGTGGGGAAGGGCTCAACATATTCGAACTGCTTTGTCACACGAAGATTTTCAAAGCTTCGGAGGATCGCGATAAGATCTTCGCCCTTGTTGGCCTTGCTTCAAACCTCGACTCTACTTTTATCGACTACAACAAGGATCTGAGCGACATTCTGATCCAGATTGCCAAGATATGTCTGTTCGATGAAGAGAGCTGGGGAGCGTCGTTGCTGTCTTGTGTAGATAGCACGCGTCATCCTGACAATCTCCCATCCTGGGTGATAGACTGCACGAACGGTCCCTTGCAAGTCCTTCTGGCATCGGGCTTTTGTCCTGTTAGATCTGTTCAACGTCTCGGAGCAAATTGGCGTTGTTCTTCAGGCAAAGTGATTGAACCAGATTCATTTTATACTTATTCTATTCGTTGAAGAGCCAGATTGTTTTCACTTATACTCCATCAGATGCTGTTTTTTCGGTGGTTTACAGTAGCCATCGCAACTGAGCACCTATGCTGACAACTACTTACAGAGCCTTCAGCTTAAAGGCTTAGTCTTTGACGAGCTAACGTCCGTCGTTCACGACACACCATTTCTTATACCTACGCCTATGCTAAGAGAGCAAGACAATCTGTGGAAAAATAACGCTGAAATGGACGCTTGGGATGACACCTGCTGGGAGCTTGCGTGGTCTCTGGGATCCTACCCAACAGGCAAGAGTCACTTCGAGGCTTACTGGCGAACCTTAGCCATTAACACTTTCTTTTGGGGCTCCGCCGCTCCTCCGGAGTACGGCGACTCGTACAAAAGCTGGATCGCGCTCTTCATCATCACCCAAGAGATAAACTCCATTGCCACCGCGCCCAATTCCGCCTTCCCGCGCTCCGCACAGCACTGTCCCCGCTCTGACTTTCCTTAACCCAGCCCTTGCAGTGGCCTGCAAACACTGGCCACCAACCTCAGCCTGAGGCTAGACCAAAGCACTCCTACTCTCAGCCGCTGCAAACTATTGCCTCCTGCCGGCTATCACAATACTTCAAAGCGCTGGCTTCATCAGTCAGATGCTGAAGATGTCTCGACTGATGGAAATCGCAAAGCACCAAGCAAAAGCGGCCGAAACCTCGAGGCAGCCTTCAAGCGCTTCAGCATCGGCCGCAAGCTCTGTGTCACAGCGGGCGGGTACGTGGTCTGGGCGCCCCTGGTGGCCCAGCCGGTGACCGGGTGTGCATGGTTGAAGGGTGCGAACTGCCGTTCGTCGTGAGGCGGGATGATATGAGTTGGAGGTTGAAGGGGGGATTTGTTACTTGCACGGCCTAGTGGATGGGTTATACCGGATCTTGGATAAGAGTAAGCTAGAGACGATCACGCTTATTTATATAAGGTATGCGAAGGAGATCGAAGACGCTTTTCTAAACCATAGTTCGCTTTCCCCCGGGGCCTGGCAATCCTCAGCTGTTGACGAGTCAAAGATAGGCAGTGCTGAACCAAGCTTGAGCTCACCCAGACACTTTCAGCCCCATTGACGCCTGGCTCCCACCTTTCGAACCCCTCGCCTACTCGCGAAGAGAAATACAACTCGTCCGCACGTAGCACGAGAGTGTCATGCGATATGTTTAGGAGCTTTCTCTCTCTCTCTTCGTCGATCGTTGAAGAGAAGTTAGGAAAGTACCTCTTAACATAATTATCTCCTGATTTACAACATTTATCTCATTGGCCCCAACATTCAAATAGATTGTCAATTTACAATGCATCAAAGATGCGATATTACAAAAGTTTAATGCTAAAACAACTTATCCAATCCAACAACTCCCGAACAAAGGTCTACGTTTTAGTTTACAAAAACCGAATAAAGGCATCTTTATGATTGACTACTCATCAACATCCCATCCTCCAATACCAACTTAGGCATCTTGATCATCTACTCCCGAGAGGGGGGGGGGGCCCTTCATCCCTCGCCGTCTACAACAAACGAACAAACCGTTCGCCGTGCGATCTTTCCTTCCAATTGTCTAAATGCGGATGATCGCTAAAGAAAGCCCTCCCGCCTTGGAACGCCCCACGCGCCAATTCAAAAGTCTGAACAGATTTTGGTCTCAATGTCCCAAATGCAGTAAGGAAACCCCCCTCCTACTTTTTTTCCCACCTCACAAGAGGACACCGTGAGCAGAACCACCGTGAGTAGAACAACCGTGAGCAGAACCACCGTGAGCAAAATGCTGTGCTGCGCAATTCTCCGCATGAACGCATCATAATAATGCCTCTCTCTCCCTCTCTCTCTCTCTCTCTCTCTCATCGGTCCCGGGGCGTCCACTGAGTCAGCGCCAGCCCCCCCCTAACCGCCAGCCCGACAGCTGAGCCTCATAACCTTTTCACAGATCACGATATATATATATATATAGCCCGCCGAGTTTAATAATCAGAAATTGCCGTTTCGGTTCGGGAAAGGAAGTAAGGCTGCTTTGGAGGGAATAGCGAGGGAATGCTAGTAAAAAAGAGCATCAAATGAATAAGGGGAAGCGCCGAAGGAGAAAGAGGAAATACTATGGGGCAAGGCAGGGGCACAGCAAGTGAGAGCCCGAAATAGCTTCCTCCGTGTCGGCTTGAGCTGCCTTCGTTACTTTTCTGCTGCCTACCTGGATTTCCTCTTGATCAATTGAGCTGAAGCGATTATAATAACTTCCAGGCTTTGGTGGATAACGGGATCGACCCGTCCCACCCGTACCAAGAAGACAAAAACCACCTCTTTTATTGATCATTTGTACCCGCGTGTTCGAACCTTAAGAATCATACGGCATACCATAAAAATGACACAGACCTTCGAGCGATGGTTTTCCCACTCCAGCCGCCTCCTGGAAAGCATAGTGCGAGGCAACTGCTCCAGGCCGCTACAGGTATACCAGAATACCACCAACTCCGTGTTTCTACTTAAGCAAGGCACTTGTAAGAAGCTCTACGACTGTATTGCGAATAACCACGACGCCATAACCCTTTCTACCTATCAAGCGTCGAACGTGCTGCTCGGTCTGACCCCGACCGCCCTCTCGTTGATGGGCAATAGCATTACGGAGATCTCGCTGCTCTCATCGCGCCGGCCGCTGCTGTCGTGCTTGCTGGCCTTTGCAGCTCCCACAATCCGTCCGTTCCCACCGTTCTGCTATCCAAACCCGCTAGACACTCTAGCAGTGCAGCGGGACCGAGCCCCATACCCGCACTTTGGCCGTCCGGTCCAAGCCGCCGTCTCCACGGCACAGTATCTCATCGTGACTGCCGCGGTAGCCAACGTGACGCTCGTGGCATACGATCTATCCACTAAATCCATCTTCGTGCCCAGTTGCCTGGCGACCTTTCATCCATACCTATGGACGTTCATAACGGGCCTCATTCACCTCAGCGGCGTCTGCGCCTTCGCCACCCGCGTTCGCATCCATCGTCGCGGCCACCATGGCTGGAGCCTGCGCGGCTGGCTCAGTGACGAGACCAAACTTTGCGCCGCATACCGCGGCGTCGAGTACGAGCTGAGACATGAGTCGTGGTACTCTATAATTCTTGGTTGGCTTGTCGCCACTGCCACCGTTGTGCACCTCATTTACGGCACCCTTGTACTCTCATCCAGCACCTTTATTGATACGAACGACGCCGTCTTCATTGTTTTCCGATACCTACTTTCTACCGTTGCTGCTCGTATCGTTTTAATGTTCGAGCTCTACGGTCTGCAGGCCGCTGTCGTGGATCCGGATGCAGCGCATGCTTCTGTGGCGGCGGCAGAGCCGCCGCAAAAAGCCATTTTGAGTAAACATAGGCCTCCTACCGATTAAAGATTTCAAACGAATGTAAAGTACTAAGCTACTTCTCTAGAGGGAGCGCGCTTGGTATCAAATGGATAGCACTTATCCTTCTTCGTCTTGTTTGCGGGGTATTTTGCGTTTTGCCGATAGCAATGATAATGCGGATCAAATAGAGCACTTTCCTTTTTCTTTCCTCTTTGCTTGGCTAACTTTTCCTTTCTCTTTATTCATTGAACCAGCTGACGAAGCCCCAGTCCATCTACTAGCCATTAGGTGTACTTAACAGCAGCCTGTCATTTGTTCAAAAGTCACGTAGGCAATTCAACGCAGCCAGTCTAGGGTGCCACCTGCTGCGCCCCTGCACTGCCCCATGGTGCTCCCTCTAGCTCCCTCGATGCTCCCTCGATGCTCCCCCGGTGCTCCCTCTAAAGTGGCCCTGCTCCCTTTCCCGACCTAGAACGGCAATCACCAATCCTAAGTTCGGGGTGTATATAATATATATATATACACATGAATACCGTACACTCGGATTCGGACCCCGTAGTAGCCGAAGGAAGAGGGGGGGGGAAAGCACAAAATTAGACCGGTGTGACGCTGAGCCCGTTTTCCACTGCTTCCCATGTGCAATCGAGATCCATGCTTCTCCCCGCCTGACCTCAATGAGGAGGCGTAGATGATCAAGGTATCTTGTCCTCCTTTTGCAAGATGCCCGGACTAAACTCGGACAGTGGGTAAGTCGAACCCTGTTCTTCAGACGCAAGCCAAACCAACATATCCCCCTCCCCCCACCCCCCCGGGTGGAATACCAAACTCTATGTTCATTGTCTAGCGTGTCTCGAATCTCAGAAATATCTATGCTTGTGCTGTAGACATCAAAGTATAGGCCCCATACTCCAAGTAAACACAACATAAATGCAAAATAGCATTTCCATCCCATTCCCAACCTTTCAAAGGGGGTATCTTGCGCGTTTGAATCAACCATGTCAAAAAATAAACAAGATGAAGAAGATGCCATGTCATGTCTCCCGTACATGCCTGGGTGCCTGGGTGTCTACATACCTACCTCCAAGCTATGGCGGATAAAACAACAAAGATCAAATCAAGCGTAAACGAAACCAAAGCCAAGAACGCCAGCATTATACAAAAAAAATGGGACATCAGACCACCCTGATAGCTGGGACGCAGTACCCATTCGCCTGGATGCCACAAACTCCAGTTTTTGGTCCAAGATTTGGTTGCGGGATGTGCTCAAATCATGGGCGCGCGTTAGGAATTTAGATGCCTGCCTCAGTGGGGTGATGTTCCAAAATCGGCACCGAGGCGACGCTGATGAGAAGGCTGCCTCAAGATATGTGAGGTATTTGCTGCAACTGAGAATGGCATGAAGAATATATCGGAGGTCACCAGTGGCTACAAAGGAGACATCATGTCGCAGAGCTGCAGAACGTAGTGCCCGCAGCCACATTCTGGAGTCTTCCCCTTTGGGGAACGCCGGCTCCGGTTGGGCAATTTTCCAAATTCCGCAGCGCGACGACGTTCGGAAGACCGCTGCCTCGGAAATTGTGACATAATTGGTGCAATGAAAAAGGACCGAAGTATTATACCGTCACGGGGCCCACGGGAGCAATCATGTCGCTGAGCTGCAGACCGTGAACGACTCCGGATTTAATCAACGTCGTCCGACAATGAGACTTCTCCAAGATATTGGATAAGCGATCATTGCGTTTGCAGACGTAGACTCGCGACGATCGTGTTCCGAGATGTGAAGAGTGACGACATCGTTTTGTGAGATATTGAGACGGTCAGAGGCTCGTTAGGAAGGAAGAACCCTTGCAGGAAACTCAGGCAGCGAACGAAGTTTACCCGCTTCTTGGAGTTGAACAGATGGTCATCGAGTGAGACGGGGTGGGACGACGAATTTGAGCGAAAACACCGAGCAAGTGGAAGAACCTTAACTCCCTTGGGTGGTCTTGTCGCTGTTGTCTACATCTTGATCGCCGTCGAACCATTTATTCACGGCGCCGAGGAGCATCTTCCACACATTACCCTCTGCGGGTTCTGCATCGACAATGTCCCTACAAGTTCGTTAGCTTCGTAGAAACTCCCAGGTGCCTCCGCGGTGACGACGGCTAAGTACATACCATGGTAGACCTAGTCCAGAATCCAGATATTCAAGCTTGTCGATTCCACCCGGATCGTTGCCGAAGCGGATGAACTGGATCCCCACCTGTTTCCGGGGATAATCCAACTTCTTGAGCATCGCTATCAAAGACGCGATTGGCTCGGTTGCGTCAGAATGAGGTTGCCAGATTGCATCTGTTAAGATGTACACATTCAGTGCTTTTTTGGCCTTTGGCTTCGCTTTCCCGAAAAGAGACCTCCTATTTGGTACGGGCTCTTGGAGATACATTTGGTACTGATGCAAGATGGTGCTCAGTCGCGACCCAATTTCGGAAGTACCTCTACACGCCTTTCCTTGGAGCTTTTGGACGAGCTCACTTGATGTTTTGGCGTTATGCTTTTCCTGTGAGATTGTAAAATACAGGTCCATGCCGTCATCGTCGGTCTTCTTAAGCATATATGCCAAAACACGGGTTATGGTGATCAGGGGCTTCCAGTACAGTGACATTGACGCAGCATCGTCGACAAGGAATACCTAAATGGGTCAGAATAGCTTGGATCTTCGAAATAAGAAATATGACCTACGTGATCTCGCTCATACATCTCGTCAAGGAGCTCCTTGTGTTCTAGGTCGTGGTATGTGCTCCCGCGTTGCTGCTTCTTCTTCAACATCCAGTTTTCAGCTTCGACGACTGAAGTATATGGCAGTTGTCTTGTAGCATGTTGCTTGGCAGGCGAGGAAGGAATGGACATCGTGGCCGTCCTGGTCTGAACGAATTCGGCCTGTGCGGGATTAGAGTCGACTGGCTGGCTAGCCGGATCTGCCGCTACTGAGCCCTTTGAAAAAGTGTCATTCGAGTCTCTGATATTGAGACCTGAGAATGGTCCAGGAAGACTTCGATATTGAAGCTGATCCGACCCGCGATTGCCAGCACGTTTCCAAGCTTTGTTATGTGGTGTCGGAGGATATTTGTGGCCAAGAACATCTTTTTGACTTTGTTGCGTTGGTGATGTGGATTGATAGGTGCTGCTGTGCGCAGAAGGATTGTTGTTGCGACTGTCCACATTGGGATTCAGAAGGCCTCTGGGTGACGTAAGAGTGCTATGGGACATCTCGTCTGGCGAATCATATCCAGCATCTGCCATCTTTTCTGGACTAGGTGTGCTTTCTCGGGCAAGAACATTAATCGTGGCTGAACGCCTGCCTTCGTCCCGATGTAGAGACGACCATCGCCCTGGTATACTATTCCGATTAGTCTGATCAGATTGAGAATGGGAGAATCCTGGTGGTACAATAGGTGGTAGTCGTCTTTGAGATTGCATATCCAGTTCTGACTGCTCTCCTCTGGTCGCCTTGAGCTTCTTTTCAGCATCTTTCAATATGTTTCGGGCCTTGACCATCAATTGTTTCGGGTTCGGTCGACCGTCGACCTCATCCAACATCTCCGTGATCATTGTTTTGACGACAGATCGGGTAATATGATCCGACTTTCGAACATTCTCGAAGACTTCTTCGTGCATGCTAGCGACAGATTGAAGCACGTTCTGGCTGTCGTGAAAAGCTCTTCCATCTTTGAATTCAAATAACTGCTTCGTTTCGTCCTGGCGCTCTTGCCGATAAGTCTCCAGGCGATCCTTGTCATGTACGAGCCAAACAGCCACCTCGGATAGAATACATCCTAAAGACCAGATGTCTACAGTCTGTTTGACTCCAAGATAGCTCCGTTCCATAAAGTCATCGAATCTGTAGCATTCTGGAGCGCCTAAAGAGGTGTAAGTGTGCGGAAGGACTGAATGTGAGCACAGAACCCTACCATATTGACGGGTACCCGATGTATCCCTATCAGTCGCTGCTCCATGCGATGCATGCACCTTACGAAAGTGGCTAAGTCCGAGATCTGCAATTTTGAATTCACAATCGAACCTCGATCCGCTTTTGCCACTCGTGACCAGGATATTGGAAGGGCTGATATCTTGATGCCATCTTCATAAACTTGTCAGCAATTTGAAATCAGAACGCTGAGAAGGGGGAGCATACCCTTGAAGAATTGGTGGATCATTCGATCGTTGCCCTGCACATTGTGTATCAAGTGCAAAGCTTGGATGATGTTGAACAAAGCGCTCCAAAACTTGAAGATATCTTCACCGGTGGTAGGAGGAGGTGTGCTTTGTAGGTAGTCTTCCAATGTGCCACGGTCAGCATACTCTAACAAAACATTGTACGATCCATCCTGGACATAGCTGCCGTAGAAGCCAATAATACTCTTTCCCGGGGAGCCCCCGGCCATCAGCGCCCTGAATGCTTTGACTTCCGTTGCATAGTTCTCTTTGGCATCCTTGGTACGGTATGTCTTCAGGACATAGGTGTTCGCGTAACGGTAGCCAGGTTCCTAAGTAGATTAGCACACACAATGACCAGATGTGGTGTCAGGACCAGTCATACCCGACGAATGGCAGTGGGGACCTCCAGGTTATCGTAAGCAGGGTGAAGCTCGATTTTATATGTAAGCGCACTACCGCCGTCCCCAAGCTTTTTCATGCCACAACAGGTAGAATGCATTCTTTGTCGATTTGCGCGTCTGTGACACTTCGGCGAAACGTATGGGGACAAAAGTGCCACTGCTTTTTAAAAAACGACGCGAAAAAGGCATCACCGTCGGCAGTGGGAGGGAAATGTCGCGGCGGATGGAAGAAGGGCAGTTTTGAGTCCCAGAGTTGGTCGTGTTGTACGAAGTGGGGAATGAAGCTGCCTCTGCCGATGAGGAGAAGAATGCTGAAGACTCTGATGCAGGTGCGCCAGACTTCTTCTGGCTCAATCGGAGGTTCAGAATCTGGGGATAAGGCTCGCAATAGGCGTTTGGTTGTATTGCCCTCTTTGAGGTACTTCTCGAGTCGCGGAAGAGGCATGAAGGGGTGCTTCACATCTGGATCTGCGCCGAGGATACCAGGGACACTCTGAGATTGAACCCATCCAATGAATTTCGAGATGTCTGGGTCGAAGGCACGCTGGCATGGCGCATCAGACATGTTGGCAGATGCTTGGGCCGTGTCGTACGTGCGATACGTGTGACAACTGGAGGGCAGCAGGAGGAGGTTACTGACTCGTGGACGCGAGGGTGACTCGTCGACGCGAGGGCCTGCTGGCAGCCAGCCTTGCCCACCTGCTGGGCCACTGCGGCCACTTCGGGCACTGTTGCTGGGTGATGGAAAGGGAAGCAAGCCACTACCACCGAACCGGCGGGGGATCGCCACGCCCCACTCCCGCATCCCGCCCGCTTCACGTGGACTGTGGACCCTAATGCACATTATCACATTCTATCAACAATTAGGGGCAGCTGGCCCGGAATGGAATCCCTTCCAGTGCCTGCGAGAGAGGCATCAAAACCCCATTGTCTATTCTGCTTCAGGACATTGGTGAGCACTCTCATCTTCAACTCAACCAGTTCACAGCTTTCACGGCTCAGAATCGGCGCCGCTACCACCGAACCTGACCCTCTCTCTACCAGTGGTCAGCCAATAAAACAACCCCCATGCTAAGAAACTAACAAACATCAGAGGCAATGTGATGGCAAGGAACAATCGCAAAGCTTCCGAGGAAAAGACTCTCTCTGGCTTTGCCGATTCGGTTTTCGGAAATCTGATGATATCTGTACTCATCAACGTCTCTCATGCTTGTCAGTCGAGGCTTGTGTGGCTCATCGTGAACGATAGCTTACCGATATAAACGTGCCTGGAAGGAAAAACAAAGTAACAAGCGTGATTATTCGCATCGAGACAGTCTCTTGTTTGGTTTTGATTGCAATATCATGCATCCTTTCTGTCATTGCTTCCATCTTGCCTGCCGACTGCTGCGCCCTCTCGGCAAGCATCTTGCTGGCTTCCATGCTTCGAAACTGTAGGATTCCATAAAGCTACCCATCATCAGTATTTTGCGGTCTTCTACGAGGAGCAAACCCCATACCAGTGTTTTCCGATCTGCAAGTAGCCGCAACAATGTCTCCACTCTTGATTGCTGCATCCGCAAGTCATGTTGAGCACTCGCAATGCGACTCCCGAAATGAGCAAATCGATCCTTGCAGTGCTGCCTCATATCCGGAGGACAATCCTCGGACTGCATCACCGAAGAATAGTACTCCCTCAGTTCGCTCATGACGTTTCCGTTGGTTTTAAGGACGAGGAGGGCCTCGTTTGCTTGTTCTTCGATGAGTTGGATTCTTTGTAGGTCACCAAAAGAGAACCCTGCGTCACCATCTTCTCCCTTTTCTTCGGTGGGCTCGGGTGGCCGTTCAGGAGGCTCAGGCGGCCCGAGGGGTATGGCCGGGGCAGCAGACAGTGGCGGTCGGTTTTCCTGCTGTGGGTGAGTGTTCTTGCGACCGAATGAAAACGTTCTGGAGTTCTGCTTGATATGGAACAAGCCTTGCAGAGTGTTCGAGAACGGAGCGATTGCCAAGACTGGATCGAGCGGTTTTGACACTGCGACATCAAACGTTGTTCGCGTGATAGCTTGCACTTCTTCCTCCAAGAAATTGATATACCATCGCCAATTTTCCGCGCACCAATCGCAGAAGATGAGATGTGTCGCGAGTGCGGAGGACATTGAGTCTTGAAGCTTTCTGAACGAGCGTAAATCCGCAAGGTGAGAAGACTTGGTTGCCGACGTGAGTCTGTCTCTCATGAGTTGGTCACCCTTCACGACGATCCAAGTGGCTTGGCCACTTTCCAAGTCAAAGGAGTGGTATGCGGCAGTCTGACGGACGGACCATGGCCATTTAACCTGCCTTGAAGAGGGCTCTACGGAGCCAAAGCTATAACAGAGCTGAATCCTGCGACCCGACCGACCAAGCTCCGGGACTTTGAGTCCTCTATCGGCAACGGCCAAAGAAGACTCATGCCTCAGTCCGCTGAAATGGAAGTCTTGCGCATGTTGATGTCGGCCATACGACAACATAAAATCCAAAAATGAAGGCATGACTTGATGGTAGGTCATCAGGTAGAGGCACATTTCACGACTAATATTGAGCCTTTCCCTCGAGTTTGGTGCGTGCAGAAAGCTGTATTTGACGTCAGACAGGGTTTTGCTCAGAATGTTCCCAGGGCAACAGGCTTACATGAAGCGACATTTCGGATCAAGGCGCTGAGGAGCAGACGCGATGCGGAGCTGCTCATACAGCTCCCCGAGATTGTGGACACATCTGTGCCAGAACCCTGGAGGAGAATTAGGGTTTTCGTACTCGAACCTTTTCTCAAACGACACACCTTGGGCTTCATGATCAAATTGCCAGAAGTTGACGAGAGCCTTATTTGGGCTACAGAATAGATTACCTCCCCTTTCCTCTAGTCTGTGAAAGTATGAATGCAGAACATGTTGATGGGTGCGGTGGCAGACAAGGTTCTTGGGGTACTCGAGGGCTGCATCGCAGGAGCGGGCCAATTCATCCATTGGCACTGTGATCGACTGTAGTGAGAATTACGAGAGTCCGGACGATAGCAAACATTTTCTCCTCCTCCCAAAGAGAACACAGAGGACATAGAGTCTTACGAGAACCAGGATCGCATTGATATCAAAGCCTGATTGTTTACAGTGGCTCAGCGGTTCCGGATCCTCTTGGCCTTCGGGGCTGTACTAGTATGCCCCATCTTCTCCCTCATGCCAAATCACGCCAGATAACCACGGCACAGGTACGGAGTAATAGTGTGGCAAGGGTGCCTCAGCAGGCCCGGTCAATATCAATGCAACACTTTGTCTGCAAAGCCTCTCCACCAGGCGATTCCTGCAGTCCAGCGAGGTCCTGAACGAGGGTACTCAACCCCTCCAACGTAGATCCAGTATCTCATCCTCCTCAGCCTGTTCGAACACAGAAGCCGCAGTCAGCTACAATGAAGCGGTTGCGACCAACGTTAGCAAACATTACCTTCGTTAGGTCCCTCTCGATCCAGAACTTGTAACGCTCACCACCGGTAAGCTGCCAATCTTTCAGTCATGACGTTTGTCACAAAGTTAGGCGTCAGACCAACCTGGATGTAGAAGTTCCAGTCTCCAAACTTCTCCTTCAAGTACTTTTCCAATTCGTCTTTGTTGAGCCGATACGAGGAGAAGTAACGCCAGCCGTAGGTCATTATTGGGCGTTTGAAACAGTATCACGGGGCGACCAAGAAATGTGGAGTGAGGCTCCCCTTCGCATGTGGGCCTGAAGCGGAGACCAGCCGCATATATGTGTAGAAGAGAACGTCTTGAGTTGGCGATTTTCAGCCTCATGGGCGACTGGAGGTGAAGCGCAACCTCGTAAGCGTCAAGACCCCGTCCTCCATGGATTGTGTGGCGGTCGATCACTGGAGCCTTAATCACTTCAACCCTGCCTGGGTGACTGCGCAGTTGCTGTCCAATGGAGGAGCGGCATGAAATGGCATCCACCATGGCCGTCAGCAAGAACCAATAATCATCACGGAGAGATGGACATGAGAGTCTCACGGCGCAGCAGAGGCTTACTGGTATGGCCTCCTCGTCTCATGTTCGCCATTGTGACCAGGCAGACACACATACCGTCCTTTCCTCTGCTCAGGTTGACATTAATCTCTGAGCCTCCCTACCTACAATGAAAGGTCAGGGGGCCGCCCTCCAGCATCATTCCGAGTCCATTGCAGTGCCCAAGAGCGGTAACTCTTCAAGCAGCGGGGCCGGTGGGGGTCACAGCCTCTCTATCCTAAGGCAACAAGATCTGTCTGTCACTCTCAAAGGAACCAATCTTCTTGTGGCATTGTTCGTCTGAGATCATACGATCTTTGCTTCACTGCCAATAATGAAGGTGCCTGGACCCCGGAGCCTGAACAGTTTCGTCTCCCGTATTGTCAATTTCAAAAACGTTGCAAATCCTTGGCGACCGTGATGAAGACATAGACCTGGTAGATCTGTATCTACTACTTTTGCAAGCAACGGAACAGACCATTCAATCGCACTTTGAGACCGTCACTACCGCAAGACTAATCTCGTCTCCGCTGTGCTTTCAATTCGATCGTTTCATCACGATGTTCTCGCACGCATTTCAATTTGTGCGAGAGCGTCTCTTTGACTCCCGCCCAGCGGTAGAAGAAAATGTCTCCAACGAGCTTCTGTTCTCGGTCTTTTTCTTGACCACCTGGCTCGCATGGTACACATGGAGATTCACTATATGGCCAGAAAGTCGCATCAAATCCTGCCAACACTTGGCCGCGGTGTACAACGAAGTCCTCAGGCTGAACACGGCCTCCGCTTCAGTCCGCGCGGTAGCTAAGCCTACTGACTTGGGACACGTGACTTTGAGCCCCCAGTGCTACGGTACTCGCACCTTATCGACAGTCGCATCTCAATAAAGCTATGTTCGGTGAGAACGCGGGTACCTTTGATCCGGACCATTTCTTGCCCAACAAAGATCTAGCAAAGAGTCCTACTTTTCGTCCTCTTTGGCGGGGGGGGGGCTACATATTGCGCTGGGTGACATGTAGCCACAAGGGAAGTGCTAACTTTTGTGGCATTGGCCATTCACGGGTATGGCATCGCTTTGGTAGCCGACGAGGACATTCCCCCAGGCGGACACGAAACGGCCTACTTTGTGAGTATTGCCGCCGCTTCCTAGAGCAGATGTGTACTAAAAGATTTCAAAGAGGATACACAGCGTATGAGGCATCAGGTTACGCCCGAGACAAGCGACTCGGCTCCACCTGGCAAAGTACTCATAGTTCAAGATCGTTGGGTGTGTAGGCGTGGTGGGGATTCATTATCAACGATTAACGTTTGCCCTTATCAAGTTGACGTTGGAGCCTATGGTGGAGGAGGATTTCTAGATGACATGTCAAAGGGCGGTAGCATACCCTACCTAGCCTGTCCGATGTTATAGCAAAACGTTCCAGGGGAGGGTTCTACAGACAGTGGGATCGGCCGATGGCACTCGTGGCCGAACACGGTATTACTTCTTCTTTGAACGGGAAACATCATGGTCGAGGGCCAGTTTCCTTGACAACCTCCTGGCATTATCATCCTCCCCTTTCTGTTCAGACAGACACTCCTCCTAATCGAATGTTTCTCCTCATTCTTTGAACCACTTCCCTCCCTACTCGGCCGCTGCTGGATCCGGACTACACCAAGGATCGGACCCATCAGCACGGCTTAGAACACGTCCGTAAAGGAGATTAGAACAGGTCTGCCACGCGCACAGTCTCTCTTGTGTAGAAGCGCTTCCACGCGCACCGGGAGATTCAATTCGTCCTCCAGTAAGTACTACCTCATTAGGCAAGCGACCGAAGCGGAAGAGCCGGAAAGTTGACAGCTAAGAAAGCAAAACTGTCAAACAAATGGCTGAAATAGCTCTTTTTGTCTGTGTAGAATCGAATTGAGTACAATTAAAGTGATAGGATTGACTGTCTAGCAAGTATCTAGAATGCCCCTGAGAATGGGCCTTAATATGAAGGAAATTGGACCAAGATAGGCCGGAGATTGGCTCAATTGGGCCGATGAACAGCCTGAGGCGCAGGCTGAGGCGCAGGCTGTCTGACACACCCCCGCAGCTTCCATTTCGGGCGAAATTGAAGCTGAAGATGGGCCGAAATAACGCGAAATAGCGTCAAATGAGGAGAACAGATCTCGAAGGGCTGAGAAGGTGTGAATATGCTGTGAAAACGCTCAAGACGTGCCTGCGAATATAGAAAATTCGCGTAAAGAATGAGAATAAGTCTAATAGACTTGAAAATGCGTAGAAATGCTCCAATCAGATTATTAACAGCTATTTATTATCTTTATAATTCTTATCTCTTCATTTATGTGTTTTTAGTTCTGCAGGCAGTGTATCTCTATATAGATCTTCTCTTTTATCGAATTGTTCTCGAATAGAGGCTGAGTGAGCAAAGGTCGGGAAGATAGAGGAGGTAGAGACCGCGAAGATAAAGAAGATAGAGATCGCGAAGATAGAGAAGATAAAGATAGAGGAGGCGAAGATAGTGAGCTTTAAGCTCTGAGTGAGAAATATAGCGCAGATTGCGCGTTAAATAGCTCTTTAAGTGTTAAATTCAGTCTTAAGCTGAGAATTCACAGAAGAGATAAACGCAGACGTTTCGCAGGCGGGTAATAGATGATTTGCAGTTAAATTTAAGCTGATTAAGAATGTCAAAACTATTAATATTAAATTTGATTTAATTAAGAGCGTTAAGATTGTATAAGATTGTTTTAATGTTAAAATTAAAAGCGTTTTTTAAGCTGTTAACTGAGAATTCGCAGATAAGATAGTCGGAGATATTTCGCAGGCGGGTAATAGATGATTTGCAGCTAAATTTAAGCTGATTGAGAATGTCAAAACTATTAATATTAAATTTGAGTTGGTCGAGTTGAAATTCGCAGAATCAGATGTAGAATTCGCAGAATCAGATATAGAATTCGCAGAATCAGATATAGAATTCGCAGAATCAGGTGTAAGTAGGTCGAAATTTAAGATAGAAGACGCAGACAGCTCGGAATTTGAGGTAGAAGGCGCAGACAGCTCGGAATTCAAGATAGAAGACGCAGACAGCTCGAAATTCGAGATAGAAGATGATTCAGACGTAAATAGCTGATTTGATGTCAATTTAACGGCCTTAATAGAGATAAATATAGAAATAGCTGTAGAAGTTAAGAGAGAATTATATTTAAGTATTTAATACGTTCTAATTCGCTATATATTGCAGAATGTCTCGTTATTATAATAAAGGCGCTGATTCTCTATATCTTAATAAACTTCTTTTAACGTAAATCTATACAAAAAGATTATATTCGTAAAAAAATCAGATATAAGAACGATATTAAGTAGAGTTATTGATTTTAAGTTAGTAGACATTTAAATGAAGATATCTATACTTCTAAATATCTTAATAGCGAAGCTCGATTTATCTGCTATTAATTTATTATTCGCATAAGTAGAATGCTTGAATTTAAAGCGTGAATGATTATTGTAAATATAAGAATTAACTTCTAAATTAAGAATTTATATATCTTATAGCTTATAATTCTTCTAATCTATCGCAAATAATATTAGCGTTATTAACATGAATAATCTAAACTGTATATTCTCTTTTCTTAATTTAAATAATAAATTAATTTTTTTCTTGCTCTCATTTTAAGCTCTTTTTTATATAAATTTTATCATTCTTCTAATTTTCTTATTTTAAGTGATTTTCTTATTCACAATCTTTTATATCTTCGCATTTAAAACTTATTCAGCTAATCTGCGTTACTTAATAATATAAGAATAGATAGAGAACAAATGAAGCTTTAAATAAAAATAAGAATGAGAAGATAAAGACGATTTTATAAAGAATTAAGTGATTATAATTAACTTAGTAAATTCTTTTTATAATATTATAAAAGCTATATAAGAGAGTGTTTTAAAGACGATCTTATTAATTTAAAAATAATTCTGAAATAACTTAATTAGATTGAATATTAACGATATATCGATATTTCTATAAATATTTCTCTTTAAAGCTATCTTATATAAATCAGCGAAGATAAGATTCACGCTTTTAATGATCATTATAAAGTTGTATAAAGGATTCTTATTTTAAATATTAAATAGATTCATCTTTTTCGCGTTTATATACATTTTCTCTTATAACTGTAATCACTTCTTAAATTATTAACTCTCTAAGATTTATTTAAATGTCTGATATTGTTAAAATAGCTCTAATTAATAAGCTCTATCTATTAATATTAATCTCTTCTTAAGAGCGTGAAGAATTTTATATATTATCTTAAGATCTATAATAAAGACTAAATTCGTACGGGTGATGATTTTGATAATGAATCTTCGTATATTCTTAAGAGCTGCGCGCTTCTTCTTGTATATAGCTATCTCAGCTCTGTATTTATTCTAAAGCAGCTTATATATCTCTCTCTTATTTCGATTTAGACTAATAACAGACTCAACAGTCCGATTAATATCTATTAACTTTGAATTTGAGGGTTTAACAAGTGTTAAGGGTTCTGAGATCAAGTCTGTATTAATATATGATAGAATATTGCTATTCCTGGCTCTGCTTTAGATCAGAAATAGCCATTCATCCCAATCTTGTGGAGAATCAAGGATAATGGTTGTTTTGAGGATAGAGGGGACGGCGATGAATGTCATAGTGAGTATCGAGCGCTGTAAATGAGGCAAATTGAGCTGAAAAAGCGGGCATGAATCAGAAAATGAGTGTCATTTTTGCAGAAAACAACTCCGGGCTCATAACTGTCAAACAAATGGCTGAAATAGCTCTTTTTGTCTGTGTAGAATCGAATTGAGTATAATTAAAGTGATAGGATTGACTGTCTAGCAAGTATCTAGAATGCCCCTGAGAATGGGCCTTAATATGAAGGAAATTGGGCCAAGATAGGCCGGAGATTGGCTCAATTGGGCCGATGGACAGCCTGAGGCGCAGGCTGAGGCGCAGGCTGTCTGACAAAAACAGATAGCCGCTTCTGCGACGAGGCCTGCACTGTTCGTTGTTGCATCTGCCGGACCCCAGGGGCGGGAATTATCGCAAGGAAGCTCTGTCGGTGCACGGAAACTGCTCCAACACGTTCAATTATCAGCTGCTCAGATGTCGGGCTCTTTCCCAAAGAACATTCCATTCAACGTAATGTACGACACTGACATGATGAACTTGAATTTCTACGCAGTATCTAGGACCTTGAATAGCTGCAACTTGGTCTTCTTCTTGCTCTTGCTCTTGATGTACGAAGCTTCTGCGCGCTTCACGGGCTGGGGGTCGCAGACACGTCGCATAGAACCCATGAGACTGTTGGCTGGCCACAGTACTCTGCCAAGCGAGTTCCAACCAACTCCTCGAGACTTCCTTCATCAGGGCCCGGTAAGACAGGCCCTGATGATCAACTCAAATAGCCACGTGGCGGTGAACCACATGACGAACATCTTGAGCCTTGAGCAGGTGTTAAGCAGAAGTTACAGCCATGGATTCGGCTCAAGCGGAAATTCCCCGCTTCCCGTATCTGCCTCCAAACTCTGATCCGGTTCCCAAAAGGCTGTTAGAGGTTCGGGCAAATCCTGCCAAGTTGGTGGGGATCCAGATAAAACGGGTTCGGTACCAACCTGGGAATCCTCTTCCGAATTGGTTGTCGTTGTCTGAGACGGTGTTTAACTCTGGTAGAGGGACAGAGGTTCCGAATTGCGGCCTCCCTGTATCGGAATCATGTCAACAATTGTGTCCGGGTTATGTTTGCCTCGTTGCTATTCCTCAAGCGAGGAAAGTCAAGCTGTGTCGCCGTTTCTGTAGAATTCTCGTCGTCGCTGTCCATGCCATGTCCAGGAGGAACTTGGATCTCCGCTTCCGATGAATCAACCTTGAGCGTACTCCCCTCACTGTCTTCAACACACTTCGGGTGTCCCTCCGGATCCCACACTGGAGGATCGTCGTAATAGGGACATGATTCTTCCCGTCCCCGCCACATTCTTTCGAAATGACTGCGCTTGTCTCTCTTTGTGTAGTTGGTTCTCCTGGGGAACCTCTTCCGCATCTCGACAATACTGTTGCCACTAGCTGAAATGGCAGCGTCCCAAAGATCTCCTCTATACCCTCCTAAGGCATACAACTTCTCAAAAGTAGAGGAGGAATAAGCGTGTTCAGATACCTCTGAGAGATCTTATCATCATCCAACGCGTTGATGTCTGCGCCCTTTTCGATCAAAACAAGGAGAGATTCTTTCTCGTCGGGAAACATGAAGTTATTGGCAAACTTGATACAGATGTGAAGACATGTCCTTCCCTCGACGTCGCGATTATGCACGCTTGAGCCTCTTCGGAGAAGCTAAATTTTCTGTGGGCAACATGGACCAAACAACGGGCTGACAAGTTGAGAAAGAGGAGTATCATCATGTTCATCTCTCTCTGCCAAGTCAATGAAGCTCGCCCCGAGGTCTACGATCAGCTGCAGTGATTACTAAATCATGGTTACTTAAATGTGCTTAAGATTGAAGTTGTAATAGACTTACAAGAGTGCTCCAACGCGTAGCCTCAGAAAGTGCGGAAACACCACCTCTTGAGCGAAGGGTAGGATGCGCACCTGCATTTAACAGTATGCGTCTGCATTCGTCTCTCTGAGGTTCGGTTCTAACGTTAGGCAAGCGAAAACTTTGTACAACCAGGGGCGGGCTGATCAGGAGAATTGTTAGTAGCGATACTACAAGTGTCACTAGCGGATCATGATCTTATCGCACCTTGTATATAATCGGGTGATAGGCTCGAAAGCGATTTCATTAATATCTACACCATTCTCAATTAAAAAACTTGCACATTTTAGGAGGAATTGAGTTAGGATGAGTGGCCGCCTACGTGCAAAAGGGGCGCGCCGTCTTTTGTTGGTCTGCGACTTCCTCCTCGGATGGATTGGGAGCTGCAAAACATTGTGTCCTTCTTGTCGTCATCACAAATTTCGCATATGGCGTTTGCATCTCTTCTGTATGGTATCTGCTAATAACTTTACCATTCCTGAAAGTGGGAAATCGACGGGCTGCATGGTATGTCAGCTTGTTTGACGCAGGCGATGAGAAAGGCATGATTCAAGTACCCATTTGATTGACCATCATAGCGTCAGAAGCAGCAAGCAAACCCCGTATTCGCTTCAACTCACGGCAGTCTATGTTGCCTTCCTCCTCTACCATATCAAATGATCGTTTTCGAGAGGCATGAGATTTGGACTTTCTGTGCTGCAATTGTACCGATGCAGATTCCAACAGCGCATCTAGGTCGTCAATAATTGTCTGGGCTTCCATGTCACAAGTTGTCCTCTGCTTTTGCTTGGCGATTTGACAAAGTCTTTCGATGCTCTCCAGCAGCTCATGAAGTTCTCCCGAGTCATCCTGACGCTTGCTTGATTCGGAAGCGTCAAAGGTACGTGGTCCATGATGCGAGATCGGATCTGTGGAGCCAACCTGAGCCGATAGTCCAGATACTTGGTTTTGAATTGCCCTGAGGAGCACCCATATATCCTCAGATTGCTTCGCAGACATTTCGGGGATGTGATCCACTTTTTGTACAAGAGAGGCGACGGTGTCACTGAATGCTCCATGCATTAAAGTGGAGGTACCTTTGTGGCTCTTCAAATTCTCGTCGATAAGCGATAAACCCGCTCTTTGCTGTTTCAGTAGCGCCACGTGTCTTTGGTCGTTGTTGACGTGTTCAGTTATGGCGTCGCCCAGAGCGACAAGCTTATCTTTGCGATTCAGGCTTATGTTCCTTGGGAGAAAATTGATCAGCCATGCCCACAATAACTATAAAGCACACAACTACTACATGAAGTTCGGAGACACGGTCACTTGGCAAACATTCAGTAAATGAAAACGACGCTGAATCCTATGCCCTCAGTATCATTGCCTAGGGTCAACTTACGATTGAATAATATTGAACTGGAATTCAAGTTCAGTGTAATGATGACTGCCCTCATTCGCTGAAAGCCCTTTCCTCCCAGTATCGTTTTGACCTTCTTCCATGCTATTTTTGTTTTCTTGTGGCCAGGAGATACTTGAATTCCCCTCAGTTATCTTTCGTAAAGTGATACATCTGTGCTACAAGTTTTAATCAAACTTGATATCATGTCAAGATTAGTCTCGGAGTCAGCTGATTTAATAGCTCGGCAATTCGGAAGTTGAATCAGGACCAGTTGCAAGTTGTGTACCGCCGAAACGAGCTGTTCAACCTGTTTCGGCCCGTTTTGAATGATGGAGACGATTTCATAGATAGTTTGGGCGGATTTCAGGGCGACAGTGATAAAAGTGAGTGTGCTGGCACCGGCGGCAATTGCCTCCATGATTGACAACCGTCTGGCGCGCCGTATTGGAGGTGGAAATTTAGAATGATATCTGATATTTTTGAAGTAGACGGACAAAGGGTCTGCACAGAAGTAATATCGTGGGAGTGAGAAGGAGACACTACTTTACTACAGAGCCCAAGGCAGACTGGTGAGACAGTGAGGCTGTGCAAGCACCTTGACTCAGCCGCATGCAAGGAGAGCCAAAGCCCGGTGAGCCGAATAGTGTATTGTGTATGATGAGATACTAGTAGGTCCATGATAGAGTGATGATCCAAAGGCACACCTTTCCACGCGGCCGTCAAGAGGTGAAACAGCGGAGTCAAAAGACCAAGTAGTTAAGGACGAGTTGCCAAGCCCCTTAGTCATCCAGCTTACAAGCTCGAACGCTTTTACAGAGTAAGCCGCCTGTGACATTTAACTTTGAACTTTCACCTTTCTTTCTACAGCAAGGCGAAAGTTGGCTTTCACGGAGCGTGTGAATACTGACCATCTACTGTTTCCGCCGATCTGGAGCACGCCCCAAGCCTTTCTCAGAACTCGTGAGACTCTTGGCACAAATTTCTCACACCAAATGAGAGCTCCTCAGTTTTCCGCTTGATCCATTTCCAATCCCAAATGATCCATAGACGGCTGATTTTTCCTCCACGCAGCTGCAGCTTTGACTTTAGATATGGCGGGAATATGTCATATTGAGCGGCCACATGAATGCGCTCTCTATGGCGCTAACGCCATCTCACCGCTGTTCACAGATATCACAACTGGTTTTCATGGAACCGTACAGAACGAGCAAAGCTATCGGCCATTTTAAACAGTAGAGTCTAACACAACCAGGAGATTGGTAGCGCGGAGTGGTTGCAATGGTACCACCAAGACTTATCCCTGGTACTAAGATACCCACTTAGAGGAGCAAATAGACTTGACCACCGAGGAAATTCAATGATGGATCGCTTATCTGATAGTAGTAGCTGGACGACATCAATGCTTTCACGGTACGTGTCAGAGCAACCTCATAATCAAGAATACTGAGGTCGTTTGAGAGCTGCCTTAGATAGGGTTTTGCGAGCCCCGTTACATATCTGCAAGATTACGACCAAGCTACTCAGCGGAACTCGCTTGCAAACACCCTTCAGATTGCCACCTAGCAGCCTCAATATCTCTATATAACCCCAGCAGTGACCGAGGGTCACGCAAGGGTCGGATAGCTTCTGGGACAATACTCGGCGTTGCAGGTAGTCTTGTTGAGCTGCTCTTCGGGACTATCGCGTGCGGCTGCAACTTTACAGCATCTTGTCCGGGGTCAAGAAGTTGGGTCGGCTTCCACGGTTCGCCAGACACCTGTATCATCGAGCGAGGTTCTTCACGCAATCGTCATTCCGAAGCGGAATGAGCAGCCAGCTGATCTAGAATCAGGCCTATCTGATGTCGATGACCCCACTAAATCTTCGATACCAAAACACCAATATGATAGCGATATGGCACAGTGCTACAGTTTAGCACAAAATATACAATCTCTATCAGTACGATTGATGGTCACGACAGTACAAAGGGCCAAAGGCTTGGTGACACAAATTTATCTGACAAATTCTGGTCAGGGTGCCTGCCAGGTGTGTCTCATTATTGATGTCACCAGACCTCAGCTCGTGTCTAACTAGCTGGAAATTTTAAGCAGGGAGTCTTGCATGGTTTACAGTGGGATCTGAATGGTATTCCGGCGGGCACCCAGAGTTTGACATCTACCTAGGTACTCGATCCGTCATTTTTGAACGGTGAGACCGTCAAGCTCTCGCCTTGTAAATGAAGTATCCGCCCCCCGGATTGATGGTGTCTTCCGGGACCGAGATGCCGCTGACGCATCCCGACCGTTTCGTGAAGCAGCTCGTCCGTGACTTCGATGCTGCTCCACTTCATCGGCCAATCCATCCTGCTGAGACTGAAGGTTATCCCAGACCTTTTCCAGGGTCTTTGCTAGAAGTGGCTGAAGGATCTTAGTGCCATACTCGATTAAAATGTTCTTGATGATCCCCGTCGCTGCATTTTTCGTGTAGTCACCTCCTTGGTGATTATGGATAATGTCATACACAAACCCTAGCGGATAGCTCTTCTCGATTCGACCTTTTTTGAGCTCTATAGCTCTATGAACTCGGACATGAAAGACGAGGCCGGTGGCAACCACCGAGTAGAATCGAACCTTCTTGTAGAACGCCCTCAGCGCCTCTGGGCCGGCGAGATCCATGAAGACATATATATTGTGCAAAGCTTGGGTAGCTGTATTGAAGTTTTGCCGGTGCGCTACCTGGTTCCCAAGCGGGCCTGAAGTTCCTTTCACCTCGATAGACAGAAAATGAAACGCGCGATCACGCTTGTCTTCTTTGTCTGACTCAGGACACATGATGTTTCGCAAGGTGTCCAGATCTGTTTGTTGAAATGTTGGAAGAAGGGAATTCGCTCTAAAAGCGACGGCGAGATCCGGCTTAGGCTTCGGCATCCGAGTTGCGAGTTCGCTTTTCTTCTGAGGCATAGAAGATGGACATTTCCACTGCGACTCGCAGGTATAATCGAGTGTGTCTTGAAGGTGATGGCGGTTGATCAAATCCATCATTATGGTCCGCTGAAGGATGGCTTCGTCCGAAACCTTGCATTTTGATAAATCATTTTTCCAATTTTGTTCTTCTTCTGCGCTGCAAGGCTGGCTTGAATTTCGGAGTATTGCATGCTCTATCCACTCCTTGTCGTCGTCGACCACCGCATCGAAGTCAACGTTTCGCCCAGCTAGGACGGTTACCGCTTTTGAGTTAGCAAGCTCGAAACACCTAGATTTTCCTTGACTTTTCGACTGGACGTCAGGTGTCGCTACGCTCGGCGATTGCATTTCTTCGCTGAAGGTATCGTACCAGTCGTTGCGGTACCAGGGCGTCGACTTTACGTAATCTTTGAGTCTGGGCAGCCGATTGACCGAAGGAATGTCGAGCACTTCTGGCAATACTTCTTGATGGACTTCACCAACCCAAGCGTCGACTCGAGCTGACTGTAATGGTGATTTTTAATTTCAAGGTTCGAGCGATCTCCAAGGAGAGAGATGAGTGCTTACTCTTCTCAAAATTGCAGTTGATCCGTCAGGTATCGCAACTGGCTCTGGCTTAGAAGTTGATTCCTCCTCCCTGTAGCTCTTGTTCGAAATCTGGTCCTGTCGTGGTTGTTGGGGTCCACGTTGCTCTAGGATTTGACCCGCGCTGGTAGGACTCTGTCGTCTGTGTCTCGAGCTGTCCCCAGCGAGTCTGGAAGTTGGAGGAAGCTTCGGCTTTTCTGCCTTCTTTCCTTTGCTTGGCCGACCTCTTTGCTTGTTGGGGTATTTCTGAGGTTTGCGTGTCAATCTTGATGCTGGTGAAGGTTGTGACTGTGCTTTAGGCTGTGAAATCAGGTCTTTCCCAGAAAATAAGGATGACAATCTATATGTACCTCGTTTGCGGCTAGAGTCCTCCTCCTACCCGCTACTGGAGGTGATTTCTGAGTGACATTTGGTCGCGGACGAAGTATGGGAGGCATTGAAGCCCGCCCAAACGTGAGGCTCTGGCTTTCCCAATAGTCCTCTTTGTGTCACGCGTGCCAGGGGTACGAGGGAGCAAACAGCAATAGCAGAAAGATATGGACACAAATAGACAAATATGAGTTATGGCAGCTACTTGCAGGCGCTTCTCGACATGGACTCCAAGCTGGAGAGTCGCAGGAGTTACGCGGGCGAGACTAGATACAGTACTAACGCAAAAGTATCTATCCCTTGTGTCACTGAATGGGCAGCTTTCCTATTTAGAAATAGCGTTGCCGTGTTTTAGCGTCAGAATCTGCTGCAGCCTTGGCAGAAGGAACATCAAAACTTTTCTTCAACTTTTCTCTTTTTTTCTTGATATATTACAATTTTAGCTTCAAAATAGCTTGAAAATCTTTATCATTACTTTTCCATCTTCTTAATAGCTAAATTTAACTATATATCTATTTTCATTATATAAAACTTTCTTTTTTCTAATTATTTTAATGAAAACTTATAAGAATTTATAAAAACTGGTTTTTTAGTTTTTTATTATCTATATCGAACTCATACTTATAACTAAGTTTATTCTAATTAAACCTTTAAATAGAGAATTTTAAGATCTATAAATTAATGCTATTTCAAGCTTTCTAGCTATAATACTTAATCTGATATCCTCTGTGTCACTGAATGGGCAACATGTCTTATTGGGATTAGTGTTGCCGCGTTTTAGCGTTAAAATTCGCTGCAGCCTTGGCAGAAAGAACATCAAAATTCAATATCACTAAAATTATTAAATTATCTATATCAAGCTAATTATCTCA
>JAABUK010001617.1_pt1 | contig 42371 bp, 35 predicted proteins | sample 5559141 | NCBI WGS metagenome assembly JAABUK01 (sample SAMN10711869, study PRJNA513367) | rock metagenome | isolation source: Antarctica rocks | place: Antarctica: Victoria Land, Pudding Butte nord | collected 2016-01-03 | reverse complement strand
CTTTGCCTTCAACATCCTCAAGGCCAACCAAACCGACACGCTCAGTCAGGACCGCTATCGCGCCGGTCTCGCAGGCATCAAGAACCTGCTCTCACTCACCGTCATTCGTCAGCGTTGAACAGCCCTGTCGGGATACTCGACCACTGCCACGGTGAACCTCAACGCCGGCGCCTACAGCAGCTTTGCCGGAATGACCAACAACATGGCGATCGCCTATGGCACGGCAATCGACACGGTGATCGGCACGAGTGGCGACGACATTTTTTATGTCAACACAGCTAGCGACACGATCAAGGGCGGCAGCGGCACCAACACCGTCATCTTCTCGGGCACCGCGTCGCAGTACTCGTCCAGCGGCACAAGCAGCGCAGCGACCGTGACGGCCTTGACGTCGTCGCTGGGGGGGACGGACACGCTGACCAATGTGCGTTACTTGCAATTCAGCGACAAGACGGTGGACTTAGCGGCCGCATCCTCGACTGCCCTGTATGACTTCTACTTCGTGTACAAAGATGGCAGCTACTACTACGGCACGGTCGCCGACAGCGGCAACTACGGCTACAAGGTCGGCCAGGTGGTTTCCACGGCCTACGGCTACTACGACATCTATGCCTCGGGTGGCGCGACCACCCAGGCCAGCGGCACCGTCAGCACCAACAACTACTACGATGTCACCAGCAACAAGAGCTACACGCCCTACTACACCGGGCTTGGGTTCGCCGACGGGTCGAACGGCATGGGCAGCGAGATCGACTACACCTACGGGGCCAAAGGCTATCAGTACTACGGCGACGGCGGGCTTTACGAGGCCAAGCAGGGCTCCTCCCTGTATGACTTCTACTTCGTGTACAAAGATGGCAGCTACTACTACGGCACCGTCGCCGATAGCGGCAGCTATGGCTACAAGGTCGGCCAAGTGGTTTCCACGGCCTACGGCTACTACGACATCTATGCCTCGGGTGGCGTGACCACTGCCACAAGCGGCACGATCAGCACCAACAACTACTACGATGCCACCAGCGGCAAGACCTACACGCCCTACTACACCGGATACGGGTATGCCGACGGATCGAGCGGCCTAGGCTCTGAGGTCGACTACACATACGGCGCCAAGGGCTATGCCGCCTATGGCGCCGGCGGCTACTACGAGGCCAAGCAGGGCTCTTCGACCAACCTGTATGACTTCTACTTCGTCTACAACGACGGCAGCTACTACTACGGCACCGTCGCCGACAACGGCAGCTACGGCTACAAGACCGGCCAGGCGATTTCCACGGCCTATGGCTACTACGATATCTATGCCTCCGCTGGGGCGACGACCGCAACAAGCGGCACCATCAGCACCAACAACTACTATGATGCCACCAGCAAACAGACCTATAACCCCTACTATACCGCGCTCGGCTACGCTGACGGGTCTAGTGGCCTGGGCTCCGAGATCGATTACACCTACGGCGCCAAGGGTTACGCCGCCTATGGCGCTGGCGGCTACTACGAAGCCAAGCAGCATTAGATGTCTGATCTCTGGACGAGACTGTAGCTAAATCTTGGGATTGACTCTGAGGCCGCGGCAACGGGCCGCAACTGGGCTATTCCGCGCGCGTCCATCCCGGGCGCGCAAGGACTTGGCTGCCCTGCTCGAAACTTCGGTCTCGGTCAGTACAGCTCTGTCCTGCTGCTTCAAGCTCGGAGTCGAAGCCGGCACCTTCGCCAACGTCGAGGCCATTACCCGGCGTCACGCGCTCGATCAAAATGCGATGGCGCTGCACCAATTGATCGAACTCGGTCCCGACTTCGAGCTGGTCCTGCAGCCGAAGTCGCTGACCTGGGCCGATCTGACGAACACCCGCTTTGCCCGGCCCATCCTGCTCGTGCTCGCCAATGGCAATGTCGTCATCGCGAGCGGCGTGCGCATGGCTCAAGAACCCGAGCTCGCCGTCTCCGACCCGCTGTTCCAGGATGGCAAGATATTCTTCCTCAAGCGCTCCGAGCTGGAAGCGTCCTGGCAGGGCGTCGCCCTGGTCACCTCCGGCAAGCCTGCCGCGGTCGACGACAAGGCGTTCGGCTTCTCCTGGTTCGTCGCCAAGCTGCTCACCCAAAAGCGCATCATCCGCGACATCTGCATCGCCGCGCTGGCGATGAACATCATGACCTTGGCAGTGCCGATCTTCTTCCAGATCCTGCTGGACAAGGTGCTGCCCAACCATGCGCTGACCACCCTGGTCGCGCTCTGCATCGGCGTAAGCGTGCTGCTGGTGTTCGACAGCGTGTTCAACTATCTGCGCAACTACCTTCTGGCGCACCTCACCCGCGGGTTCGATCAGTCGGTTTCCAACGAGATCGTCTCCCATTTGCTGTCCCTGCCGGTCGATTTCTTCAATCGCAGCGCCTCCGGCGTGCTGATGCATAAGCTGAGCGAGGCCAACAACGTCCGCGACTTCCTCGCCAGCCGGCTGTTCAACACCTTCCTCGACCTCTCGGCCGTCGTGATCTTCATTCCGGTGCTCGCGCTGTACTCGCTGCCGCTCACCGCGATCATCTTGGCCATGACCGCGCTGACTTTCGCCGTCCTGCTGGTCGCCTCGGGACGCTTCCGTGACCGGCTGAACGAGGTCAACACCGTCGAGGCCCGGCGCAAGGGGCTGCTGCTCGAGCTGATCCACGGCATCGCCACCATCAAGACGCTCGCCATCGAGACCGCCTGCTTCCGGCGCTGGCGGCGCACCTCCGCCGATGCGGCGAATTGCGGCATGGAACTCGGCAAGGTCGCTGCGGCGGCACGCGCGATCGTCACCGGGCTGGAAAAAAGCGTGCCGATCCTCGTCGGCTCGGTGGGCGTGCTGCTGGTGCTGAACGAGCAGATGACGGTCGGCGCGCTGATCGCCTTCAACATGCTGGGCACCCGGGTCTCGAGCCCGCTGATCCAGTGCGCCTCGCTGCTGCAGGAGCACCAGAAGGCGCGGTTGTCACTGCGCATCCTCGGCGATTTTATGCGCAGCACGCCCGAGCCCAGGACCGGGATGCTCGCCCCTGAGATACGCGGCGCGGTCGAGCTGGAGGACGTTTCCTTCACCTATCCCGGCCAGCCGACCCCGGCTTTGAAGGGCATCTCACTCAAGATCGAGGCCGGCCAGACGATCGGGGTGATCGGCCGCAGCGGGTCGGGCAAAACCACGATCACCCGGCTCCTGCAAAAGCTGTATGCCCCGCAGACCGGCATCATCCGCATCGACGACCAGGACATCAAGGAGATCGACACCACGCATCTGCGCGCGCGGATCGGCGTCGTCCTGCAGGACAATTTCTTCTTCCAGGGTACGGTTCGCGAGAACATCGCCCTCGCCCGTCCCGAGGCGAAGTTGGAGGAGGTTGTGCACGCCGCCGAGATGGCCGGGGCGCACGAGTTCATCCAGCGGCTGCCCTACGGCTACATGACGGTGCTCGACGAGAACGCGATGAACCTCTCCGGCGGGCAGCGTCAGCGTCTTGCCATCGCGCGGGTGCTGCTGACCCGCCCGCCGCTGCTGATCTTCGACGAAGCCACCAGCGCGCTCGACCCCGAAAGCGAGGCGGTGGTGCGCTCCAGCCTGAAAGCAATCTGCCGGGGCCGGACGACCATCATCGTCACCCACCGTCTGTCGTTCGTGCGCGATGCCGACCAGATCATCCTGATGGATCGCGGCAGCATCGCCGCCTATGGCAAGCATGACAGCCTGCTCAACCAATCGCTGATGTACCGACAGTTCTGGAATCAGCAGGCCCGGGTGTTCGCGTCATGATCCCCTCCGGCGTCAACCATCCGGTCGCGCTGCTGCCGGCCCCCTCCGCCCGGAAAGTCGCCCCGGAAGGCGTCCCGGCAGCGGCCCAAGCCATATCCTTGACGTTCCAGGAGTACTCCGACGCCGTCGAGCTGCCGCGCCTCGCACGGGTGACGGTGCACGTGCTCGCGGCCCTGCTGGTTTGCGGCGCTGTCTGGACCGCGCTCGCCCGGCTCGACATCGTCGTTGCTGCCGACGGTAAGCTGAGCACCGATCAGCAAATGGCGGTGATACAGGCCTACGAGCTATCGGTGGTGCGCGACGTGTCGGTCAAGGCCGGCGACGAGGTGAAGGCAGGGCAGATCGTCGCCGTGCTCGACCCAACCATCACCGAGGCCGACGCCGAGGACGCCGCCAACCGCCTTGGGAGCGACCGGCAGGCGCTGGCCAGGATCGAGGCCGAGATGAAGGGCGAAAACTATGCCCCATCCGGCGTCGGTCAGGCCGAACAGACGCACGCCGCCATCTTCCACCATCGCCAGGCCGAGGTGCGCGCGCGATTTGCCGCAACCGCGGAGAAAGTGCACGACTATGAGGCGCAGCTCGCGTCGCGGCGCGTGCAGATTCCGCTGCTGGAAGCGCAGATTGCCGCTGCCACCGAGACCGAGCGGATCGATCAGCAGCTGTTCCAGGGAGGCAACGGGTCGAAACTGAAGCTGCTGGACGCCCAGCGGACCACACTGGATGCCCGGGGCAAGCTGATCGACAACCAGGGGCAGATACAATCGCTGCAGCAGCAGATCCTGACGGCGAAAGCCGAGTTCGACAGCTATATGGGCCAGCGTAACCGCGAGTTGGCGGATGAGTACTCCAAGACGCGGCTCGACCACGACGACACTGTCGCCAAGCTGGCCAAGGCGCGCATGCGCGACACCCTGATCCGGCTGAAGGCGCCGGTGGACGGGACGGTGCTGGAGGTTGCCCACCGCCCGCGCGGGTCGGTGGTGCGGGAGGCGGAGACGCTGGTCACCATCGTTCCCTCGGATGCACAGACAGTCGCCGTCGTGCAGGTCGAGACCCGTGACATCGGACGCATCAAGCTCGGCGACCCCGTGACGATGAAGCTTGAAGCGCTGCCGTACCAGCAATATGGCTTTCTCGAAGGCAGATTGGTCTCGCTCACGCCGGATACCCTGACCGAGGATAACGGCAGCGCCGCACAATCGGCCGCTCCGGGCGCCTCGGGCAATGCAGGAGCCAGCCGGCAGAAGGGCTACTACCGCGCCGAGGTGATGCTGACCGCGAACCGGCTGCGCAACATCCCGCCGAGCTTTGTCGTCCGCTCCGGCATGAAGGTCTCGGCCGAGATCAATGTCGGCACTCGGTCGATCGTGCAGTATGTCCTTAATCCGTTGACGCGCGCCTTTGGCGAGAGCATGCGGGAGCCGTGACGTTTCGCAACCGGCTCCCGACCCGTCTCGCCAGACGCCGCCGGAACAGGCTTGCGGCCATGGGTGCCGTGTTGCTGCTGGGGTGCTCTACGATTTCCGTGCGGGCACAGGCGCCGGGTTCGGCTGCGCCTGATACCACGCCTGGGCTGGAGCTCGGGACTGGCTTCGTGATCGGCCGTGACGGTGCGGTGCTGACGACCGCGCATGAGGTGGAGGGCTGCCGCTCCGTGAGCGTGCTCGCCCGCGACGCGCAGCCGGTCGCAGCGCGCGACGTGGCGAGCGACCGGCAGGCCGATCTTGCGGTCATCCATGCGCCCCTTGCACATCCGCTGGCTCCGCTGCCGCTGCGGACCGAGACGGAGATCACCGTCGGCGAGACGCTGTTCCTGCTGGGCTATCCGCTGCAGCGGCCGCTGCGCCTGATGCACTCTTCGTTCTTCGCCTCGCTCGCGAGCGGCGTTGGGGGCATCAACGGCGATCCATTGGTGTTCCGCCTGCCTTTCGTCGTGCTCCCCGGCATGAGCGGCGCGGCCGTGCTCGATGGCGGCGGCCGGGTTGTCGGCATGGTCAAGACCCATCTGATCGAAACGCTGCCCAATAATGGCCCGGCCCTGGGCGGCGAAAGCTGCGCCACATCGGGCAGCGTCATCGCGAGCTTCATCGCGGCCCGTAACATCCCCGCCGAGCGGGGCGCGGGCAGCCAGACGCTGTCCGCCCCCGAGATCGCGGTGCGGGCGATTGCGAGTAGCGTCATCGTCCTCTGCCAGCGATAAGCTATCGAAGATGAGCCTGCCGCGACCCAACCCACCAGGAGCCACGCAATGACGATCGAGTTTGTGGATGGCGTCGCCGATGTCGTCGTGGTTGGCCCGACGGCGCGGATCGACTTCTTCGTGCTGCGTCCCGATCCGTCCGGCAAGAATATCGGCGGCGGCCGGCCGGACCTCGTCAAAGTCCCGGCACTGACAATCGCGATCCCGCTCGACGGTTTCGCGAACGCGGTGTCGATCCTCGATCAGGTCCGGGCCGGATTGATGGAGAGTGGAATACTCAAGGTCCGGCAAGCCGAAGAGGCCGAGGAACCGCCGCCGGCGGTCTCGCCGAACTTCACCAAGCATAACTGAGGACGGAATGCGCGGTCCTCCGCCGCTTTCGCGGATGCTAGACCTACGCGCCTCAAGGTGAGCGGCAAGTCCTTGGAGACGATCGTCCTGGGAAGCCCGGCGTTGGGATTGGAGCACTCCCTATCGGTGTGGCGCTTTGGCGTGCCGGGCGCGCGGCCGAAAGTGTACGTGCAGGCGGCGCTGCACGCCGACGAGGTGCCGGGCATGTTGGTTGCGCACCACCTAGTCCGGCTGCTCCAGGCGTATGCCGCCGCGGACCGGATGGTGGGCGAGGTCGTCGTGGTGCCGGTAGCAAACCCGGTCGGCCTGTCGCAGCGCGTGTTGGGCAGCCTTGTCGGACGGTTCAACCTCGCCGACGGCGTCAACTTCAATCGCGGCTATGCCAGCCTAGCCGGCGCCGTCGCCAAGGCCGTGGCGGACCGGCTGACGACTGACCCGGCCGTCAACACCGCGCTGGTCCGCACGGCGCTTCTGCAGGCCAACGCAGCCTCCACTGCCTTGACCCCGGCCGATCATCTCAAGCGAACGCTGCTTGGCCTGGCGCTGGACGCCGACTGGGTCCTCGACCTGCATTGCGAGAACGAGGGCGTCGTGCACCTTTATACGCTGACGCCGCATGCCGAGCGGTGCAAATCCCTATCGGCCCTGTTGGGTGCGCAGGCGCTCCTGCTGGCGGCGGAGTCGGGAGGACATCCCTTCGACGAGGCCTGCAGCCGGCCCTGGCTCGAACTGCAGGACCGGTTTCCGGACCATTCAATCCCGCTGGCCTGCTGCGCTGTCACCGTGGAGCTTCGGGGTGAAGCGGATGTCGATCAAAACCTGGCCGCGGCGGACGCGGCAGCGCTGGTGGGCAGCATGATTCTCGCTGGCGCGATCGACGCCCCGCCGCCAACGCTCCCCGCTGCGCGCTGCACGGCCACGAACCTTGCGGACGTTGAGCTTCTGGTCGCACCCATGCCGGGCATCCTGCTGCTGCACCGGGCGGTTGGCGAGAGCGTCGCCCCCGGCGACCTCGTCGCGGAGATCATCGACCCGCTGTCGGGCAGCACGGCCGAGCTGCGTCCACGCTACGCTGGCGTGCTGTTCGCCCGCGAGTCCGTCCGGTTCGTCGCGGCCGGCCGCAGCGTGGCCAAGATCGCCGGCACCCAGGCCGGCCGGTCCGGAAGCCTGCTCGGCGCCTGACGGCTTGCTCGGCGCCCCGGAATGACGGGGCTACTTCAGTTCCTGGGTAACGACGTCGAACTTCGTCAGCCGGGCCGAGCCGAAGTTGGTCACCAACGCCACGTCGGTGGCATCGCGTCCCCGCGCCATCAGCACGCGGCCGATCCGCGGCTTGTTATGGCGCGCGTCGAAGGTGTACCAGCGCCCGCCGTCAGGCCCCTCCAGGAACGCCTCGAACCAGGCCGAGAAGTCCATGGGGGCGTCAACGGGGGGAATGCCGATGTCGCCCAGGTACCCCGTGCAGTAGCGGGCGGGAATGTTCATGCAGCGGCAGAGCGTAACGGCAAGGTGCGCGAAGTCGCGGCATACGCCGCGGCGCTCGTCATAGGCGTCGCGAGCGCTCTTATCGGGCCGGGCATGCTCGTAGCCGAAGGTGATGCGGTCATTGGCGAAGTCACAGATAGCCTGCACCCGCGTCCAGCCGGGCTCGGTCGAGCCGAACAGGGACCATGCGATTTCCTGGAGCAGGTCGGTATCGCAATACCGGCTGCCCAGCAGGTAAACCAGGGTGCCGGACGGCAGGTCGTCGATGGCAATTTGCTTCGCCTCTGGCACGGTGACGTCCGGAGCGCCGCTGTCCCGGACATCGAATAGGGTCGAGATGACCAGGTCGCCCGGTGGGGCGACGATCCGGTGGCACATATTGCCGAAATCGTCGTTGTAACTGCGGGCCTCGATGCCCGGCTCGAACCTGATCACGTGGGGCGTCAGCAGGTCGTCCTCACGGGATGGGTGCACGCTCAGCAGCAGCAGCATCGGCACGGGCTGCAGGCAGTTGTAGGCGATGGTATAGCCGGCTTGGATGCGGATCATGCAGTCCCCTCGATGGTCTGGGTGGTCATTGCTTGTCGGTCTCCTCGGATGTCACGCGGATGTTCACCTCCATGCCCATGCAGTCCGACGCCGATCCGGTCCAGCTGCCGGACAGCGGAACCGCCTGGCGCGCATCGCGAACCACTGCGACGCGGATCAGGTCCCGGCTGCCGACGATGCCGTTGGTGGGATCGAACTCGACCCAGCCTGCGCCGGGCAGGTAGACCTGCAGCCATGCATGCGTGCTGCCGCCGCCGTGATGCTCGGGCTGCCCCGGCCCGTCGCGGCTGGGGACGTAGATATAGCCGCTGACGAACCGCGCGGCGAGGCCAAGGCAGCGGACGGCCTCCATCATGAATACCGCAAAGTCGCGGCACGTGCCGGTGCCGTGGCCGAGCGTGACAATGGGCGATTGAATGCCCGCCTCATGCCGGACCTGGTAGGTGAACTGACGCTGGATATGGTGGGTCATCGCGGCCAGCATCGCCATCGTGCCGGTCGGGCCGTCGGTGCGCAGGAAGGACCGCGCCCACCGGTCCAGGTGATGCGCTGGGTCTGGATACTGGCGCTCGATCGAGCGTAGCAGGTCGGTCATCTCTGAGGGATCGTAGCTGAACGGGTAGATGTCGGCGTATTCCGCAAGGCACGGCTCGATGTCCGGCGCGTCCTGGCACTCGTGTTCCAGCCGCAAGGTGCTGATGAACGTCAGCTCGCGCGCACGCACGCCGAACCGGGCGATGGCCACGTTGTTGCCGAACACGTCGTGCACCCAGCGCAACTCGGTCGGTGCGGGCGTGATGTCGAGCTTGGCCTCGATCTGGCGCTGATCGTGGCTGTCCCGTGGGCGAAACATCATGCGGTGCTCCCCAAAGGCGACGGCTTGGCGATAGCGGTACGTGGTGCGGTGGTGGACGGTCAAGACTGGCAAGGGGCGCCAAGGTCCAGCCATAGGGGGCGGGCGTTCATCTGATAAGACTATCATTCTGAGGCAGTGCCGCAAACTAAGGCATCAAGCGCTGCAATGCCTGTGCCATCGCCGCAAGAATCATCAATGGGGCATGACGCAGGTTCCGCGTCTTGCAGGCAGCCATGGCACGAAAGGTGCAAGGGCTGTCGCGGATACTGTCGCGGATGCACGGACGTGTCCGGGCCAACAGCACCTCCTGCGCTGCCCTCAAATCCCAAAACGGACCAGCTATAAATGATGCCGCAAAAAGCCACGAAGATTGACCTGTTCAGCTTCTCGACCCCGCAGATGCGCGCCTTCCACCTGACCTGGCTGGCGTTCTTCGTCTGCTTTTTCGCGTGGTTCGCGGTCGCGCCGCTGATGCCGGTCATCAAGGGCGAATTCCATCTGACTGCCGATCAGGTCGCCAACATCAACATCGCCGCAGTCGGAATCACCATCCTAGCGCGCCTGCTGGTTGGCCCGATGTGCGATCGATATGGGCCGCGCATCACCTACACGGCCCTGCTGGTGCTGGGCGCCATCCCGGTGATGGGCATTGCGTTCGTGACGTCGTACGAGGGCTTCCTGATCTTCCGCCTGGCCATCGGCGCCGTCGGCGCCAGCTTCGTCATCACGCAGTTCCATACCTCGGTCATGTTCGCGCCGAACGTGGTCGGCACCGCCAACGCCACGGTCGGCGGCTGGGGCAACGCCGGCGGCGGCGTGACCCAGAGCGTGATGCCGCTGATCCTGGCCGCGCTGGTCAGCCTCGGCGTCCAGCAATCGCTGGGCTGGCGCCTGGCGATGTTCGTGCCCGGCGCCATGATGCTGATCGTGGCCTTCCTGTACTGGCGCTATACCCAGGACACGCCGGAGGGCAACATCCTGGAGCTACGCGCCCGCGGCATCACCGTGGAATCCGGCAAGAAGGGCGGTGTTGCGGTCTTCAAGCAGGCCGCGGCGAACTACCGGGTCTGGATGCTGGCGATCACCTACGGCGCATGCTTCGGCCTCGAGATCTTCATCCACGCCGTGGCGGCCAGCTATTTCGTGGACCGATTCGGCCTGACGCTGACCACGGCCGGGCTGGCGGCCGGCAGCTTCGGCCTGTTGGCGCTGTTTGCCCGTGCGCTGGGCGGCATCGTTTCGGACCGCATCGCCGGCCGGCACGGGCTGGAGGGCCGGGCACTGCTGCTGTTCGGGCTGATGGTCGGGGAAGGTGCCGGGCTACTGGCCTTCTCGACGATGAGCACCGTCGGACCCGCCATCGCGGCCATGCTGGTCTTCGGCCTGTTTACCCACATGGCCTGCGGATCGACCTACGCATTGGTGCCGTTCATCGACCGCAAGGCGCTGGGTGGGGTGGCTGGGATCGTCGGCGCTGGCGGGAACGTCGGCGCCGTCGCGGCGGGCTTCCTGCTCAAGGCGACCGGCAACCTGCCGGATGCTTTGTTCGCCCTCGGTTGGATCGTGCTGGGATGCGCGTGCTGCGCCGCGGCGGTACGGTTCAGCGCCTCGCATAAGCGCATGGAGCAGCAGCTCTATGATCAGGCTGTAGCCCAGCGGATGGGCCTGGCTCCCGGTCTGGCAGGCGGCGACGTGCTGGCTTGAGGCACCGGACGCCGGTCCTCGACGGATAGGGGCAACGCTCTAAGAAACAGCGTTGCCCTTATGCCGAACTGCCTGCAATCCATCACATTACGCTCTCATTTGCCTGCTTTATAGGCAATAATGCTTGGCGGATGGATTTGTGCTTAGGTAATTTGCATTTCTTACTTGGTTGGAGCCGGTTTGCCCTATAATCACCTAAACTCACGCGCGAAGTGCTGCCGATGCGCACGGGCTTGAGGACCTGATGGACAGCAATCTCCCAATCACTGCCGGCACCGCCACGCACTGCCCCTACTGCGCCCTGCAATGCGGCATGCACGTCGTCCAAACCGGGGCGGGCTGGGGCATCGAGGCGCGGGACTTCCCGACCAACCGCGGCGGACTGTGCCGGAAAGGCTGGACCGCCGCCGCGTTGCTCGATAGTCCCGACCGGCTGCTGGGCCCACTGCTGCGGGAGAGCAAGGGCGCGCCGCTCCGCCCGGCAAGCTGGGACGAGGCGCTGGATCGCATCGCCGCCGGCATCCGCGCCATCCAGGGTGCCGCCGGGCCAGATGCCGTCGCGGTGTTCGGCGGCGGTGGGCTGACCAACGAGAAGGCCTATGCCCTTGGCAAGCTCGCCCGCGTCGCGCTGCGCACCGCCAACATCGACTATAACGGCCGGTTCTGCATGGCCTCCGCCGCGGCCGCCGGGCTGCGGGCCTTTGGGCTCGACCGCGGGATGCCGTTTCCGCTCGCCGACATCGCCGATGCCGACTGCGTGCTGATCAGCGGCAGCAACCCGGCCGAAACGATGCCGCCCATCATGCAATGGTTCGACGAGGCCCGTGCACGCGGGGCGCAGGTGATCGTCACCGACCCGCGCCGCACCGCCACGGCGCGCGTCGCCACGCTGCATCTGCCGCTCACTCCCGGCACCGACGCCGCACTGGCCAACGGCCTGCTGCATGTCGCAGTGGCCCGCCGGCTGATCGATCCCGACTACATCGACGCCCGCACCACCGGGTGGGACCGGGTGCGCCGCGCCGTCGCCAGCTATTGGCCGGACCGGGTGGAGCGGATCACCGGCGTGCCCGCGCGCGATGTCGAGCGCGCCGCCGTCCTGCTCGGGGAGGCCGCCCGCGCCCTGATCCTGTCCGGCCGCGGCACGGAGCAGCAAAGCCATGGCGTCGACAACGCGCTGGCCTTCATCAACCTGGCGCTCGCTCTCGGCCTGCCCGGCCGGCCCGGCAGCGGCTGGGGCTGCCTGACCGGCCAGGGCAACGGCCAGGGCGGACGCGAGCACGGGCAGAAGGCGGACCAGTTGCCGGGCTATCGCCTGCTGGCCAACCCAGCGCACCGCGCCGAGGTCGCGGCCGTATGGGGCGTCGCGCCCGACAGCCTGCCGCAGCCGGGCCTATCGGCCTGCGAGCTGTTGGAGGCGGCCGGCGGGCCGGGCGCGCGCGTGCGCGGGCTGCTGGTGTTCGCCTGCAATCTGCTTGTCTCCGCCCCGGACACTGCGGCGCTCCGCGCGCGGCTGGATGCGGTGGACCTGCTGGTGGTCGCCGACCCGTTCCTGTCCGAGACCGCCGCCATCGCCGACGTTGTGCTGCCGGTGGCGCAGTGGGCGGAGGAGGACGGCACGATGACCAACCTGGAGGGCCGCGTGCTGCTGCGCCGCCACGCCAAGCCGCCGCCGCCGGGCGTGTGGACCGACCTGCAGGTCATCGCTGGCCTGGCCGAGCGGCTCGGCGCCGGGGCGCATTTCTCCGGCAACGCTGCCACGACAGGCGCCGAGTTCCGCCGCGCGACATCCGGTGGCCCCGCCGACTATGCCGGCGCGACCTGGGACCGCGTGCAGGCCGAGGCTGGGCTGTTCTGGCCCTGTCCGGACACGGCGCATCCCGGCACGCCGCGGCTGTTCGCCGAACGCTTCGCCCATCCCGATGGCCTCGCCCGCTTCCACGCGGTCGAGCATGTCGGCCCCGCCGAGCCGCCCTGCGCCGAGTTCCCATTGATCCTGACCACCGGGCGCGTGATGGGCCAATACCAAACCGGCACCCAGACCCGGCGCGTCGCCGAGCTCGCCGCCGCCGAGCCCGCCGCATTCGCCGAAATCCACCCTGACACCGCGCGCCAGCACGGCGTCCAGGCCGGCGATGTGGTACGTCTGACCACGCGCCGCGGTAGCGCCCGGATGGCCGCCCGCCTGACGCGGGATATCCGGCGGGACACGGTGTTCGTGCCGTTCCACTGGGGCGGCGAGGGCAGCGCCAACCGGCTGACCATCGCGGCGCTCGATCCGGTGTCGCGTATTCCCGAATACAAGGCCTGCGCCGTCCGCCTGGACCGCGCCGCCGCCTTCACAGGAGAGCAAGCATGAGAGAGAGCACCCCCCGTATCCTGACGGGGATGCATGCCTTCGATGGCGCCGGCTATGACGCGCCGGTGTCGCTGGGCGTGTCCTACAGCGTCCCCGCCGACCGTCGTGCGCAGATGATCTACTTCCGCGCCGGCAATAGCGCCCCGGAGATGGTCGCGGTCGTGCTGATGCGGGACGGCAAACCCATGCGCACCTTCCCGGTCGGCGCCAAGGGCGCCGTGCACATTCCGCTCGTGGTCGTCGAGGACCTGACGCCGGAGACGAAATTGGAACTGCTGGTGGCGGCGCCCTCGGGCACGGGCGGCATGCTCGCGCTCGATGTCGGCCTGGTCGAGATTTAGGGGACAATCATGGACGGCATGACATTCGGCAGCACCGTGCAGAGGCTGGTGGTGATCGGCAACGGGATGGCGGGCGCCCGCGCCGTGGAGGAGGTGCTCGCCCGCGGCGGCGCGGAGCAGTTCAGCATCACGATGTTCGGCGGCGAACCCTACGGCAACTACAACCGCATCCTGCTGTCCAACATCCTGAGCGGCCAGCAGGACACCAGCGAGATCTACATCAACCCGCTGAGCTGGTATCAGGAAAACAACATCCGCCTGCACAGCGGCACCCGGGTGACCCACATCGACCGTGCGGCCCGGGTCGTGACGGCGGATAACGGCATCCAGGAAGAATACGACATCCTGCTGATCGCCACCGGCAGCCGCGCCTTCATCCCGCCGATGGAGGGCGTCTGGACCGCCGATGGCAAGCTGCGCCCAGGGATCTTCGCCTTCCGCGGCATTGACGACTGCACCGCCATCGTCGCCCAGGCCGCGCGCAGCAAGCGCGCCGTGGTGATCGGCGGCGGCCTCTTGGGGCTCGAAGCCGCGCGCGGCCTGCTGAACCATGGCTGCGAGGTGCATGTCATCCACTTGGCGCAGCATTTGATGGAAATGCAGCTCGACACCGCCGGGGGCGCCATGCTGCGCAAGGCGATGGAGGGCATGGGCGTCCAGGTGCATCTGGGCAAGCTGACGACGGCGGTGCTGCTGGATGGCGAGCAGGTCGCCGGCCTGCGCTTCAAGGACGGGACCGAGCTGGCCTGCGACATGATCGTCGTCTCCGCCGGCATCCGCCCGAACGCCGAGATCGGCAGCCGGGCCGGGCTGACGGTCGAGCGCGCGATCGTCGTGGGCAATGACATGCGCAGCCCGGACGATCCGCACGTTTATGCGGTGGGCGAGTGCGTGCAGCACCGCGGCAAGGTTTATGGGCTGGTGGCGCCGCTATGGGACCAGGCGCGCGTGTTCGCCGATCAGGTGACGGGGGCGAACCCGGACGCCGAGTACCTCGGCAGCAAGCTGGCCACCAAGCTGAAGGTCATGGGCGTCGAGCTGGCGAGCATGGGCATCATCGAGCCGGCCAGCGATGAGGATGAGGTGATCCAGTTCAGCGAGCCCAAGCGCGGCACCTACAAGAAGCTGATCGTGCGCGATGGCCGCCTGGTCGGCAGCATCCTGATGGGCGACATCAGCAAGGCCGCCTACTTGATGCAGGCGTTCGACCGCGACACCCGCCTGCCTGACGAGCGGCTGGAGCTGCTGTTCGACCTCGGCGCCCCGGCGCAGGCCGTGACATTGGACGAAATGCCGGCCGAGGCGCAGGTCTGCAACTGCAACGGCGTGAGCAAGGCAGCGATCGGCGCCTGCGTCGCGTCCGGCGCGCGGAGCGGCACCGCAGTGATGAAGGCCACCCGCGCCGGCATGGGCTGCGGGTCGTGCAAGGTCCTGGTGAACGAGCTGGTCGAATGGTTCTGCGGCGGCCAGGCGGAGGAGGACCCGAGCGTCCACTACTACGTCCCGGCCATCCCGCTGGCGAAGCCGGAGCTGGTGGCGAAGATACGCGAGCAGGGCCTGCGCTCGGTGTCCGCGGTGTTCGCCGCCCTGTCCCCCACCGGCGAGGACGCGGCCAGCAAGCCACCGCTCGCCAGCCTGCTCGCCACCCTCTGGGCCGGCGAGTACGAGGACGAGCGCGATGCCCGCTTCATCAACGACCGCGTGCACGCCAACATCCAGAAGGACGGCACCTTCTCCGTCGTCCCGGAAATGCCCGGCGGCGTTTGCACCCCCGCCGAGCTGATGCGCATCGCCCAGGTCGCGGTGAAGTACCAAGTGCCGTTGGTGAAGCTGACGGGCGGACAGCGCATCGACCTAGTGGGCATCGCCAAAGCCGACCTGCCCGGCGTCTGGCAGGACCTCGACATGCCGGCCGGCACCGCCTGGGGCAAGAGCTATCGCACCTGCAAAAGCTGCATCGGCACCGAGTTCTGCCGCTTCGGCTTGGGCGACAGCATGGGCCTGGCGACCAAGATCGAGCGCCGGTTCCGCGGCATCGACAGCCCCGCCAAGCTGAAGCTCGCCACCGCCGGCTGCCCGCGCAACTGCTCGGAGGCGATGGTGAAGGACGTGGGCCTGGTGGCGATCGGCGACAACAAGTGGGAGATCTACATCGGCGGCGCGGCCGGGGCGCATATCCGCAAGGGCGACCTGCTGTGCGTGGTGGAGGGGGAGGACGACGCCATGCGCCTATCCGGCCGCTTCATGCAGTACTACCGCGAGAACGCGAAATGGAAGGAGCGCACCTACACCTTCGTGCCGCGCATCGGCCTGGAGCGCATCCGCGCGATCGTGGTGGACGATGCCGACGGCACGGCCGAGGCGCTGGACCAGGCGATGCTCGCCTCCACCGAGGCGGCCTACGATCCCTGGAAGGAGGCCGTGGCACCCCGCACCGCCAACCAGTTCGCCGAGGTGGTGGGAGGCGAGATGGTAGGAGGTGGCAATGATTGAGGCCATCCTGCACTATCGGGTCGGCCCCCTGGACGCGGTGCCGCGGGGCGAGGGCCGGGTGTTCGAGGTTGGCGGCCAACGGCTGGCGGTGTTCCGCACCCATGCCGACCTGGTGTTCGCCACCCAGGAGCGCTGCCCGCATCTGGGTGGCCCGCTGGCGGACGGGCTGATCGACCAGGGCGCGGTGATCTGCCCGCTGCATGACCGGACCTATGACCTGCGCAGCGGCGCCGGGCTGAATACGGAGTGCAGCCTGCGGACCTATCCGGCCCAGATCGGCGCAGACGGAATGATCATCGTGACGCTGGAGCCTGGGCCGTCTTAGCCTCCCTGCTCCGCGGCATCCAGGGCCTGTGCTAGCCGGTAAAGCCTGGCGCTTTATCGTCCCGGCTGCGCTCCCGCGCGTTGACGGACTAGGTGCGCCGCCGATAGCGTAGCGCCCAACAAAATGCCAAGGGGAGAACGCGGCCATGCTCGATCAATCGGCGTCGCAGAAAGCGGCACTCTGGCTCTCGGGGTTCCAGGACGCCTTGTCGCGGGGCGACGCCAATGAGGCCGCCCTGCAGTTTGCCGAGACCTGCTTTTGGCGCGACCTCGTGGCCTTCACCTGGAACATCGTCACGCTGGAAGGGCGCGACGCCATCGCCGCCATGCTGCGGGACGCGCTGCCGCAGATGCAGCCGGGCAACTGGGCGGTCGAGGGTGAGGCCACCGGCGCCGATGGGATGGTGGAAAGCTGGATCAGCTTCGAGACGGCGGTCGGGCGCGGCAAAGGGCACCTCCGGCTAAAGGACGGCAAGTGCTGGACGTTGCTGACCACCATGACGGAGCTGAAGGGCCACGAGGAGCGGCGCGGCACGACCCGGGAGAAAGGCGCCGAGCATGGCGCCGCGCAAGGCCGCCAAAGCTGGGCGGAGCGCCGCGCCCAGGAGCAGGCCGAGCTGGGCACCACGACCCAGCCCTACGTGCTGGTGATCGGCGGCGGGCAGGGCGGCATCGGCCTGGGCGCCCGGCTGCGGCGCCTGGATGTGCCGACCATCATCATCGACAAGCACGACCGGCCCGGCGATGCCTGGCGCAACCGCTACAAGTCGCTCTGCCTGCACGACCCGATCTGGTACGACCACCTGCCCTATCTGCCGTTCCCGGACCACTGGCCGGTGTTCTCGCCGAAGGACAAGATCGGCGACTGGCTCGAGATGTACACGAAAGTCATGGAGCTGAACTACTGGACCCGCACCGAATGCAATAGCGCCCGCTACGACGACACGGCCGGCGAATGGATTGTCGAGGTGACGCGGGACGGGCAGCCCGTCACGCTGCGCCCGAAGCAGCTTGTGCTCGCGACCGGCGTGTCGGGCGTCGCGAACCTGCCGGACATACCGGGGATGGATCGCTTCAAGGGCGTGCAGCACCACAGCAGCCGGCATCCGGGCGGCGAGGGATGGGCCGGCAAGGCGTGCGTGGTGATCGGATCGAACAACTCCGCCCATGACATCTGCGCCGACCTTTGGGAGAACGGGGCGGACGTCACGATGGTGCAGCGCTCCTCCACCCATATCGTCAAGTCCGAATCGCTGATGGAGCACGGGCTTGCCGGGCTGTATTCCGAGCAGGCCGTGGCGTCCGGGATGACGACGGAGAAGGCGGACATGACCTTCGCCTCGATCCCGTACCGGATCATGCACGAGTTCCAGATTCCGGTGTACCAGCGCATCGCCGAGCAAGACGCCCCGTTCTACGCGGCGCTGGAGCGCGCGGGGTTCATGCACGACTGGGGCGACGACGGCTCCGGCCTGTTCATGAAGTACCTGCGCCGCGGCTCCGGCTACTACATCGACGTGGGCGCGTCGCAGCTCATCGCCGACGGCCGCGTGAAGCTGCGCAGCGGCGTGGACGTGACGGAGATCGGCGAGCATTCGGTCCACCTGAGCGACGGCAGCGAGCTTCCGGCGGAGCTGATCGTCTATGCGACGGGCTATGGCTCGATGAACGGCTGGGCGGCGCGGCTGATCTCGCAGGAGGTGGCGGACCGGGTCGGCAAATGCTGGGGCTTCGGGTCGGACACGACGCGGGACCCCGGCCCGTGGGAGGGCGAGCTGCGCAACATGTGGAAGCCCACCGCGCAGCCCGCGCTGTGGTTCCATGGGGGCAACCTGCACCAGTCGCGCCACTACTCGCTCTATTTGGCGCTGCAGCTCAAGGCACGTCTGGAGGGCATCCCGACGCCGGTCATCGGGCAGGGGCCGGTGCACCACACGCACTGAACGCCGCAAGCCGTGCCATCCGCAAATCGCATGCCGGACAGCGCTGCCGCTATTTCGTCCCGTACAGCCGGTCGCCCGCGTCGCCGAGGCCGGGGCGGATATAGCCGTGCTCGTCCAGGCAGCGGTCGATCGCGGCGGTGAACACCGGCACGTCGGGATGCTCGTCCTGCAGCACGGCCAGGCCCTCCGGTGCGGCGAGCAGGCAGACGAACCGCAGTTGTGCGGCACCGGCCTGCCGCATCCGGCTGAGTGCGGCGGCGGCGGAGTGCCCGGTCGCCAGCATCGGATCGACGACGACCACCAGCCGCTCGGGGATGTCGTCGGGCAGCTTGAGGTAGTACTCGACGGGCACCAGGGTCGCGGGGTCGCGATACAGGCCGATATGGCCGACACGGGCCGAGGGCACGAGGTCCAGCATGCCGTCCAGGATGCCGTTGCCCGCCCGCAGGATCGGCACAAAGCACAGCTTCTTGCCCGACAGCAGCGGGGCCTCGGCGGCCTCCATCGGCGTCTCGATCATGACGGAATCGAGCGGCAAGTCGCGCGTCACCTCATAGGCAATGAGCAGGCTGATCTCCCGCGCGATCTGGCGGAACTCGGCGGTGGGCGTCGTCTTCTGCCGCAGCAGCGTCAGCTTGTGCTGCACCAGGGGATGGCGGATGACCGTCACGCCGGGGAAGCGCGGATCGCCGTACTGCTGCATCAAAACACCGTCCCGTCGCTCTCGATCCGCAGCGGCGGGCCGCCATCGGCCCGCCGTTCCGCCGCTGCCTGCCGCCCCGCCGCCCAGGTTCCGCCCTCCAGCAGGCGGGACAGCGGCAGCGCCGCCTCGTCCCCGCCGAGGCGGGCGCGGAGCGGCGGTGCGATCCGGTCGAGCAGCGCCACGGTCAGCGCGCGCCACTCCACCACGGCCGGGTGCCCCGGCGGCAACGCGGCGTCGGCAAGCCCGGGATCGCGCAGCCGCAGCACGCCGAGGTCGAGGAAAAGACCACCGTTGCGGTATTCCGGCAGCCCCGTCAGCACGTCCAGCCCAGTGACGGCGACACCGGCATCCTCGAATACCTCGATCAGTGAATAGGTCAGCCACTGCGACAGCTTGTGGAACGGCACCAGCCCGGCGCTGTCCGGCGGCGCACCGGCCTCAAGCGGCAGGTCCGGATGGCGCCACACGTCACCCAGGCTGCGCCCGGCGAGCACGACCCGCGCCGGCCAGACCGGGCCGAGGCCGTCCAGCACCGCAGCCAGGATGTCGCGGGCCGCAACGGTCGCGCGGTCCGCGGCGAGGTGGTCGAACAGCCCGCCGACCCGTGGATCATCCCGCCCGAACAGGTCCGGCCGCGCCAGCAACGCCGCGCCTAACCCACGCAACAAGGCAGCGCGCCCCTCCAGCCCCGGCATTGGGTTGCCGTCGTCCACCTTGAAGGCGCGCGCCAGTGCAGCGGCGTCGATCCGGGCCAGCCCACCGGCGTCGGCGCGCATACCGCCGCCGGCCGCAAAAAGCCCGGCCTTAAATGCGTGCAGGCTCGCAACCGCCAACCCTTCCGACCGGGCCAGCACCAAGCCGGTGCCGGGCTCGACATAGCGCCAGTCGGGGCCGGCGCCGGCGTCCAGCAGCACGCTGACGACGCACAGATCGACCCGCGCCCGCGCGACCTCGGCAGTTCCCAGTCCAGCCAGCGCCTCCCCCAGCGGCCCCCAGCGATCGATGCCGCCCGCAGCGAAATGCCGCCACCGCGCGTGATGCGGAATCCGGAGATCCGGGTAGGCGCCACGCACGACCAAGGCGACGTAGGCCGCCGCGTCGTCCAGGCGCGCAAGGTCGACGATGAAATGGTGCAGCCCGCCCGCCTCCGCCAAGGCCAGGACCGCGTGGGCGCGGCTCCGCACCGCATCCGCGGTGCACAGCCAGGCGGCCGTCTCCGCCTCACTCATCCAGGGCGCGGCCCTTCGCCTCATGCAGGACCTCGGGCGACGGCACGGCGTCGGTGTAGTATCCGGCTGCCTTCTTGGCATCCATCTCGACGCTGGCGTCCGCGGGGATCAGCCCCTCGGGGATGGCGACGCGCTCGACCACCTCGATCCCGCTCGCCACGATCGGCGCGTATTTCATGTTGCTCATCGACACCAGGCGGTCGATGCGGGTGATGCCGAGCCAGTGCAGCACGTCCGGCATCAGCTCCTGGAACCGCATGTCCTGCACGCCCGCGACGCACTCCGTCCGCTGGAAATAGGCGTCGGCCCGGTCGCCGCCCTCCTGCCGCTTGCGCGCGTTGTAGACCAGGAATTTCGTCACCTCGCCCAGCGCCCGGCCCTCCTTGCGGTTGTAAACCACGACGCCCACCCCGCCGGCCTGCGCCGTCTCGATGCAGACCTCGATGCCGTGCGCGAGGTAGGGGCGGCATGTGCAGATGTCCGAGCCGAACACGTCGGAGCCGTTGCACTCGTCGTGGACGCGGCAGGCGATTCGGGTCTCTGTCCGGCCCAACCCGGCGGGATCGCCGAACAGATAGACCGTCATGCCGCCGATCGGGGGCAGGAAGACGTCGAGGTCCGGGCGGGTCACCAGCTCCGGGAACATGCCGCCCGTCTGCTCGAACAGGCCGCGGCGCAGGTCCGCGACCGCGATGCCGAAGCGGCGCGCGACGCCCGGCAGGTGCCAGACCGGCTCGATGGCGATCTTGGTCACGCGGACGTTGCCGCTGGCGTCCAGCACCGTCCCGTCCGGGTGCAACCGGCCGGCGCGTACGGCGTCGGCGATCTCGGGCATGTTGATGTGGGCGCGGGTGACGGCAATAGACGGGCGCACGTCGACGCCGGCGACGATGCGGTCGACGAACAGCTCGGTGCTCAGGTGCCCCCAGGGGTCGAGCGAGACGATGGCGTCCGGGTTCGACCACTGCGGAAAGGGGCCGATCGGCACCGCCGGGCTGGTGTTGGTCAGGTCCGGCCGGTGGTCCGCCGCAAGCTGCCCGGCCGCGATGGCGAGCGCGCGATAGACCGAATAGGCGCCGGAATGCGTGCCGATGGCGTTGCGGTTTGGCCCAGCGTTGAGCGTCGCGACGATCGCGCCCCGCGCCCTGCCCTCGGCGCTGCCCCATGCGACGCTACGGTCACCCGCACCGGCGTTCCCGGGATGAGAGGCGAGCACGATCGAACGCGGCGCGGGCCGCTTCTCGTTCGGACGCGCCGGCGGTACGGTCCAATCGATGGCAGGCTCCTACTCGAACTGAGGCTCAGGCTAGTAACAACCCGGCGGGTTGGTCAACTTCGGGTGAAGGGCGGGCAGGGCAGGTCCCGGTCATCCTGCGCTCCTCCGCACGCCGAGCAGGCTGACCAGGCCGGCCGGACGCGCCAGCGACACTGCGACGATCAGGCCGCCATAGATCATCAGGTCAACGCCCTGTCCCCCGCCGCCAAGGTAGCTGCGGGACAGCTCGCTCACCGGGATCAGCACGGCCGCGCCCAGCAGCGGGCCCCACAGCGTGCCGACTCCGCCCAGCACGGCGGGCAGCGCGATCAGGATGCTGAGCTGCCCCGCCAGGACGCTGTCCGGGTCGATGTAGCCGACGTACTGCGCATAGATCGCGCCGCCCATGCCGGTGAAAAAGCCGCTGATCGCCGCCGCCGCCATCTTGGACGGGAACACGCGCACCGCGAGCGACCGCGCCGCCACCACGTCGTCCCGCATCGCGCGCCAGGCGAAGCCCCAGCGGCTGCCCTCAATGAGCCAGGCGACGATCCAGGTCACCGCGGCAAAGGCCAGCACCACGAAGTGGAACGGCAGCTTGCTGGTGCGGAACTGCAGGTCGATCAGGCTCTCGCCCTTGAACGGCACGAAGACGCCGGTAGCGGCGCCGACGAGATCCCAGTTGAGGAACAGCAAATAGCCGATCTCGCCCACCACGACGGTCGCGATGGCATAGTAGTGCCCGCTCAGCCGGAAGCACGGTCAGCCCACCAGCAGGGCGCACAGCCCGGCTACGGCGCCACCCACAAACATCCCGGCCGTCGGCGGCACGCCCACGTTCACGAACAGCAACGTGGAAACATACGCGCCGATGCCGAGATACAGCGCGTGCCCCAGCGAGATCTGTCCGCAATAGCCGCCCAGGATGTTCCAGGCCTGGCTCAGCCCGGCGAACAGGATCGTGATGATAAGCAGGTTCTGCGTGTAAACATCGCGGATCGGCAGCGGCAACACGGCGAGCGCAGCCAGGATCACCGCACCCGTCCACAGCTCCCGCCGGCGCCGGCGCAGGATGGCGTTTTCGGCCGGCTTGGCCGCGGCCGGCGGTCCAGCGTCCATCACAGCTTCCCAAACAGGCCGCGAGGCCGGACCATCAGCACTGCGAGATAGACGGCGAACATGCCGACCTGCTTCAGCGAGGGTTCGAGCACGAGGGCCGTCAGCGCCTCGACCTCCCCGATGATGATCCCGGCCACCAGCGCGCCCAGGATCGAGCCGAAGCCGCCCAGCGCCACCGTCACGTAGGCGATGACCGCGAAGTTCGTGCCGACGCTGGGCGAGACGTAGTAGAATGCGATCAGCATGGCCCCGGCCACGCCGACGGTCGCCGACCCCAGGCCCCAGCCGATCGCGAAGATGCGGTTCCGGTCGATGCCGATCAGCGCCACCGCGTCCCGGTCCTCCCGCGTCGCCTCCAGTGCCCGGCCGAACTCGGTGCGGTTCACCAGCAGCAGCCCGGTGAAGGCCAGCAGGCAGACGGCGCTGGCGGCCAGTTGCGGCAGCGGCACGTAGACGCCGGCGAGGCTGACCGTTCGATTGCTGAGCCAGGTGCCGGAGACCGAGCGGAAATCGCCGCCGAAGGCGAACTGCGCCGCGCCCCGGATGAAGATCGCCAGGCCGAACGTCGCAAAGATCTGCACCATGCCGCGGTTGAACCGCACGCTCAGCGCGCGGGCGATGATGCCGCGGTAGATCAGCACCCCCAGCCCGAACATCAGGGCGCAGATCAGCGGCAACTGCAGGAGGGGGTCCAACCCGGTCAGTCCGAAGATGACCACGGCGGCATACATGGCGAGCATCAGCAGCTCGCCATGCGCGAAGTTCACGACATCCATCAACCCGAAGATTAGCGACAGCCCGGCCGCCACCAGCGCGTAGATCAGCCCCATCAGCAACCCGCTGACGAGGGACTGGGCGACCAGCGCGAGCGTCACGCAGGGGCCCCGTAGCCGCCGCCGCCGGGCGTCTCGATGACGAAGGCGTCGCCGGGCCGCAGCTCCGCCTGGTCCGTGCCGGTCATCTCGTGCCGCGAGCCGTCGGCGCGTTCAACCCATTGCCGGCCGGGGGCGCCGGGCTCGCCGCCATGCAGGCCGAATGGCGGCACGGTGCGGCGGCTCGCGACGACGACGGTGGTCATGGGCTCCAGGAAGCGGATGCGGCGGACGCTGCCGTCGCCGCCGGCCTGCGCGCCCGCGCCACCGGAACCGCGGCGGATGGCGAAGGTCTCCAGCCGCACGGGATAGCGCAGCTCCAGCACCTCGGGGTCGGTCATGCGGGTGTTGGTCATGTGGGTCTGGATGGCCGACGTGCCCGGCTGGTCGGGGCCGGCGCCCATGCCGCCGCAGATGGTCTCGTAGTACTGCCGGGTCGCGTCGCCGAACAGCACGTTGTTCATGGTGGCCTGGCTGCAGGCGAGGGTGCCGAGCGCGCCGAACAGGGCGTTGCAGGTGGCCTGGCTGACCTCGGTGTTGCCCGCGACGACCGCGGCGCCGGGTGCCGGGGACAAGAAGGTGCCCGGCGGCAGCACGATCCGGATCGGCTTCAGGCAGCCGTCGTTGAGCGGGATATCCTGGCCGACCAGGCAGCGGAACACATACAGCACGACGGCGCGCGTGACGGCCGGGGGAGCATTGAAATTGCCGGCGCTCTGCGGCCCGGTGCCGGTGAAGTCCACCGTGGCCGTGCGCGCCTCGGGGTCCAGCGTGACCGCCACGCGCAGCGGCGCGCCGTCGTCCATCGTGTAGTCGAACACGCCATTGCCGATCGACGGCGCGATGCGGGCGATAGCCCGGCGCACACCCTCCTCCGCATTGTCCATCACGTGACGCATATAGCCCTGCACGGTGTCCCAGCCGTATTGATGCACGACGCGGGCCAACTCCTGCACGCCGCGCTCGTTGGCGGCGACCTGCGCCTTGATGTCCGCCACGTTCACGTCGGGGCTGCGCGCGGGATAGCGGGCGCCGGATAGCAGGGCGCGGAACTCGGCTTCCTGGAAGGTGCCGGCGTCCACGAGCAGGAAGTCGTCGATCACGACGCCCTCGTCCTCCAGCGTATGGGAGTCCGGTGGCGTGCTGCCGGGCGTCATGCCGCCGATATCGGCGTGGTGGCCCCGGCTGCCGACGAAAAAGCGGATGCTCGTGGCTGCCTCGTCGAACACCGGGGTGATGACCGTGATGTCCGGCAGGTGCGTGCCGCCGTTGAACGGGTTGTTCAGCGCCACGACGTCGCCCGGCCGGAGCGACGCTCCGCGGCTGCGGAGCACGGTCTTCACGCTCTCTCCCATCGCGCCCAGGTGCACGGGCACGTGCGGCGCGTTGGCGACCAGGTTGCCGAGGCCATCGAAGATGGCGCAGCTGAAGTCCAGCCGCTCCTTGATGTTCACGCTGAGCGACGTGTTCTGCAGCACCGCGCCGGTCTGCTCGGCGACGTTCATGAACAGGTTGTTGAACAGTTCCAGCAACACGGGGTCCGGGCGGCCGCTGCCGGCGACGATCCGGCTGGGCAGCGGCGAGGTGCGGCGCAGCAGCATGTGGTCCCGGTCGGTGACCTCGGCGGTCCAGCCGGGTTCGATGACCGTGGTCGCGTTGGCCTCCCGCACCAGGGCCGGGCCAGGCAGGCGGTCCCCGGCGCGGAGGGCGGTGCGGTCGAACACGGGGGTGCGGTGCGCGGCGCCCCCGCTCCACATCTGGACGTGGTCGACCGGTCCGGGCGCGCCGCCGTCGCGGGTGGGGAGGCGGGGTTCGTCCAAGGTCTCGCCGGCTGCGGTGGCCTCCACGGCGACGGCCTCGGCGATCAGGGGGCGATCCGGGGTCGCGAAGCCGAAACGGGCGCGGTGGGCGGCGGTGAAGGCGGCCACGATGCCGGGCGCGTCGGTGAGCGGCACGGGCAGTGCGGCCTCGGTGCCGGAGTAGCGCAGATGGACGTTCCGCTTGATGCCGACGCGGCCGGGCTCGGCGCCCTGATCCAGCAGCGCCGCGCGGGCGGCGTCGGCGAGCTGGTCGGCCAGTGCCTCCAATGCCGGAAGCGTTTCGGGCATGAACGGCTGCTCCACCGCCTGCTCACGCAGCACGCTCTGGTCGGCCAGGCCCATGCCATAGGCCGAGAGCACGCCGGCATAGGGATGGATGAACACGGTTTCCATCCCCAGCTCGTCCGCGACCAGGCAGGCGTGCTGGCCGCCGGCGCCGCCGAAGCATTGCAGGGCGAACCGCGTGGCGTCGTGGCCCTTCTGCACGCTGACCTGCTTGATCGCGTTGGCCATGTTGGCGACCGCGACCCGCAGGAAGCCCTCGGCGACCGCGCGCGGGTCCTGCCGTGTTCCGGTCGCTGCGGCCACCTCGTCGGCGAGTTTTTCGAATTTAGCCTGGACCGCCTCGGCGTCGAGGCGGGCGTCGCCGTCGGGTCCGAAGATCGGCGGGAAATGCGCCGGCTGAATCTTGCCCACGCACAAATTGGCGTCGGTCACCGTGAGTGGCCCGCCGCGGCGATAGCACGCGGGCCCGGGGTTGGCACCGGCGCTGTCTGGTCCCACCCGGATGCGGGCGCCGTCGAAATGGAGGATGGACCCGCCGCCGGCCGCGACGGTGTTGATCGCCATCATGGGCGCGCGCATCCGCACCCCGGCGACCTCGGTCTCGTAGGCCCGCTCGAACGCGCCATCATACAGCGCCACGTCGGTGCTGGTGCCGCCCATGTCGAAGCCGATGATGCGGTCGATCCCGGCCATTCCGGCGGTGCGCGCGGCGCCGACGATGCCGCCGGCGGGTCCGGACAAGATGGCGTCCTTGCCCTGGAACCGGTCGGCCTGCGCCAGTCCGCCGTTGCTCTGCATGAAGTACAGCTTCACCCCGCGCAGCTCGGCCGCGACCTGTTCGACGTAGCGGCGCAGGATCGGCGAGAGATAGGCGTCCACCACCGTGGTGTCGCCGCGGGGCACCAGGCGCAGCAGCGGGCTGACCTCGTGGCTGGTGGACACCTGGGTGAACCCGGCGTTGCGCGCCAACTCCGCCAGGCGGCGCTCCATGTCCGGGTATTTCCAGGCGTGGATCAACGCGATGGCGCAGGCTCGGATGCCATCGGCCGCGGCGGCGGCGAAGGCGATGTGGGCGGCGCCCTCGTCCAGCGCCTCGACCTCGTGCCCATCGATGCTGACGCGGCCGGGCAGCTCGGCGACGCGCTCATACAGCAGGGTCGGCAGCGTCACGTGCAGGTCGAACAGGCGCGGCCGGGCCTGGTTGCCGATGCGCAGCAAATCGGCAAAGCCGTGGTTCACGACCAGCAGGGTGCGCTCGCCCTTGCGCTCCAGCAGCGCATTGGTGGCGACGGTCGTGCCCATTTTCACCTGGTCCACCAGTCCCGGGGGGATCGGCTGATCCAGCGCCAGGCCCAGCACCGTCTTGATCCCGGCGATGGCGGCGTCCCGGTAGCGGCCGGGATTCTCGCTGAGCAGCTTGTGGGTGCCGAGGTGCCCGTCCGGGGCGCGCGCGACCACGTCGGTGAACGTGCCGCCGCGGTCGATCCAGAACTGCCAGCCGGCCATCGCGCTGCCTCCCCCGCTATCCCAGTGTCCTACGGGGGGCGGCGAGGCGCGACAAGGCCTGCAACCGAACCATCTCCCAGGTGCTTTGGCTGCCGTGGCGTGCTACGCGGCTGCACACGCATCCGAAGGGCCAGCCATGTTACGCCGCCTCATTCCCTTGTTTCTTGGAGCCTTGCTGATGACCCAGACTGCCTCCGCCGCCGAGTCCTTCGTCACCCTGCCCTCGGGGGTGAAATACCATGATGAGCTGGTCGGCACCGGGCCGGAGCCCAAAAGCGGGCAGACCGTCTCGGTGCACTACACGGGATGGCTGGACGACAACGGCCAGCGCGGTAAGAAATTCGACAGCTCGCGCGACCGTGGCGCGCCGTTCACCTTCGTGCTGAACGGTCAGCAGGTGATCTCCGGCTGGGATATCGGCGTCGCGACGATGCACGTCGGCGGCAAGCGCACGCTGATCATCCCGCCCGAGCACGGCTACGGCGCCCGTGGGGCCGGCGGCGTGATCCCGCCCAATGCGACGCTGATGTTCGATGTCGAGCTGCTCGGCGTCCGCTGAGCGATGACGGGCACGGTCGCGATCGTTGGCGCCGGGCTGATCGGCCGCGCGTGGGCCGTGGTGTTCGCGCGTGCCGGATGGACGGTCCGGCTGACCGACCCGCATGGCCCGACCTTGGGCGCGGCCCCGGGCCTGATCCGGGACGAGCTGCATGCGCTGCAGCCGCACGGGCTGGTGGACGATCCGGACGGCTCGGCGGCCCGGGTGAGCACGGCGAGCGACTTGGCCGACGCCGTGGCGCAAGCGGAATTCGTGCAGGAGAACGGGCCCGAGACCGTGGAGGCCAAGCAGGCGCTGTTCGCCGAGCTGGACCGGCTGGCGCCTCCGGACGCGATCCTGGCCTCTTCGACCTCGGCGATCGTCGCCTCCCGCTTCACCGAGGGCCTGCCCGGCCGCGCCCGTTGCCTGGTCGGCCACCCGGTGAATCCGCCGCATCTGGTGCCGGTCGTGGAGGTGTGCGGCGCGCCATGGACCGCGCCCGAGGCCATCGAGCAGGCACGCGCCGTCTACCGCAGCGTGGGGCAGATCGCGGTCACGGTGCACCGGGAGGTGGAGGGCTTCATTCTCAACCGCCTGCAGGGCGCCCTGTTGGCCGAGGCATTCCGGCTGGTGGGCGAGGGGTATGTGTCGGCAGAGGACCTGGATGAAACGGTCCGGAGTGGGCTGGGCCTGCGCTGGTCGTTCCTGGGGCCGTTCGGCACGATCGAGCTGAATGCGCCCGGCGGCGTCGCGGACTACTGCGCGCGCTACACCGGGTTCTACAAGAGCCTGGCGGCCGACCCGGCCGGGCCGGAAGTGTATGACAAGCCCAATGCGGACCGCGTCATCGCCGCATGGCCGCACGCGCCATCACCCGACCGCCTGGCGGCCCGGACCCGCTGGCGCAACGAGCGCCTGGCGGCGCTCGCTGCGCATAAGCGGCGACAGCAGGTGGAGCCCTGACCGGAGCGGGCCGGGTTCAAGCATTATGGGGCTGTCGTTTTTTGGGCACAGTTGCAACCTATGGTCACCGAGGGCCCGATCATGCGATGGTTTGCGGGTCAGACTAATCCTGGCACATGAGCCTGGTCCATACGGGGCTCATTCTGATAACAATACCGGGACGCAGCCGTGCGTTACTATACCGTCTGCATTCACTGTGCGCCTGGCGTAACCCCATGCGCGCCTGAACGAAAGGATGTTTCGATGAAGATTTCAGCTTTGGCGTATGCGGCGATCCTAGGTCTGGCAATTGCCGGCCCAGCGATGGCGCAGGCAAACCGGCCGACGGACACCGGCAACATGGCCTATCCAACCCCCGTGCCACAGGGCAATCTGGGCACATCCACAACCGGCCGGTCGCGGAGGCCAACCGATACCGGCAACATGGCCTATCCGACGCCGGTGCCCCAGGGCAATTTGGGGACAACCACGACAGGTCGGCAGCGCGGCCCGACCGACACTGGTAACATGGCGTATCCGGCCCCCCTGCCGCAGGGCAACCTGGGGACGACCCGGACCCGATAGGCTCGAACTCATAGCCCAGGCATTATAGCCGGAATGTCCAGGCCTGTTCGCGCAGGCCTGGGCCGTCGCTGCCCAATAGGCCCCACCCACCGATGGCGCAGCGCCTGAACGGACATGGCAAGCTCGACCGCGCGCTGCGCAAGCTACGGTCCAGCCGGCTGTTCCGGACCCGAGGCGTGAAACCCATTATCCGCCCGGTGCACGCGGGCCAGCCCGTCGAGCGCCTGATGGCCGACCAGCTGTTTTCCCGGGTCGCCGGTAGCGCGCCGGTCCAGGGCAACATCGTGCGCCTATTGCGGGATGGCGCGGAGAACTACCCGGCGTGGCTCGAAGCCATCGCCGATGCGCAGCGATTCATACACTTTGAAAACTATATTTTCCGGGGCGACAACATCGGCCGGCAATTTGCCGCAGCCTTGGCGGCGAAGGCAGCGAACGGAGTGGCAGTCCGCGTCCTGTATGATTGGATGGGCAGCTTTCGCCAGGTACCGTTTGGCTTTTGGCGCCGGCTTCGCGCGGCGGGGGTCGAGGTGCGCTGCTTCAACCGTCCGCGGCTCGACAGCCCCTTCGGTTGGCTGAGCCGCAACCACCGGAAAACGGTCAGCGTCGATGGCACGGTCGGCTTTGTGGCCGGCCTGTGCGTCGGCGACGCCTGGGTCGGCAACCCGGCTCGTCAAATCCCGGCCTGGCGGGATACCGGCATCGCGATCCGTGGCCCGGCCGTGGCCGACCTTGATGCGGCCTTTGCCGAGAGCTGGTCCCATGCCGGCGGGGAGCCGCCCGAACTGCCAACGGCCTCCATCGAGCCGGTGCCGGATGTGCCGGCGCCACTGGGCCAGATCGCGTTGCGGGTCATCGCCAGCAAACCGAACACGATGGGGCTCTATCGGTTCGACCAGCTGATCGCCGGGATCGCCCGGCGGTCGCTCTGGTTGACGGACGCCTATTTCGTGGGCACCACCGCCTATGTCCGCACCCTGTGCGACGCGGCACGGGACGGGGTGGACGTGCGGCTCCTGGTGCCTGGCGCCTCCGATATCCTGGTGGCCAAGGCGCTTTCACGGGCCGGATACCGCCCGCTGCTCGATGCCGGGATCAGGGTGTTCGAGTGGAATGGCCCAATGCTGCACGCGAAGACCGCCGTGGCGGATGGCCGTTGGGCCCGTATTGGATCGAGCAACCTGAATCTTGCGAGCTGGCTCGGTAATTGGGAGCTCGACATTGCGATCGAGGACGCCGGCTTTGCGGCCGAGATGGAGGCGATGTTCGAGGCGGACCTACAGAACGCGACGGAGATCGTGCTGGATTTGGGCCGGGTGCACTCCACTGTGCCGCGCAGCCGGCGACGTGCCCGGCGCGGCAGTCCGGGCCGGCTGGCCGCGGGCGCCGTCGGGCTGGGCAGCGTCGTCAGCGCCGCGATCACCAACCACCGGGTGCTCGGTCCGGCCGAGGCCAAGGTGATGGCCGCGTGCGCCGCGCTGCTGCTGGGGCTGTCGGCTGTCGCGGTTGCGGCTCCGCGCCTGCTTACCATTCCCTTGGCGATCGTGGCGGCGTGGGTCGCCGTCACCTTGCTAGTGCGGGCATGGCGGCTGCGTATGAACCCGGTCTTGCCGGACTCCGAGATTTCGGGAAGCTGAGCCATGCTGTTCCGACGTGTCCGCCGCACCTTCGCCACCCAGCCAACGCGCGGGCCGCTCGCCAAGATCGTGAGCTGGAACCTGCTGCGGCTGACGGGGGCCAGCCTGGATGACGTGGTGCGCCTGGCACGGCGCGAGCAGCCGCAGTTGCTGCTGATGCAGGAGGCGACGCAGCGGATCGACGAGCTGCCGGCGCGGCTTGGCGGCAGCTACTGGCGGGTGCTGTTGCCGGGCCGCATCCATGGGCTGGCGATGTGGAGCCCGGTGCCGCTGCCGCCGCCGATCGTGATCGCGTTGCCGGCCGGCGCGATGTTCGAGCGGGTGTGCCAGGTGATCGACCTCGGCACGTTCTCGGTCGCCAACGTGCATCTATCGCACGGCCAACTGTTGAACCGCCGGCAGTTGCGAACCATTGCCCACAGCCTACCGCCACGGGCCGCGGTGCTGGGTGACTTCAACCTGGTCGGCCCTGCGCTGCTGCCGGGTTTTCGCGACGTGGGCCCGCGGGAGCCGACGCACGTGGCGGGCGATATGTTCCCGCTACGGATCGACCGCTGCCTGGTGCGCGGGCTGATCTGCACGGGGGCGGAGGCGCTGTCCCGTCAAGCATCGGACCACCGCCCAATCGTGGTGCGGCTGGGCGCCGCTGGGCACCGGGTGGCCCGGGCGGCGTAGCCGGTAAACGATAGAGCGAGGTGGGACGGCTGGTATCAATCACTTCCGGCGGCGGATCATGCCTAGCCCCACCAGCCCGCTGCCCAGCAATGCCAACGAAACCGGCTCAGGAATTGCGGCAGGCGGAGCGGCCTCGCTGCCACTGAAACTTACCGAGAAATCGTTGCCCGACCCGGTGCGGGTCAGGCTGAAACGCACGCTGGACGAACTTGGATCAAATGCGGCAAGCGGGCCGCGGGCATCCGGCGTGAACCGGCCGAGCAGGTACACATCAAGGTTGTCCGCGGAATGTGTAACGATCACGTTGGTTGTTCCGACGTCGTTGAAGGTCCCCGCGCCTGCGAGGGTAAACGAGAAGCTGTTGAGGTTGCCCAGGTCCAGCGTGCCGCCCGTAACCGCCGTGTCTTTGGCGACCAACTTGAAGTTTCCGGTACGCAGGCCGGCATGGAGGTTTTCAGAATCGAACACAATGCGGGTCAGCAAGTCCTCGCCATTATCGACCACCCCATCGGACGACAGCGTCAGCGAGCCGACAATCGGGCCTGCCTGGGCGGACGTGGCCAGGCCAAAAGTCCCGAGGGCCGCAACGGCCACTATGGCCAAGGTGGCCTGTTTCAACTTACTCATGGTTGCATCTCCGTATGATTACAACTTGAGGTTGAAGCAAACAGCGTGCCACCTCTACAAATCAATGCATTAGCTCAATTAAAAACCTCTTGATGTAAGATTTCCCGACGCAATCGCCCGTTGCTCGTCGCAATACGGGAAGCGGGCCACAGCAATCCCCTGAAGCGGGCGACGCTCAACCCTTGTACGCGTTGGGCCCTATCTGTGTCGGGCAAGCGCCAAGCCCACGCCGGCGCCGACCAGCATGCCGCCGGACAGCCGGTTGCGCAGCCGGCCATGCACGGACAGCGCACCGCGGGCACGTCCGGCCGCGAGCGCCCACAGGCTGTCGATGCCGATCGCCAGCGCCAGGAACACGGCCGACAACATCAGGATCTGTGCCGCAACGCCATGGCCGGGTGTGACAAACTGCGGGAAGAATGCGCCGTAGAATAGCAACGTCTTCGGATTGGTCAGCGATACCAGCACGGCACGTCCAAAGATCGCCCGCGCGGACCCCGGCTGCGGTGCCGTCCGCGTCAGGTCCACCGGGACCGCGCGCCATTGCTGCACGCCAAGCCAGACCAGGTAAGCGGCACCGATCCAGCGCAACCATTCGAACCAATGTCCCAACGTGCCCAACGCCTCGGTCATGCCGAACCCGGTCAGAGCCAGTTGCAGCACGACGGCCGAACTGGTGCCCGCGACCGTGAGCAGCCCATAGCGCGACCCATAGGCGACGGAGTTCGCAACGATCAGCGCGACGTTCGGCCCCGGGATCAGCAGCAGCACGACAGTGGCGAGCACGAAGGCTGGCAGCATCGGAAGGTCGGGCATCAAGCGACCATGCCAGAGCGTGCGCCGGCCGGTCTATCCCAATAGCGCGCGCAACGCCGCCGGCTTGCGGAGCACTAGCCGCCCGTCCTGATCGCCCAGCACCCCGGCCTCGTGCCATTGGCGGAGCTGCTTGTTCACCCGTTCCCGCGTTGCGGCCACCTGGGCGGCCATATCGCGCTGCGATAGCGCCAGGCGAATCTGGACCCCGTCCGGCGTTGGGGCGCCGTGCGCCTCGGCCAGGGCCAGCAACAGCCGGGCCAGCCGGGCTGAGAGCGGCGCCAGGGCCAGATCCTCGTAGGCGCTGCTGGTCCGGCGTAGGCGGTCGCAGAGCAGCGCCATCAGCCGAAGCATCAGCTCCGGCCGGGCGCGTAGGAACGGCAGGAAGTCGCGCCGTTCGACCGACAGCAGCAGGCTGTCCGCCATGGCCACCACGTCCAGGCTGCGCGGGTGACCGTCCAGCAACGCGATCTCCCCCAGCACGGCGCCGGGCTCCATCAGGCCGATCGTGACCTCCCGCCCCTCGGCGGACACCGTACCGGCGCGAAGGCGGCCATGCACCAGCACCAACAGGGCGCAATCCGTCCCGCCGCGGCGCACCACGACAGTGTCCCGTGCCACCCGGCGTTCCCCGGCGAGGTCGGCTAGCGCCTCCAGCTCCTCGCGCGACAGGGCGGCGAATAGCGGGGTGGCGGCCAGCACGTCGCGCTTGGTCGGGCGGGACAGCGTGGCTGTCCGGGCCAGCGTAGCCGTCCGGGACAGCGTTGCCATCACTCGGCCGCCAGGGTCAGTGGCCGGCCGATCGCCTCGCGGATCTCGGTGATCCCGGGTGCGGCACAGAACCCCGGCTGGCGCAGCGGCAAGGCGAGGACCTGGCCGCCCTCCCGCAGCAACCAGCCGCGGCGCTCCAGTTCGGCGGCGGCTTGTTCGAGAGCGTGGTGATGCTCGCCCAAGTCGTGCACCACTTGCACCCAGGGCACGATGTGCCAAGCCATATTCAGCAAGGCTGCCGCCGCTGGGGCGAGTGCCTCGTCCGCCGCCTCCCAGCCCCAGCGGCGGTCGTGCACCGTATCCTGCTCGAACCACAATGCGCTTACCGCCTGGTGGTCCCGCCAATGCACGTACTCCCGGGCGGTATCGGCGGTGTAGGTGGAGATCTCATCCAGCGCCGGGGAGCGCATGGCGAAGTGGTAGCCCAGCCGTGCCTGAGCGTCCGCGTCGCCGCCATAGATGTGGCGATAGGCCGGCAGCGGCTCGAGGGTGACGCCGAACTCGGCTGGGCGATCGAAATACGGGCTGAACCGGTCGGCGCGGGCGCGAAGGAACGCCGCGGGCGGCTGCCGATGGCGCAGCGCCGGGAGGATGGCGGCGATGCGGTCGTACTCCGCCGCGGTCTCCCCAGGAAAGCCGCAGAGCGCCAGCCACTCGATATAGATGCCGGCCTCGGCGGCGAGCTTCAGGGTCTGCACGTTCTGCAGCCCGGTCGATCCCTTGCGCATCAGCTTGAGCAGCGTGGTGTCCAGCGTTTCGATCCCGGCTTGGATTTTCCGGACGCCCGCACGAGCCAATATGTCGATCTGTTCGGGCCGTAAATTAGCTTTGGCTTCATAATAGATCAGTAGGTTGAGCGGGCTCGCCGCCAGGCGTGGCAGGAATTTTTGGAAGTATGCCATGTCCAGGATGTTATCCGCGTTGGCGACATCGGCCACGCCGTGCCGCGTGACCAGATAGGCGAGCTCGTCATACGCCCGGTCCTGCGACTTGGAGCGGAACGCCATGCTGGTGCCGTTTAGGCCGCAGAAGGTGCAGTGGTGCTTGGCGCCCCACCAGCAGCCGCGGGCGGTCTCGAACACCACGGCGGGTGGGAAGGCGGCGGCAGCCGGGCTCGCCGCGTGCTGGGCGAAGAACGCGGCGAAGTCGGGGTAGGGCAGGACCTCCACATCGGTGCGGTCGGCCGCGGCGGGGGCGGGCTGGCCGCGGGTGGCGACGCCCGGAATGCCGTCCAGCGCGGTGTCTGCCGGGGTGCGGCGGACGATTTCGGCAAAGGCGTGCTCGCCCTCGCCCAAACAGACCGCGTCGATAAAGGGATATTGCGCCAGCAGCTCCAGCCCCATCGCGTCCTGGCAGTTGGCGCCGCCCAGCACGATGGTGATGCTGGGGTGGCGGCCCTTGATGCCCCGAGCAAGGGCGAGCGACGCCATGGTTTGCTGGAACGACGTGGTAAAGCCGACCAGGGCGTAGCGTCCCCAATCGACGCTATCGAGACAGCGCTCGATAAAATCGGCGGCCCCCTGCCGCGCTGCAATTAGCGCTAGGAGCAGCACCGGGCGATAGGCGTCTGGGTGATCGCGCAGCAGCACGTCGGTAAAGAATCCGGCACTGTCGGGATCAAGCCTGGAATCGGCGGCGGCAGCGAATACCCACTCGCCGGCCTGCGCCATGTAGATCGACGGCTCGGTCAGCGACGCGTAGGGGTCGGCGCCCAGGGCGTCCAGATAGTCCAACGAGAAATAGCGCACGTCACAAACAGCGCCCGCCTGCTCCGCCAACGGCTTCAGCAAGCCAAGCGCCAAGTTCGGGTAATGCGGCGACGAGAATGGCATCGACACCAGCATGACCCGGCCGCCACCGGTTGCTGGCCCGCGCATGGACCTACCGCTATGTCTCGCTTGCATTGCCTTTGAGGGGGTCCTTATCCCAGGGCGTGACAGTTTGACCATCCTCTTTAAACGGAATCTGGCCGAGGCTGCGGATGAAATCGAGCGCGTCAGGTGTGGCGATGAGGCCGGCCTGACGAAGCACGCCATCGGCATCGGCGACAAGCTTCTCGCGCGAGGCTGGATGGCTCTCGGCATGGGCCAGAATGGCTTGCAGGTCCTTCAGGGTGGCCGGACGCGGTTTGTCGGTCATGACAGGGGCTCCGTTCAAGCGAGCAGCGAGGTCGGGTCGCTGCTGGCGCGACTGTCATCCGCCGGCGGGCATAGCGCAAGGGAGATCGCCGCCGCTGCTGTGTCCTCCGCCGCTGCCTCCCCAGGGCGGCCTAGGGCGCGCAAAGCGTCGGCTAGCAGGCGGCGTGCGGCGGCCAAGTCGGGCCGCATGTTCATGCCTTCGGCGAGCGTCGCGGCCTGGCGCAGTGCGGCTTCGGCAGCGCTGCTATTGCCGGCTCGCAGATGCAATTGGCCCAGGGCACGCAGGGTTTGCGCCTGCACGGGGGCATAGCCATGGTCGGTCGCAACGGCCAGAGCCTCCCGTAGCGCGGCCTCCGCCAGCGCTGCATCGCCGTCCATATGGGCGTGGCCCAAGGCCGCGTTGCACCATACGGTAAGCCCGATCAGCCGCTGGCTCTTGGTCAGGGTCAGCGCCTCATGCAGCAGGGCATGCCCCTTCTCCGCCGCCCCGGCGCCGGCGTACGCCCGGCCGAGATAGCGTGCAATCGACGGCAGCAGCAGCAGAATTCCGGCTCGGCGCGCGATCTGCAACCCTTGTTCCAGCACCGCCACCGCGTCCTCGTGCGCGTCCAGCATCATGTGGGCAAAGCCGCTTGCCACGGTGGCGTAGGCGAGGTCGTAGGGACGCTGCGTATCGGCGGCGATGGCGTGCGCCTCCGCGGCAAGCGCCACGGCTGGCCCGAACTCTCCCATCATGGCGTGGGTCTTAGACAGCGCGACCAGCGTCAAGACCGACACGGTGCCATTGGTGCCGGTGGACGAGAGGCGCATCGGGCCGTGGATGCTAGGCAGGCTGCTGGACAGCGTCGCTTGCGCCGCAGCGAACCGGCCCTGGAACCAATAAGCCTGGCCCAGCCCAAACGCTAGGTTCAGCATGGACGGCGCATGCCCGGCCGCCGATATCGTCCCGCGTTCACCAGCCGCTACCGCTTGGTCCAGTGCGCCAAGGCTGGTCAGCATCATGCAGGAGTAGCCATCGATCTGCGCGACCTGGATCGTGTCGCCCACCCATGCCGCCAGCCGCCGCGCTTCCTCCAAGATCGCCAGGCAACGGTCGAGGTTGCCTGTGGCAGCCATCGCTACGCGTAGGCCCAACCGGATCTCGATGCCGGCCAGCGCGGCCTCATGCGCATTCTCGAAATGACCGGTGGCCTCCAGCGCGCGGTCGAAATAGCCGATCGCCTCCGGCCAGGAGTAGCGCTCGTTGGCCCGCCGACCAGCGCCCAGGCTATAGCGCTGGGCAGCGGGCCAGACCTCGCCGGCCATAGCGTGGTCGGACAGTCGCTCGAGCATCTCCCCCAGGCGGTCCCCGCTCATTCGCTCCAGCGCGGACAAGGCCTCGGCGTGCAGCGTGCGGCGCTCAGCCCGCAGCAGGGTGTCATAGGCGACCGACTGGGTGACGGCGTGCTTGAACGTATAGACCTCGCGGGTGCCCAGGCTGGTCTCATACAGGAACTCGGCCGCCTGCAGGGCGGTCAGGTCGGCGTCCATCTGCCCCGATGGCACGTGGCAAATGACGCGCAGCACCTCGGTCCGGACGTCCTTGCCCAGCACCGACGCGGTCTGCAGCAGCCGGCGCTGCGTGGCCGGCAGCCGGTCCATGCGCGACGCGACGATTCCCTGCACCGAGGCCGGGATGCTGATGTCGTCCGCCCGCCTGTTCAAATGCACCTGGGCGGGCACATGGACCAGTGCGCCGCTTTCGGTCAGCGACCGGGCCATCTCCTCCAGGAACAGCGGGGTGCCCTCCGCCTGCGCGATGATGCGGGCCCGGAGCAAGGCGAGCTCCGGCGCGTCGCCGACCAATTGTTGCAGCAGCGCCTCGGATTCTGCGCGCTCCAGGGGTTCCAACCGAAGCACGGTGCTGTTGCTGCGGGCGGCCCAGTCCGGGAACCGGCCCGGCAGCTGATCCGGGCGGGTGGTCGCGAATAGCAGCAGCCGGGTCACGCCGGCGCCGGTGACCAGCGCGCTCAGCAATTCGAGGCTGGCCTCATCGACCCAATGCAGGTCCTCGACCAGCACGATCAGCGGATTCTGCGCCGCCTCCCGCAGCAGGACGCCGCGGGTCACGTCTATCAGGCGCTGGCGGCGGCGGGCGGGGTCCAGTACGGTCCAGGCCGCCTGCTCGGGGGCAGGCAGGTCCAGCAAAGGCAGGTCCAGCAGCGATTGCAGGGCAGCGGCGTCCGGTGTGGCGCCCTGCATCAGGTTGACGGCGATGGCCTGATCCAGGCGGCGGGCGAGCGCCGCGCGGTCGTCGCCTGCCACGGCCCCGATCCAGGACCGCAGCAGCTCGGCCGCGACATGGAACGGGGCGGTGCCGGCATGGGCGGCAGCGGCGGCGCGCACAACACGGATGCCACGCGCCGCGGCGCAATGCAGGAACTCATGCGCCAGGCGGGATTTCCCAACCCCGGCGTCGGCGACCAGGACCACGGCCTGCATCGTCCCGAGCGTCGCCCGCATCAGCGCCGAGGACAGCACGGCCAACTCCGTCGTGCGGCCCACGAAGGGGCTCAGGCTGCCGGCGGAGCGTACCTCCCAGCTGGGCCGGTCGGTGGCGCGCAGCATCTCGAACATCTCGACCGGCTCGTCCCAGCCTTTGGCCTGGATCGGGCCGAGTGGCCGAAGGTCGGTGTAGCCGCGGGTCAGGCGGGCGGTGTCGGCACTGATCCGGGCGGTGCCGGGGTCCGCCGCCTGTTCCAGCCGCTTGGTGAGATAGACGGCGGGGCCGATGGCGGTGTAGTCGGAGGCGTCCCGGCCGGAAGGCCGGATCACGACCTCTCCGGAATGCACGCCGACCCGCATCTCGATTCCCGGCGGCAGTCCCTGCAGGATGGCACGGGCGGCGAGGCAGGCGCATACCGGGTGGTCCTCGGCGGCAAGCGGCGCGCCGAACAGCGCCATCAGCCCGTCGCCCAATACCTCGTTCACGATGCCGCCGAAGCGGGCGACGGCCGCGGCGGCGCCCAGCACGACCGGGTCGATGCGGGCCAGCGCCTCCTCCGGGTCCAGGCTACGGATCAATTCGGTGGAGCCGCGGACGTCGGCGAACAGGATGGTGACATGCTTGCGCTGGCCGACCGCCGGGGGCGGGGCGACGGAGGCAGGTTTGGGGGACGATTCCAGCGCCGTGCCGCACTGGGTGCAGAACCGGGCATTGGCGCGGGCCACGGTTTGGCAGGCCGGGCAGGCTCGCGACAAAGGGCCGCCGCAGCCGTCGCAGAAGCGGGCGTCCTCCCGGCTTTCGATGTCGCAACGCACGCAGCGCACAGGGGACCCCGAGGGTTTGCTGTTCGATCAGACCGCCATTCAAGGCATATTAGCCGATGTCGCATTATAGGTGAACCAGGAGGCGCGCCTTGTCCGGATTCGACCCTGCATCCCCATTGCCCACCACCTGGCAGTGGCGCCGCGCCCCGACGCTGGCCCGCTTCCGCGCTGATATCCCCGCACTTACGCTTGTGGAGCGTCAGGCGATCGTGGACACCGCCGCTCGGTTGCTCGCCGACTATTACGTGCACCTGCCGCAAAAGCAGGCGAGCCATGGCGTGGACCCGCTGGCCCGGCTGCGTGGATTGCGCCGCCGCCTGCCGCTGATGGCCAGCGACGCCGGGTTCCATGCCGCCTTGGCCGAGGTGTTCGATGCATTGCTGGACCTGCACACCAACTATTTACTGCCTGCCGCTCTCGGCCAGGCGGTGGCGTTCCTGCCGCTGCAACTGGGCGAATACTGCGTCGCTGGCCGGCCGCGGGTGATCGTGACGCGGGTCGCGCCGGGTCTTGCGGACGTGGTACCGGGTGAGGAGGTGGTCGCCTGGAGCGGCGTGCCCATCCAGCGCGCATTGGAACGCGCGGCGGCGCGCACGGCCGGCGCGAATCCAGCAGCCCAGCGCGCCCATGCCGTGGTGGGCATGACGCTGCGCCCGCTCGTGAAACGCCCGCCGCCCGACGAGGACTGGGTGGCCATCCAGGTGCGGCCGGGCCATGGCGCGCCGCTACGGGAAATTCGGGCGGTATGGCGCGTGCTGAGGCTCGCGGCCCGGGACGGCAGGCGGGCGGCGAGCCTCGATGTGCAGTCCGACGCGTTGCGCCGCAGCCGCCGCGCGCTGTTTTACATCGGGCCAACCCAAGCCGGGCCAACCGTAACCACCACCGATGGCGCCCAAGTGCTGCGGACCGCGGTCCCGACCGGGCTGCCACGCGAATTCACCGCCGCCGCGCTGCAGCTCGGCCGCATCCACGTCGGCTACCTGCGCGTCCGGACCTTCGTGGTGCACGATGCCAATCCCTTCGTGGCCGAGTTCGCCCGGCTGCTCGCGCTGCTGCCCCCGCGTGGCCTGATCCTCGATGTGCGCGACAATGGCGGCGGCCTGGTGGAGGCGGCCGAACGGTGCCTGCAACTGCTGACGCCCGGCCGGATCGAGCCGGCGCCGATGCAGTTGCGCGCCACCCCGGCCGTGCTGGCGCTCTGCCGCAGCCAGGAGCCGGCCAATCCCTATCGGGTGGCGGACCTGTCGCCCTGGTACCGCTCGGTCGAGCACGCGCTGGACACCGGGGCCATGTACTCCGCGGCATTGCCGATAACGCCGCCAGAGGCCTGCAACGCCATCGGCCAGCGCTACCACGGTCCCGTCGTGCTGCTGACCAGTGCGCTATGTTACAGCGCCACGGACATCTTCGCGGCCGGGTTCCAGGACCATGCGATCGGCCCGGTGCTGGGCGTGCATTCCTCTACCGGCGCGGGGGGCGCGAATGTCTGGCCGTTTGCCGTGCTGCAGCAGGCGCTCGCGGGGGCGGAGAAAGCGCCCGGCTTGCCCCAGGGCGCCGAGCTCCGCGTGGCGCTGCGCCGTAGCCTGCGGGTCGGTCCGAATGCCGGGCTGGAGCTTGAGGAGCGCGGCGTGGTGCCGGACGTGCTGCACGACCTGACCCGGCGCGACCTGCTGGAGGGCGACCCCGACCTGATCGCCCACGCCGCCCGGCTGCTGATGGAGCGCACCCCCTATCCGCTGGACGTGGCGCTCGGGCCGGGCCGGGCCGCCATCGTCCGGCTGCGCAATGCGGACCGGCTGGACGTGCTGTGGAACGAACGGCCCACGCTGTCCCGCGACATGGCGCGCGGGAAGGACATCACCATCCCGCTGCCGGGCGAGGGACGGCTTGGCCTGCGCGCCTACGCCGGCGGCGTCCTGGTTGCCGCGCGCAACCTGGACGTCGGAGTGACATAGGTCACTGCCGCGCCGCGCCGATGCGCCCATAGCTGCGTCCAAGGCCGATCCCCGGCCACGGACAGGAGCGGCAAATGCATATCTCGGACTGGGTGCCACCGGGAACGCAGGAGGACAGCGAAACGGAGGTGCAGGATGGCGGCATCCGTCATTCCCTAGTGGTTCTGGCCTTGGTCGTGGCCATCGCATTCGCGGCAGTGTTGGGCTGCGGTTACGCCGGCTACAGCCTCATCTGCGCGACCCATGCGACGGTCGAGCCATGCTGAACACCTTGAAGAACAACGCCGCCACCCTCAGCCATGCGGCCGAACCGGAGCGCACCATGAACAGCATAACCTTTAAGACGGTCGAGCCCATTTTGCAATGGACGCGGCCGGCCCGTCCGTGGCGTGATGGGATGCAGGCGATCCTACTGATGGTGTTTATCGTAACGGTAACGTGCGCGGTCCTGCTGTTGCTTGACCACGCCGGCATCCACTTACCGGTGACGGAGGAGCTGCTGGCCGCGTCGCCCGTGAACTAGGGTGTGTCGTCAATTGAGCCAGACGACGGCAGCTGCGAGGTGAATGGCGCCGGGAAAGTTCCTTTTGGTTTTATCGTATCGCGTGGCGATAGCCCTGAACTGCTTGAGTTTAGCGAAGAAGTTTTCAATCAAGTGACGCGCCTTGTAGAGATCCCGGTCATAATTCCGGGCAACTTGGCGGTTGGCCTTGGAAGGGATCACGGCCGTCTTGCCGGCGGCTGCCAAGGGCTCGATCACCCGTTTGTCGGCGTCGAACGCCTTGTCGGCGATCACCGCGTCGGCCTGTACATCGGGCAGCAGTTGGTCGGCTCCGACCAGGTCGTGGGCTTGCCCGCCGGTCAAGAAGAAGCTGATCGGGTTGCCAAGCGCGTCGACCACCGTGTGGATCTTCGTGCTCAGTCCACCGCGCCAGCGCCCGATCGCCTGGTCCCCATCTTTTTTTGGGCACCGGCGCTATGTTGATGCGCACGCACGATCGTGCTGTCGATCATGGCGTATTCGTTGTCAGCGTCCGCGGCCAAGTGCTTGAAGATGCACTCCCATATCCCCGACTTCGACCAGCGGCTGTGACGGCGATGCACATTCTTCCAGTCGCCAAACCGCTCTGGCAGGTCACGCCAGGGAATGCCGGCTCGGTAGCGAAACAGCACCGCCTCGACGAACAGACGGTTGTCATCGGCCG
>JAABUK010001616.1_pt1 | contig 42376 bp, 36 predicted proteins | sample 5559141 | NCBI WGS metagenome assembly JAABUK01 (sample SAMN10711869, study PRJNA513367) | rock metagenome | isolation source: Antarctica rocks | place: Antarctica: Victoria Land, Pudding Butte nord | collected 2016-01-03 | reverse complement strand
GACCGAGCCGACCGAGCCGACCGAGCCGACCGAGCCGACCGAGCCGACCGAGCCGACCGAGCCGACCGAGCCGACCGAGCCGACCGAGCCGACCGAGCCGACCGAGCCGACCGAGCCGACCGAGCCGACCGAGCCGCGCCCGTGGACCTCGCCGGGCGCTGCTGAGCCGGCCGGCTGCGCAGAACCCGGGCCGGTCGGCCGGTCACCGACCGGCGCGACAGGGTGCAGCACCAGGCTCGTGGCCAGAACGGGGCCGAGTACGGCGACGAGCAGCAGTCTCACGAGACCGAGGGTCCCGCGCGGCGGCGGTTCGCGATTGCGCGAGCACCAGCGCTGTGGATGGCGGGATCAGTCGCCGCGCCATGTGGACAGGCCGAGCCGGTCGGGCTGCGGCGTCCTGCGAGATGGGACGCGTCGGCTCAGTAGTCGACGCCCTCAGCGCGCAGCGTCGACAGCCGCCGCACCGCCTCGGTGATCACCTCGTCCCGCTTGCAGAAGGCGAAGCGGACCAGCGTCCGTGCGGCGTCGGCGTCGTCGTGGAACACCGACACCGGCACCGCGACGACCCCGCACAGCTCGGGCATGCGGCGGCAGAATGCCAGGCAGTCCGTCACGCCGAGCGGTGCCGCGTCGGCGACCACGAAGTACGTCCCGCTCGGCCGTGCCACGACAAACCCCGCCGTTTCCAGGCCGGCGATCAGCAGGTCCCGCTTGGCCTGCAGCGACCCGGCGAGCGAGCGGTATACCGCGTCGTCGAGCCCCAGCGCCAGGGCCACCGCCGGCTGGAACGGGCCGCTCGCCACGAAGGTGAGGAACTGCTTCACCGTCCGGACCGCGCTCACCAGCTCCGCCGGCCCGTGCACCCAGCCGACCTTCCACCCCGTAGCCGAGAAGGTCTTGCCTGCCGAGGAGATGGTCAGCGTGCGGGTCGCCATCCCTGGCAACGTCGCCATCGGGACGTGGGTCACGCCGTCGAAGACGAGGTGCTCGTAGACCTCGTCCGTGACCACCACGGCGCCGGACTCCCTGGCCAGCGAGGCGACGAGCTCCAACTCGGCGCGGGTGAACACCTTGCCCGTCGGGTTGTGCGGGGTGTTCAGCAGCACCAGCCGGGTGCGCGGCGAGAAGGCCGCCCGCAGCGACGCCTCGTCTACCGCGAAGTCGGGGAACCGCAGCACCGAGGTTCGCCGGACCGCGCCGGCCAGGGCGATCGAGGCGGCATACGAGTCGTAGTACGGCTCGAACGTGACAACCTCGTCGCCAGGTTCGCACAGCGCGAGCATTGTGGCGGCGATCGCTTCGGTGGCGCCGGCGGTGACCAGCACCTCGCTGGCGGGCTCGACCGACAGCCCGTAAAAGCGTCGCTGGTGCTCGGCCACTGCGCTGAGCAGCTCGGGGATGCCCGGCCCGGGCGGATACTGGTTGCGGCCGCCGAGGACCGCGGCCACGGCGGCATCGAGCATCAGCCGCGGCCCATCGGTGTCCGGGAAGCCCTGCCCGAGGTTGACCGCACCGGTGCGGACGGCGAGCGCGCTCATCTCCGCGAAGATGGTCGTCCCGAAGGCCCGCATCCGCTCGACCAGCGGCGCGAGGTCCGCACCGGCTCGCGGGTCAGCGGCTCCGGCCGGATTTCGCATGGCCTGCACGCTAGCCGTACGATGGCGAGCACGTGCGTCCGCCTCCGGGCGGGCATACGAATTCGCGCGTCTCACCACCGTCGCCAGCCCCTGCCACAGGCTCGGGCGTATGACGGGACGCACCACGGCGGTCCCAGTCGGCGGGTTTCCCCACCGAATCGGGTCGATGGTGCGCCGCAGACGCCAGGCACGGCAGGCGCCCCGCCTCGCCGTGAGCAACCGACCAGCGAAAGAAGTCGGCAATGGCCGTCGTCACCATGCGTCAGCTCCTCGAGAGCGGCGTCCACTTCGGGCACCAGACCCGTCGGTGGAACCCGAAGATGAAGCGCTTCATCATGACCGAGCGCAACGGCATCTACATCATCGATCTGCAGCAATCGCTGACGTACATCAACGATGCCTACGAGTTCGTCAAGGAGACGGTCTCGCACGGCGGGACGATCCTGTTCGTCGGCACCAAGAAGCAGGCGCAGGAGCCGATCGCCGACCAGGCCACCCGAGTCGGTATGCCGTATGTCAACCACCGCTGGCTCGGCGGCATGCTCACCAACTTCAACACCGTGCACAAGCGCCTCGCCCGGCTCAAGGAGCTCGAGGAGATCGACTTCGACGACGTCGCCGGCTCTGGCCGCACGAAGAAGGAACTGCTGGTCCTTCGGCGCGAGATGATCAAGCTGCAGCGCACCCTCGGCGGCATCCGCGACATGGCCAAGGTGCCTTCCGCGGTCTGGATCGTCGACACCAAGAAGGAGCACCTGGCCGTCACCGAGGCCCGCAAGCTCCGGCTGCCGGTCATCGCGATCTTGGACACCAACTGCGACCCCGACGAGGTGGACTACAAGATCCCCGGCAACGACGACGCGATCCGCTCCGTCACGCTGCTCACCCGGGTGGTCGCTGATGCGGTTGCCGACGGGCTGATCGCCCGGTCCGCCGCTCGAGCCGGTAGGGACAGCAGCGACGGCGGCGTCGACGGCACCGAGGAAGGCGTGGTGGCTACCGACGAGCCGATGGCCGAATGGGAGCGCGAGCTGCTGTCCGGATCGGCCGAACAGGCAGCCGAGGGCGCCGGGAGCTCGCCGGAGCAGGGTGCTCCGGCCGAGGCCACCCAGACAGCGCAGTCTCCCGTCGCTGAGGTTGTCGACCCCTTGACCGAGGCGCAGAACCAGCCGCAGGCCGAGGCGCCGTCCGAGCCGCTGACCGAGACGGTCGGCCAGACGGTCGGCGAGACCGTCGGTGAAACGGTCACCCCATCGGCGACGGCCGAAGCTCCCGCGGCTCCCGAACCTGTCGAGCCCCCGGTGCCCGCCGAGCCCCCGGTGCCTGCCGAGCCTGCCCAGCCCCCGGCGCCCGCCGAGCCTGCCCAGCCCCCGGCGCCCGGCGAATCTCCCGTGCCCGCTGAGCCTCCGGTGGAGCCGGCCGGTGCCGAGGCGCCGCCGGTGTCGGACGACCCCGTCGCCGCACCGGCCTGACGAACACCACGCGAACGGAGCGACATACCCATGGCGAACTACACCGCGACAGACATCAAGGCGCTGCGTGAGCAGACCGGCGCCGGCATGCTTGACGTGAAGAAGGCCCTCGACGACGCCGACGGCGACCGTTCCAAGGCTGTCGAGATCCTGCGGGTCAAGGGCCTCAAGGGGGTCACCAAGCGGGAGGGTCGCTCGGCGTCCAACGGTCTGGTCGCCGCGCAGGTGGCGGACGGCGCCGGCACGTTGATCGAGCTGAACTGCGAGACCGACTTCGTGGCCAAGAGCGAGCGCTTCGTCGAGCTGGGTCGGCAGGTGCTCGACCAGGCGCTGTCCGCCAAGGCGGCCAGCGCCGACGACCTGCTCGACAGCGAGATCGAGCCGGGCAAGACCGTGCGGCAGTTGCTCGACGACGCCAACGTCACGCTGGGCGAGAAGATCGAGGTACGCCGGGTGGCCCGGCTCGCCACGCACGACGGCGTGATCAGCTCCTACCTGCACAAGACCAGTCCCGACCTGCCTGCGCAGATCGGCGTCCTCGTCGCCACGCACGGCGGTGCCGCCGAGGTCGGCCGCGACATCGCCATGCACATCGCCGCGCTGAGCCCCAGCGTCCTGCACCGCGACGAGATCTCGGCCGAGACCGTCGAGAACGAGCGGCGGGTCGCCGAGGCCACCGCCCGCGAAGAAGGCAAGCCGGACGCCGCGCTTCCGCGCATCGTCGACGGCAGGGTCAACGGCTACTTCAAGGAGAACGTCCTGCTCGAGCAGTCGTTCGCCAAGGATGCCAAGAAGACGGTCGCTCAGGTGCTGAAGGAGAGCGGCGGGCACGTGATCGGCTTCGCCCGCTTTCGCGTCGGCTCCTGACCAAGCCTGCAGGCCGCGGCACCGCAACTGGCGTCACGGCGCGCTGGCCCCGATTCCCACCAGCATGACGAACTCGTCCGACCCGGAGGCAACGGTGACGGAGGCAACCGTGACGGCGGTCACGCCGCGCGCCCTGGATCTGCCGACCGGCACCGAGACGGACCGCGAGCGCTCGGAACTACCGTCGGCCGGACGGGAGCAGGTGGCCCCGACGTACAACAGGGTCCTGCTCAAGCTCTCCGGCGAAGTGTTCGGCGGCGGCCAGGTGGGCCTGGACCCGGACGTGGTCCGGGGGATCGCCGAGCAGATCGCCGTCGCTGTCCACGGCGGTGTGCAGGTCGCGGTGGTCATCGGCGGCGGCAACTTCTTCCGCGGCGCCGAGTTGCAGCAAAAGGGTATGGATCGGACCCGCGCCGACTACATGGGCATGCTCGGCATCGTGATGAACTGCCTGGCCCTGCAGGATTTCCTGGAGAAGGCAGGAACTGCCACCCGCGTACAGACGGCCATCACGATGGGTCAGATCGCCGAGCCATACATCCCCCTTCGCGCCATCCGGCACCTGGAGAAGGGTCGGGTCGTCATTTTCGGAGCCGGTTTCGGGCTGCCGTTCTTCTCGACCGACACCGTGGCGGTGCAGCGGGCGCTGGAGATCGGCACGGATGTGGTGTTGATCGGCAAGAACGGCGTGGACGGCGTCTACACCGCCGACCCCCGCACGGACCCCACCGCACGCAAACTGGACGAGGTCACCTACGCGGACGCCTTGAAGCAGGGGCTGCGCGTGGTCGACGCGGCCGCGTTCGCGCTGGCCCAGGAGAACACCCTGCCGATGATCGTCTTCGGCATGGAGGGCGAGGGCAACGTGGTCCGGGCCATCCGTGGTGAGAGGATCGGCACGCTGGTGACGACGGACTGAGGAGTGGTCGACGTGAGCGACGAGATCGACGAGACCATGCTCGAGGCCGAGGACAAGATGGAGAAGGCGGTCGAAGTCGCCAAGGAGGACTTCGCGACGATCCGCACCGGCCGGGCTAGCGCGGCCATGTTCAATAAGCTCACGGTCGACTACTACGGGTCCCCGACGCCGCTGCAGCAGCTGGCGTCCTTTCAGACCCCGGAGGCCCGCACCATCCTGATCACGCCGTACGACAAATCGGCGACGGCCGAAATCGAACGGACCCTGCGCGACTCCTCGCTCGGCATCAACCCCACCAACGACGGCAACCTGATCCGCGTGATCCTGCCGCAACTGACGCAGGAGCGCCGGCGCGAGTACATCAAGCTGGCGCGCACCAAGGGTGAGGACGCCAAGATCGCGATTCGCAACATCCGCCGCAAGGCCAAGGAGGAGCTGGACCGCCTGGTCAAGGACGGTGAGGTCGGTGAGGACGACGGCAGCCGCGCGGAGAAGGAGCTAGAGGGCGTGACCAAGCAGTATGTCGAGTCCGTGGACGAGCTGCTCAAGCACAAGGAAGCCGAGCTGCTGGACGTGTGAGGCGGACCGCCGCCCCCTCGCCCTCGTCCCGCTGGGCAGGCAGCGCCACGGAAGGGGTGCCACCGTGTCCGCACCGCCGCCGGAGCAGCCGCTGCCCGTGACCGAGCAGCCGCCGGCCAGCACCTCTCGTGCCGGTCGGAACCTCCCCGTCGCGATCGGGGTAGGCGCCGGGCTGGGAGCGCTGGTCCTGGCCAGCCTGTTCGTGCGCAAGGAGGCGTTCCTCGGTGTCGCCATCGCGGCATCCGGCATCGGCGTTTGGGAGCTCCGCAACGCGCTGGCGCACCGCCACATGCGGGTCGCGGCGCTGCCCATCCTGGCCGGGGCGGTGGCGATGATCCTGGCGGCATACCTCCGTGGCGGCCAGGGGTTGACCATCTGCTTCGGCCTCACCTGTATCGCCGTGCTGCTGTGGCGAGTCACCGAGGGTGTCGCCGACGCCGGGGCGATCCGCGACATCACCGGGGGGGTTTTCGTCGCGGCGTACGTTCCGCTGCTCGCGTCCTTCACCAGCCTCCTGCTCGCCGAGCCGGACGGCCCGCAGCGGATCGTCGTGCTCGTGCTGCTCACCGTGCTGAGCGACGTCGGCGGGTACGCCGTCGGCGTCCTGGCCGGACGGCACCCGATGTCCCCCTCGATCAGTCCCAAGAAGTCCTGGGAGGGCTTCGCCGGGTCGGTTTTGACGTGCGTCGGCGGCGGGGCGCTCACGGTGACGCTGCTGCTGCACGGTCCGTGGTGGGCCGGAGCGCTCGCGGGAGGCGCTGCCGCGCTCGCCGGGACTGCCGGGGACCTGACCGAGTCGACCGTGAAGCGTGACCTCGGCATCAAGGACATGGGATCACTGCTGCCGGGCCACGGCGGTGTGATGGACCGGCTGGATTCGCTGCTGCTGGTGGCGCCGGTCGTCTGGGCCTTGCTGACGCTGCTGGTCGCCGTCGGTCGCTGAGCTGGGCGGGGCAGCCGTCGGGCGCTGCGCCTGTCCCGGCGCCCCTGGCCTGTGGGGGCACAGCTGCGGGGGACAATGGAACCACCATGCCACCCGCCACCGACCTGCCTGACCCGTCCGTTGGGCCTGACCGGTCCGTTGGGCCAGACCCCTCCGCTGGGCCCGACCCGTCCGTTGAGCCCGACCCGTCCGTGTCACCACAGCAGTCGAGCCAGGGCACGGTGCCGGGCCGGCTCACCTTCGCCGCCCCACGTCGAGGCAAGCCGCCGCAGCACCTCGCCGATCTCGACCCCGCGGGGCGCCGGGCGGTGGTCGAGGCGATCGGTGAGAGGGGCTTTCGCGCCCGGCAGCTGTCCACGCATTACTTCGAGCGACTCGTCGACCGGCCGGACGAGATGACCGACCTGCCCAAGGGCATCCGTGAGCGGCTCGTCGGTGCGCTCCTGCCGCCCCTGCTCACGCCGGTGCGGAGTCTCGTGGCCGACCGCGGCGCCACCGTCAAGTCGGTGTGGCGGCTGCACGACGGCGCCCTCGTGGAGAGCGTGCTGATGCGCTATCCGCACCGGGTGACCATCTGCATCAGCAGCCAGGCCGGCTGCGGCATGAACTGTCCCTTCTGTGCCACCGGCCAGGCGGGACTGACCCGCAACCTGTCCACCGCCGAGATCGTCGAGCAAGTCGTCCACTCCGCCCGGTCCCTGCGGCGAGGCGAGCTCGCAGGCGGGGACGGCGCCGCCGACGCGGCCCCGCTGCGGGTCAGCAACGTCGTCTTCATGGGAATGGGGGAGGCACTGGCCAACTACCCGGCCGCCGTGGGCGCGATCCGCCGGCTCACGGACCCCGCACCGGACGGGCTCGGTATGTCGGCTCGTGGCGTCACGATGTCGACCGTCGGGCTCGTCCCGGCCATCGACAAGCTGGCCGCCGAGGGTATCCCCGTGACACTCGCCCTGTCGTTGCACGCGCCCGACGACGAGCTGCGGGACACGCTCGTCCCGATCAACACCCGCTGGAGCGTCGACGAGGCGATCGACGCGGCGTACCGCTACTTCCGGGTGACCGGCCGACGGGTGAGCATCGAGTACGCCCTGATCCGCGACATCAACGACCACGCCTGGCGGGCGGATCTGCTCGGGCAGAAGCTGACCGCGCGCGGCGCCGGCTGGGTCCACGTCAACCCGATCCCGCTGAACCCGACACCGGGGTCGAAGTGGACGGCGTCGGACCCGGGCGTCGAGCACGAGTTCGTCCGCCGGCTGCGGGCACACGGCATACCGACGACGATCCGCGACACGCGCGGCAAGGACATCGACGGCGCCTGCGGCCAACTGGCCGCCGCCACCGCCTGAGCGCCCACGCTTCCGTCCTGCGTAACCGCCCGTACTTCGCCGTTCATGTCCCAGAGACACACCTTTCGAGGCGCTCCAAAAGTGTGTCTTTGGGACATGAAGGAGCGGCGCGACGACGCAGCGCTGTTCAGATCCAGCCGCGCCGGCGGAAGACCAGGTAGAGCGTCAGACTCACCATCGCCATCAGCAGCAAGGCGAATGGATAGCCGAAGGCCCAGTTCAGCTCCGGCATGATTCGGAAGTTCATCCCGTAGACCGTGCCGATCAGGGTCGGTGCGAAAAGGATCGCGGCCCAGGCGGAGATCTTCTTGACCTCCTCGTTCTGGGCGTTGCTGGTCTCGCTGAGGGTCTTCATCTCCTCGTTCTGGCGCTGGGCGACCAGGGTGGTGTTGACCGTGAGGATGTCCCGCAGGGCGACGCGGAAGCCGTCGATCCGCTCGTTGACCTGGGTGACGTGGTCGGCCACGTCGCGCAGGTAACGCTGGAGCTCCTCATCGACGCGGTATTTCGCGAAGCCCGCGCCGAGGGCGGTCAGCATGCCGCTCAGCGGCTGGGTGGCCCGCTGGAAGTCGACCACCTCTCGGGAGAGGTCGTAGGTGCGCCGGGACACCTCCGGGTCGCCGCGGAACACCTCGGTCTCGATCTCGTCGATGTCGTTCTCCATGCCGGCGACGACCGGGGCATAGCCGTCCGCGACGGCGTCAAGGATCGCGTAGAGCACCGCCTCGGGGCCGCGGGCGAGCAGTTCGGGGTCGGCTTCGAGCCGGGTCCGCACTGCGCCGAGGTCCGGGGACTCGCTGTGTCGGACGGTGAGGACGAAGTCCCGGCCGATGAACAGGTGCAGCTCACCGAACTCCACCTCCTCGATGTCGTCGAGGTATCGCGCGGCGCGCAGGACGACGAACAGGGTCTCGCCGTACCGCTCGAGCTTGGGCCGTTGGTGGGCGTGGATGGCGTCCTCGACCGCCAGTTCGTGCAGCCCGAACTCGGCGGCGAGCGAGGTGAGCTCCGGCTCGTCGGGGCGGTAGAGGCCGATCCACGCCATCGCGTCCTTGCGCTCGCGCAGCCCGCGGTAGGTCTCCGCCAGCGACTGCGGAGAGGCCACGCGGATCCCGTTCTGGTACAGCGCGCTGTCCACCACGCTTCGCCGGGCACCCAAGCCGTCGTCGGAGTCGCCGTCCGGAGCAGGTGACGACGGCGCCGGTGGTGTCGCCGCAGGGGGTCCGCCGGGGTGCCGGCGGAGCCCCGTGGGCAGGGTCGCCAGAGTCCGTAGGGGAGGCAGACGACGCGCGGACATACGGCTCCAGCCAGCGATACGACGGACACGGAGGTAGCCGGCGACGCGCCTACCCACCTCAGAATAACCGCCGTAGGCCCTACCCCCCTGCCCGTTCCCGGTCGTTCGGGGGCGGCCCCGGCCGTCCCGGGGCGGCCGCTCCTGGGCGGTCGACCAGGCCGAGCACCCGGTCGACCGCGATTTCCAGGACCACACGTCGAGGGTTCGGCGAGGGCTCCCGGTAGCGGGCGGCATACCGGCGCTCGGCGTCGTGCACGGCGTCCGGGTCGCTCAGTACCCGGCCCATCCCCTCCAGCGACAGCCATTTCCAGCCCTCGAACTGACAGAGGGTGGCGCGCCCGCCGGTGCCGAGGTTGCGGGCCTTGCGGCTGCCGCCGCCGGTGATCACGCGGGCGACGGCGCGGTCGGCCTCCCACGTGAAGCCGACGGGCACCACGTGCGCCGTACCGTCCGGGCGGAGCGTGGTCAGGGTGGCCAGGTGGCGTTCGGTCAGGAAGTCCAGGGCGGCGCCGGACAGTGCACGGGGGTCGAGGGACACCGGTCCAGGCTGCCAGAATGACCGCCATGCTCAGCATCGGGACGGTCGTGATGGGTGTGTCGGACCTGGCGCGTGCGGAGGCCTTCTGGCGCGCAGCCCTGGATTACCTGCCGCTGGAGGAGTCGCGCGACGCGGGCTGGATCACGCTCCGGCCGGCGTCGGGACAGGGGACGCGGTTGTCCCTGGAGCTCAGCGAGTCGACGGTGCTGCACCATCCGCGGCTGCACCTCGACCTGTACGCCGGTGACCGGGCCGAGCAGGGCCGCCAGGTCGAGCGGCTGGTCTCCCTCGGCGCGGTCCGCATCGACTGGGACTCCTACCCCGAGGACCCCGACTTCGTCGTGCTCGCCGACACCGAGGGCAACCTGTTCTGCGTGATCGACACGGCCCACCAATGACCGCACCGGCCGGCGGGGCGGGAGCTGCGGGAACCGGAAGCCGGGGAGCCGCCAGGACGGGACCCGGCGGGATGGGACCCGGCGCCTACCGGCGGGCGTACCGGCGCAGCATCGAGGACCCGAGCGGGTTCTGGTCCGAGGCGGCTGCAGGGGTCGACTGGATCCGCAAGGCGCGGCGCGTGCTTGACGACGACCGGCCGCCGTTCTACCGGTGGTTCCCCGGCGGCGTGCTCAACACCTGTTACAACGCCCTGGACCGGCACGTGATCGCCGGCCGGGCCGACCAGGCGGCGCTGATTCACGAGAGTCCGGTGACCGGTACGACGCGCACGTTCAGCTACGCCGAGCTGCTCGACCACGTCGCGCGTTTTGCCGGCGCCCTGCGCATGCTGGGCGTCGAGCAGGGCGACCGGGTCGTGATCTACCTGCCGATGATTCCCGAGGCCGTCATCGCCATGCTGGCCTGCGCCCGGATCGGCGCGGTCCACTCAGTGGTATTCGGCGGGTTCGCCCCGCACGAACTCGCCGCCCGCATCGACGACGCGCGTCCCAAGGTGGTCGTCTCCGCCTCCTGCGGCATCGAGGTCGCCCGGGTGATCGCCTACAAACCGCTGCTGGATGCCGCCATCGAGCGGGCCCGGCACAAACCGTCGGTATGCGTCGTCGTGCAGCGCGAGCAGCTCACCGCCGAGCTCGGCGAGCGCGACGTCGCGTGGTCGACGGTGATGCAGCCCGGGGTGACCGGTCCCGCGGAGTGTGTCGCCGTGCAGGCGAGCGACCCGCTGTACATCCTCTACACCTCGGGCACCACCGGGCGGCCCAAGGGGATCGTGCGCGACAACGGCGGCCACGCCGTCGCGCTCACCTGGTCGATGTCGCGGATCTTCGGGATGCGGCCCGGCGAGGTGTGGTGGACCGCAAGCGACGTCGGCTGGGTGGTCGGCCACTCCTACATCGTCTACGCGCCGCTGTTCGCCGGTTGCACCACGGTGCTCTACGAGGGCAAGCCGGTCGGTACGCCGGACGCCGCCGCCTTCTGGCGGGTGGTCGACCGGCACAAGGTCACCGCGTTGTTCACCGCGCCCACCGCCATCCGGGCGATCAAGCGGGAGGACCCGGACGGTGCGCTGCTGGCGGGGCACGACGTCTCCAGCCTGCGCACGCTGTTCCTCGCCGGCGAGCGCCTCGACCCCGATACCTACGCCTGGGCCGGCGAGCGACTCGGCGTACCGGTCGTCGACAACTGGTGGCAGACCGAGACGGGGTGGCCGATCGTCGCCAACCCGCGGGGGCTCGAGCCGCTGCCGATCAAGCCCGGCTCGCCGTCGGTGCCGTCGCCGGGTTTCGACGTGCGGGTCCTCGACGACGGTGGGCGCGAGGTTGCAGGCGGCGTCGAGGGCGCGATCTGTCTCCGGTTACCGATGCCGCCAGGCACGTTGGCGACCTTGTGGGAGGACGACGAGCGGTACGTCGCGTCATACCTGTCCGCGCACCCTGGTTACTACCTCAGCGGCGACGGCGGCTACGTCGACGCCGACGGCTACGTATTCGTGATGGGCCGCACCGACGACGTGCTTAACATAGCCGGCCACCGGCTCTCGACCGGTTCGCTGGAGGCCGCGCTGGCCGGGCACCCCGCTGTCGCCGAGTGCGCGGTCATCGGGGTCAACGACGCGCTCAAGGGCCAGGTCCCGCGCGCGCTCGTGGTGCTCAAGAGCGCCGTGAACCTCTCCGCCGAGGGTGCACTGGATCGGCTGCGCGCCGATCTGGTGCAGCGGGTCCGCGACGAGGTGGGTCCGGTGGCCTCGCTGCGCCGGGTGGACGTGGTGGCCGGGCTGCCCAAGACCCGGTCCGGCAAGATCCTGCGCAAGACGATGCGCGAGATTGCCGACGGCGCCGAACCGGTGGTGCCGGGCACCATCGAGGACCGATCGGTGCTGGAGGCCTTACGGTCGGTGTTGCGCTCGTCCGGCTGACCGCCCCGCCGCCGGACGCAGCCGGGGCGGTGACGCCCCGGTCCAGGTCGCCGAAATGGCTTTGCGCACATCGTGGTTGCCGACACGCCGAAGCCGGCTCCGCTGTACGACCACCGTTTGCGCCAGGCGGCGCGGTGGTCCGCGGTAGTGCGGGGCACGTCTGCGCGGGCCAGGTGGTGCGGTGGTGCGGGGCACATCTGCGGCGGGGGGGCCCCGGCTCAGTGGCCGGTGAGCGCGCCGAGCGCCCGGCCGAGCAGGGCCGGCCGGCCGGTACGCCGTTCTTCGGCTTCGGCGAGACCAGCCAGGCGAAGGCCGGCGTTGATGCCCAGCCAGCGCAGCGGCTCAGGCTCCCACGCGGGCGACCGATGACCGACCCAGGGTAGCCGGGTCAGCGACGTCGCGCGGCCCGTGATGAGGTCGGCGAGGGTCCTTCCCGCGAGGTTGCTCGTCGCCACGCCATCCCCGACGTAGCCGCCGGCCCAGCCGATCCGCGCGGCCGGGTCGTACCCGACGCTCGGGTGCCAGTCGCGCGCAATACCGAGCGGGCCTCCCCACGCATGAGTGAAGCGGGCGCTCCCAGCTGCCGGGACCATCGACATGAGCGAGCGCCGCAGCCCCGCGAATACCGCCGCATGCGAGTCGAACTGGGGGCGGACGCCTGAACCGAAGTGGTACGGCGCGCCCCGGCCGCCGAAGACCAAACGGTCGTCGGCAGAGCGCTGCCCGTAGACGATGACGTGCCGGTGCTCGCTGAACGTCTCCCGCTCCGCCAGCCCGATCTGCGCCCAGGTCGACTCGGGGAGGGGCTCGGTGGCCACGATGAGCGAGTACACCGGGGCGAGCGCCCGGCGCAGCCGCGGCAGCCGGGCGGTCCAGGCCTCCGTGGCCCGAACGACGTGCCGGGCGCGGACGAGGACCCCGGTGTCGGTGCGGACGACCGTGCCTCCGGACGCGGCCCCGACGTCGGCGACCCGCGTGTGTTCGGCGATCCGGCCACCCCTGCCCTCCACCGCCGCGGCCAGCCCGCGGGCCAGTGACAGCGGTTGCACGCGGGCGCAGTGCGGGTTGTATGTCGCGCCGAGCAGCCCGGGGGCGGCCAGGCGCTCGCGCGCGGCGTCGACATCCAGCCATCGGTGACCCATGCCCCAGTACGCCGACTCGGCCACCTCCGCGCGTGCCCGCGTCACCTGTGCCTGGTTGCGCGCGACGACGACCGTGCCGCCTTGGGCGAAACCGCAGTCGATGCGCTCGGCCGCGACGACGGCCCCGACCTCACGGACACTCTCGCGCAGGGCGGCATGCTGATCGCGGGCAGCCTGCTCGCCGTGGTCCTTGGCGAGGGCGGCGGGTGCGATCGGGTAGAGCGCGGAAACCCAGCCCCCGTTGCGTCCGCTCGCGCCGAAGCCCGCCGTCTCGGCTTCGAGCAGCAGCACCGTTCGGCCGGGGTCGCGGTCGAGCAGGTAGTAGGCGGTCCAGAGCCCGGTGTATCCCGCGCCGACGATGCACACGTCGACGGTGCAGTCCGCCGCGAGCGGGCGCCGGGAGATGAAGGCGGGCGACTCGTCATACGGGGTGGTGTCGGCCCACAGCGACCCCTCACTGCCGGCGCCCCCGCTTCGCCCAAGTCCCAGAGACACACCTTTCGAGGCGCTCATAAGGTGTGTCTTTGGGACATGAAGGGGTGCCCGGTGCGGAGGTTTCCGGACGTGGAGGCAATCGCCGCCTCAGAGGTGATTCGGCGCCTCGGTGAGCACCGCGCGCAGCTTCTGCTCGATCTCGTCGAACTCCGGTTGCCCCACGATGAGCGGCGGAGCGAGCTGGACGACCGGGTCGCCGCGGTCGTCGGCGCGGCAGTACAAGCCGGCCTCGAACAAGGCCTTGGACAGGAAGCCGCGCAGCAGCCGCTCGGACTCGGCGTCATCGAAGGTCTCCCGCGTCTCCTTGTCCTTGACCAGCTCGATGCCGTAGAAGTAGCCCTCGCCCCGGACGTCGCCCACCAGTGGCAGGTCGAGCAGCTTCTCCAGAGTGCTGCGGAACGCCGGAGCGTTCTCCCGGACGTGGTCGTTCAGCCCCTCGCGCTCGAAGATGTCGAGGTTGGCCATCGCGACGGCCGCGGAGACCGGGTGACCGCCGAAGGTGAAGCCGTGCGCGAAGGAGGTGCTGCCCGTGCGGAACGGCTCGAACAGCCGGTCGCTGGCGATCATCGCCCCGATGGGGGAGTAGCCGGAGGTCATCCCCTTGGCGCAGGTGATGATGTCCGGGGTGTAACCCATGTCGGTGCATGCGAACATCGACCCGATCCGGCCGAAGGCGCAGATCGTCTCGTCGGAGACCAGCAGCACGTCGTACTGGTCGCAGATCTCGCGGACCCGTTCGAAGTACCCCGGCGGCGGCGGGAAGCAGCCGCCGGAGTTCTGCACCGGCTCCAGGAAGACCGCGGCGACGGTGTCGGCGCCCTCGAACTCGATGGCCTCGGCGATCCGGTCCGCCGCCCAGCGGCCGAAGGCCTTGGCGTCCTCGCGCAGGTGCTCTGGCGCGCGGTACAGGTTGGTGTTGGGCACCCGGAACGTCCCGGGCACCAGCGGCTCGAACATCGCCTTGGCCTCCGGGATGCCGGTGATCGACAACGCTCCCTGGGGGGTGCCGTGGTAGGCGACGGCGCGGCTGATCACCTTGTGCTTGGTGGGCTTGCCGACCAGCTTGAAGTACTGCTTGGCCAGCTTCCATGCTGTCTCGACCGCCTCGCCCCCACCGGTGGTGAAGAAGACCCGGTTCAGGTCGCCGGGAGCGTACGCCGCGAGCCGCTCCGCGAGCTCGATCGCGCGGGGGTGGGCGTAGGACCACAGAGGGAAGAAGGCCAGCTCCTTGGCCTGCCGGGCGGCCGCCTCGGCGAGCTCGGCGCGCCCGTGGCCGACCTGCACGGTGAACAGGCCGGACAGCCCGTCGAGGTACTTGCGACCCCCGTCGTCCCAGATGTAGGCGCCGTCGCCCTTGACGATGACGGGCACGTTGCTGCCGGCACCGGGAGCACCGCCCGCCTCGTAGGTCGAGTGCCGGGTGAAGTGCATCCACAGGTGGTCCCGGGCCGCGTCGGCGTACGCCGTGCCGGCGGGAGTCCGCCCGCCGGTCGCGGAGCTCGCGGGTTGGGTCACGGGTGTGGGTTGGGTGGTCATCGAGTACCCCAGTTGTAGTGTTGTTTGAACAGTTTCAAGTAGACGAACGTCTCCGTGGAGCGCACTCCGGCAATGGCCCTGATCCGGCCGTTGACCAGGTCGAGCAGGTCTTCGTCGTCGCCGCAGACGACCTCGGCCAGCACGTCGAAGCCTCCGGCAGTGGCCACGACGTAGGTGACCTCGTCCATCGCCGATAGAGCCCGGGTGACGCTGCTCAGGTCGCCCTCCACGTTGATCCCGACCATGGCCTCACGCGCGAAACCGAGCTGCAGCGGGTCGGTGACCGCCACGATCTGCATGACGCCGGATTCGATCAGCCGCTGGACGCGCTGGCGGACGGCGGCCTCCGAGAGCCCCACGGCCTTGCCGATGGTGACGTAGGCGCGTCGGCCGTCCTCCTGCAACTGCTCGATGATCCGTTTGGAGACGTCGTCGAGCGCGTTGCCATTGGCTCCGCTCTTCCCGCTCACCCGGCGATTCTCGCTGAAAGGGCGCCTCATGGCAAGTGATTCCGTTGCTGGTGGTCATGCCGAACACTGATCTAGTATGTCCCCACCCTCCAACGCGGCCCGCCCCGGCCCGACGTACTCGGCGCCAGCCGGGCCCGGGAGGGCAGCGTTACAGTGCCAGCTAGCGCCAGTGTTCTGACCCCCCTCACGTTCTGGATGGAGTCGTAGTGAGCCAGTTGACCACCCGCGAAGTCGAGGCCTCCGAGGCAGTCCGCACCCTGCGCAACTACGTCGGGGGGCAGTACGTCGAGCCCAACACCGACGTGACCAGCGACGTCGTCCACCCCTCCACCGGGCAGGTGGTCGCCCACGCTCCGGTGTCCGGGCAGGAGGACATCGACGTGGCCTACGCCAGCGCGGCGGAGGCCTTCCGCTCGTGGCGGGAGACGACCCCTGGCGACCGGCAGAAGGCGATGCTCGCGGTCGCCGACGCGGTGGAGGCGCGGGCGGACGAGTTCGTCCGGCTCGAGGCCCAGAACACCGGCAAGCCGTTCGCGCTCACCGCGAGCGAGGAGGTCCCGCCGATGGTGGACCAGATCCGGTTCTTCGCCGGTGCGGCGCGGGTCCTGGAGGGCAGGTCCGCGGGTGAGTACCTCGCCGGCCACACGTCGTACGTGCGGCGCGAGCCCGTCGGGGTCGTGGGCCAGGTGGCGCCGTGGAACTACCCGATGATGATGGCCGTCTGGAAGTTCGCGCCGGCCATCGCCGCAGGCAACACGGTGGTGCTCAAGCCGAGCGACACCACGCCGGAGACGACGTTGCTCCTGGCCGAGATCGCCGGCGAGCACCTGCCCCCCGGCGTGCTCAACGTGATCACCGGCGACCGCTCGACGGGCGCCGCGGTCGTCGCCCACCGGACTCCGGCGATGGTCTCGATCACCGGGTCGGTGCGGGCCGGTATGGCGGTCGCGCAGAGCGCTGCGAGCGACGTCAAGCGGGTCCACCTCGAACTCGGCGGCAAGGCTCCGGTCATCATCTTCGAGGACGCGGACCTCGAGGCGGCGGCCGAGGCCATCGCCGTGGCGGGCTACTTCAACGCCGGACAGGACTGCACGTCGGCAACCCGGGTCCTGGCGGCACCGCGCATCCACGACGACTTCGTCGCGGCGCTCGCCGAGCAGGCCAAGAACGCCGTCGTCGGTATGCCGGACAACCCGGACGCGCTGCTCGGCCCGGTCAACAATCCCGCTCAGCTCAGCCAGGTAACTGGGTTCCTCGACCGGCTGCCGGACCACGCGCACCTCGACGCGGGCGGCACCCGGCTCACCGAGATGGGTGACGGCTTCTTCCTCGCCCCGGCGGTGGTGTCCGGGTTGAACCAGGACGACGAGGCCGTGCAGAACGAGATCTTCGGGCCGGTCATCACGGTGCAGCGCTTCACCGACGAACAGGAGGCGCTGCGCTGGGCCAACGGCGTCCCCTACGGCCTGGCGTCCAGCGTCTGGACCCGGGACATCGCCCGGGCCATGCGGATGACCCGGGCACTGGACTTCGGCTGCGTCTGGGTCAACACGCACATCCCGCTCGTGGCCGAGATGCCGCACGGCGGGTTCAAGCACTCCGGCTACGGCAAGGACCTGTCGATGTACGGGCTGGAGGACTACACCCGGATCAAGCACGTGATGATCAACCTCGAGGTCTGAACCGGGTCTGGGAGCCGGATGGGAGCGGCAGCGGAAAACGCAGCCATCTGGGGTCAAGCGCCGCCGATCCGGCAACGAATCGGTCGCTCTTTGCCGAAAAGGCCAGTGAATTGTCCACACCACAACGCGCGCGTGCAAGGATCCATGCACTCCCGCCGAAGCGGGGCCGCTGGTGTCGCACCCGACGCCGGCGACCTACCGGTCGCCTGTGGCCTCGCCAGTGATCCGTTCCGACCTTGCTAGGAGCACCACATGAGCGAGCAGATCCCCTCCGCCTTCAGCGCGGCCCTGGCTCGGGGCCTGGTGTCCCGTCGTACCGTCCTCGGCGGCATCGCCGGCCTCACCGCGTCGGCCTCCCTGGCTGCATGCGGGTCGCCCGCCAAGAACCCCGACGCCGGCGCCACCGGCTCCACCACGGGCAGCGGCAGCGGCAGCAGCAGCAGCGGCTCCGCCTCGAGCTCGACCCAGGCGGCGCAGGACAAGTCCGACACCGAGAAGCTGGTCAACTGGTCCAACTGGCCCGAGTACATCGACGTCAACGACAAGACCCAGAAGCGGCCGACACTCCTGGCCTTCACCAAGAAGACCGGCATCACCGTCAAGTACACCGAGGACTACAACGACAACGACGAGTTCTACGCCAAGGTCCGCCCGCTGCTGAAGGCCGGCAAGGACACCGGCCGCGACGTGTGGGTCAGCACGGACTGGCTGGTCGCCCGGTTGATCCGGCTGGGTTACGTGCAGAAGTTCGACCTGGCCAACATCCCCAACCACGACAACGTCGAGGACTCCCTGATGAACGTGGAGTTCGACAAGGGCCGCCTCTACTCGCTGCCGTGGCAGAGCGGCTTCACCGGGATCGCCTACAACCCGAAGGCGACCGGGGGAGCCAAGGTCGAGACGATCGACCAGCTGCTCACCGACCGCCGGCTCAAGGGCAAGGTCACGCTGCTCACCGAGATGCGTGACACCGTCGGACTGGTGATGTGCGAGCTGGGCAAGGACCCGGAGAACTTCACCGACGCCGACTTCACCGCCGCCTGCGACGAGATTCGGAAGGCCAAGGACGCTGGTCAGCTCAAGGGTTTCACCGGCAACGACTACACCAAGCCGCTGGCGTCGGGCGACACCGCGGCGTGCATGGCCTGGACCGGCGATGTCGTCCAGTTGAAGGCGGACAACCCTCACCTCGGCTATGCGCTGCCACAGAAGGGCTTCATGCTCTGGTCGGACAACTTCGTCATCCCCAACCAGGCCCAGCACAAGAAGAACGCCGAGAAGCTGATCGACTACTACTACGACCCGAAGGTGATGGCCCAGGTTGCCGACTACGTCAACTACGTCACTCCGGTCAAGGGCGTCAAGGCCGTGTTGAGCGCGAAGGACCCCTCGGTGGCCAAGAACCCGCTGATCTTCCCGACCAGCGACGTGCTTGCCCGGTCCAAGGGTTTCCGCGGACTCAGCCCGGCCGAGGAGACCAAGTACAACCGCCAGTTCCAAGCCATCGTCGCTGGCTGATGGGGCCGAGCGGGGACGCCGGAGACCTGCGCCTGGAGGGAGTCACCAAGACCTACGACGCCTTCACCGCCGTGCAGCACCTCGATCTGGTCATCCCGCAAGGGTCGTTCTTCGCCCTGCTCGGCCCCTCCGGGTGCGGCAAGACGACCACCTTGCGTATGGTCGCGGGGCTCGAGCAGCCGACCGCGGGCAGCATCCACATCGGTGACCGCGACATCACCGACACCAAGCCTTACCAGCGGGGCGTCAACACGGTCTTCCAGAACTACGCCCTCTTCCCGCACCTCAACGTGCTCGACAACGTCGCCTTCGGGCTGCGCCGCCGTGGCGTGAAGGACCACAAGAACAAGGCCATGGAAGCCCTCGAACTGGTCCAGCTGGCGCATACGGCCAAGAAGAAGCCCGCTCAGCTGTCCGGCGGCATGCAGCAGCGGGTCGCGCTCGCCCGGGCCGTCGTCAACCGGCCGGACGTCCTGCTCCTCGACGAGCCGCTCGGCGCGCTCGACCTGAAGCTGCGCCGGCAGATGCAGCTCGAGCTCAAGCGGATCCAGTCCGAGGTGGGACTGACCTTCGTTCACGTCACGCACGACCAGGAAGAGGCCATGACCATGGCCGACACCATCGCGGTCATGAACGCCGGGCGGCTCGAGCAGGTCGGCGACCCGGCGACGTTGTACGAGCTGCCGCGCTCGACCTTCGCGGCGAACTTCCTGGGCCAGTCCAACCTGCTCCAGGCGCGGGTCCTCCGGGTCGAGGGCAGCACGGCCGTCCTCGACGTCCGGGGCATCAGCCTGGTCCTGCCGGCCGAGCGCCTCCCCGGCGGGTCCGGCGCGTTGTGGCTCGGCGTCCGCCCCGAGAAGCTGCGCCTGGTCAATGGGCTCGCCGTCCCGGATGGGCTGAACCACGTGAGCGGCGTGGTCACCGACGCGTCCTTCACCGGCCTGGCGACCAACTACCTGGTGCGCATGCCGTGGGGCCAGGAACTCACAGTCGTCCAGCAGAACGACGGCATGCCGCGCGCTGCCGTGGGCGCGCAGGTGAGCCTGGCCTGGGCCCCCGAGCACGGCTTCGCCCTCGACGCGGACCAGGATGCCCGCGCCGGGGCGCAGCAGGACGACGAACTCGAGACTCCCGGCGGGATCGGTAGACCCGGCGGGCTCAGCGGCCCCGGCCTCAGCGGCCCCGGCCTCAGCGAGCCCGGCTCGCTCGAGGCCACCTCGAATGTCACCGGGGCGGCGTAGTGGCCCAGATCGCGGTGGTCCAACCCGGAGTCGCTCGCCGACCGTTGCGGCGGGGGAGGTACACGCCGTACCTGCTGATGATCCCCGGCATGCTGTGGCTGACCGTGTTCTTCGTCCTGCCCACGGTATCGCTGGCGTCACAGTCGCTGCAGACCGGCTCGGTGGACGAGGGTTACGTCCTCACCTGGCACGTCCAGACCTATCTGGATGCCCTGCAACAGTACTGGCCCCAGTTCGTCCGCTCGATCGTCTACGCCGGCGTGGCCACCGTGCTGTGCCTGTGCCTGGCCTACCCGCTCGCCTACTTCATGGCCCAGCGGGCGGGTCGCTGGAAGAACTTCCTGCTGGTGCTGGTGATCGCGCCCTTCTTCACCAGCTTCCTGATTCGCACGCTGGCTTGGCAGGTGATTCTCACCGACACCGGGCCGGTCGCGGGGTTCGTGCGGTGGACGCACCTCACTTCGGTGCTGCAGGCGACGGGGCTGACCAGCAGCGACCAGTTGATGAACTCCAGGCTGGCCGTGATCTGCGGGCTCACCTACAACTTCCTGCCGTTCATGATCCTTCCGCTGTACGCCAACCTGGAGCGACTGGATCACCGGCTCATCGAGGCGGCGGGCGACCTCTACGCGACCCCGTTCCAGACCTTCCGCCGCGTGGTCTGGCCGCTCTCGCTGCCGGGGGTGGTTGCAGGGACGCTGCTCACCTTTATCCCCGCCGCGGGCGACTTCATCAACTCGCGTCTGCTCGGCAATACCCAGACGGTGATGATCGGCCAGGTGATCGACGCGCAGTTCCTCCGGGTGAGCGACTACGCCCTCGCGGCGGCACTCTCGTTCGTGCTGATGCTCGCGATCGTCGTCATCGTGTCGCTGTACGTCCGCCGCGCCGGCACCGAGGAGTTGCTCTGATGCGGTGGTTGCGCCGGCATCTCACCGCGATCGCGGCGCTCCTGGTGCTGTGCTACCTGCTACTGCCGAACCTGGTCGTGATCCTGTTCTCGTTCAACAAGCCGAGCGGCCGCTACAACTACGAGTGGAGGCACTTCTCGCTCGACGCGTGGACCAACCCCTGCGGCAGTCCGGGAATGTGCTCGGCGCTCGGGCTGAGCCTGCAGATCGGCCTGATCGCCTCCGTCGTGGCGACGGTTCTCGGCACCATGGTCGCCTTCGCGCTCGGGCGGTACCGGTTCCGCGGGCGCTCGGCCACCAACTTGCTGATCTTCCTGCCCATGGCCACGCCCGAGGTGGTGATGGGGTCCAGCCTGCTCACCCTGTTCATCGCTGCCGGCGTGCCTTCGGGTCGCACGACGATCCTGCTGGCACACGTGATGTTCTGCCTGTCCTTCGTCATCGTCACGGTCAAGGCCCGGATCGCGGCCCTGGACCCCCGCCTCGAGCAGGCTGCGGCCGACCTCTACGCCAACGAGTTCCAGACCTTCACGCGGGTCACCCTGCCGCTGGTGGCACCCGGTATCGCGGCGGGTGCCCTGCTCGCGTTCTCGCTGAGCTTCGACGACTACATCATCACCAACTTCAACGCCAGCCCGAGCTCGGTCACCTTCCCGATGTACGTATGGGGCGCGGCCCAGCGAGGAACGCCGGTCCAGATCAACGTGATCGGGACCGTGATGTTCTTCGCCACGCTGGGGCTCGTCGCCGCCGCGCAGCTGATCAGCAACCGGCGCGCCCGGACGGCGTGAGCACCCCGGCGGGGTCGACCGGCTCGTCGCGGTCGACCACGGACTCCGTCTCCCCGCTCGCTGCCGCCTCGTCGCTGCCGCTGTGGTGGGACGACCCGGCACGCCCCGCCCGGCGACCCCCGCTGCAGGCCACCGTCACCGCGGACCTGGCCATCGTCGGCGGCGGCTTCACCGGGCTATGGGCAGCGCTGCTCGCGCTGGCCGAGGAGCCGGAGCGTTCGGTGGTCGTGCTCGAGGGTCGGCGGCTCGCCTGGGCGGCGACCGGGCGCAACGGCGGTTTCTGCTCGGCCAGCCTCACCCACGGGGTCGGGAACGGGATGCGGCGCTGGCCGGCCGAGATGCCGCTGCTGCAACGCCTCGGCCAGGACAACCTCGACGCCATCGAGGCGACCGTCCGGGAGCACGAGATCGACTGCGACTTCGAGCGGACCGGCGAGCTGGACGTCGCCGTCGCACCGTGGCAGCTGGACGGTCTGCGCGAGGCGGCGGACCTCCTGGGGTCGCTGGGCCACGAGGCCGAGCTGCTCGACGCCAGGCAGACCCGAACGCTGGTCGACTCGCCCACCTACCTCGGTGCTCTGCTGGACCGGGGCGCCATAGCGATGCTGCACCCCACGCGCCTGGCCTGGGGGCTGGCCCAGGCGGTCGAGCGGGCCGGCGGCACCATCTTCGAGGGGACCCGGGTTACCGGCCTTCGAGATAGAGGCGACCGGGTGCAGCTCACGACGGCGGCGCTCGCCGGCGGGCGGGGCGAGCTGCCGGGTGCCGTGCATGCCCGGCAGGTCGTGTTGGCCACCAACGTCTTCCCTTCACCGCTACGGCGGACCCGGGCCTACGTCGTCCCGGTCTGGGACCACGTCATCGCGACCGCGCCCCTGACGACGGAGCAGTTGGCGACCATCGGCTGGGCCGGTCGAGAGGGCGTCGGCGACTCGGGCAACCGGTTCCACTACTACCGGCTCACCCGCGACAACAGGATCGTGTTCGGCGGCTACGACGCGCTCTACTACTACGGCTCGGGTATGGGCGAGCGTCGCTCCCGCCGCGCCGGCAGCGAGCAGATGCTCTATGACCACCTCGTGACCACGTTCCCCGCGCTCGACGGCATCAGCGTCACGCATACGTGGGGCGGCGCGATCGACACCTCGCCGCGCTTCTGCGCCTCGTGGCACCGGGCCTGCACCGGCAAGGTGGTCTCGGTCCTGGGCTTCACGGGTCTCGGCGTGGGCGCCTCACGCTTCGGTGCGCAGGTCTGTCTGGACCTGCTGGCGGGACGCGACAACGAACGCACCCGGCTCGCGATGGTCCGGCGTACGGCCGTCCCATGGCCGCCGGAGCCATTGCGCTGGCTCGGGATCGAAGCGACAAAGCGGAGCATCGCACGCGCGGACTCCCATGACGGCCGGCGAGACCTGTGGTTGCGGACCCTCGACCGGTTCGGGCTCGGGTTCGACTCGTAGCGTCGCTTCCCGACCTAGCCGTCACCCGGCGCGCCCAGGCGCACCGGTCAGCGCTAGGACGCGGTACGACCGGTCCTCACTTCGGCGGGGTCTCCGGCGGGAAGATCGCGTTCTCCGCCACGCCGGTCACCCGGACAGGCGGCACACCGCGCCGACGCGCTGCCAACCAGGTCACCAGACTGCCGACCGCCACCGCGAGCCCGCTTCCTACCGATAGCCGACCTCGCTTGCTATCCCGCGCGGTCCGCATCGCCGAGGCTATTGCCTGCCACAAGCCCATGCCGACTCCTCCTTCGATCGGGCGTCTCCGGCCACCGCCGGGAGAGGCCTTGGGGGATGGCGTGGTCCCGTGTACCGCGAAAACCGTCGCGCCACATGGGTTCCCAGAAGGCGCCTCCTGATACAAGATACTCGTGCGGCGGAACTATGGCAGTTCCCGAGGTGAGCGAAAAGAGGCCTTCATGGTCAGTGCGTCGGGATCCGGCACCTCGGTGCGCAGCCTCATTCCCGCCCGGATCGACCGGCTCTCCTGGGCGCCGTTCCACACCCGCATGGTCCTGGCCCTGGGTGTGGCCTGGGTGCTGGACGGTCTCGAGATCACCATCGCCGGAGGCGTCGGCGCCATCCTCACCGAGAAGGACACGCTGTCCCTCTCCACTGCGGCGGTGGGATTGATCGCGACCGTCTACCTGCTGGGGGAAGTGTTCGGTGCCCTGCTTTTCGGCAAGCTCTCCGACGCATTGGGCCGCAAGAACCTGTTCATCATCACCCTCGGGGTCTACCTCGCCGGCAACGCTCTGACCGCGCTGACCTGGGGCAACGGCACCCTAGCCATCGGATTTCTCTACTTCACCCGCTTCGTCGCGGGCGCCGGCATCGGCGGTGAGTACGCCGCCATCAACTCCGCCATCGACGAGATGATGCCGGCCCGTTACCGCGGGCGGGTCGACATCGGTGTCAACGGCACCTACTGGGGTGGTGCCATCATCGGCACGCTGGCCACCCTGTTCCTGCTCAACGTATTGCCGCACAACATCGGTTGGCGGCTCGGCTTCCTGATCGGCCCGATCATCGGTGCGTGCATCTGGAACATCCGCCGTCACCTGCCGGAGAGCCCGCGCTGGCAGATCGTGCACGGGCGGGAGCAGCAGGCCGAGGCAAGCATCCGCTTCATCGAGGACGAGGTGGAGAAGTCCGGCCAGACGCTGGCGCCGGTGGACCCCGCCCGGGCCATCGAGATCAAGCCGCAGCCGCCGGTGAACTTCGCCCACCTGGCGCGGGTGCTCTTCACTCAGTACACCTCGCGGTCGGTCCTCGGGGCCTCGCTGATGATCACCCAGTCCTTCCTCTACAACGCGATCTTCTTCACCTACACCCTCGTGCTGACCAAAATTTACGGCGTCGCGGCCACGTGGGCACCGGCGTTCCTCATCGCGTTCGCCATCGGCAATCTGGTGGGCCCGCTCACCCTCGGCCGGCTCTTCGACACCATCGGCCGCCGCAAGATGATCTCCGGCACCTACATCGCCTCCGGCGTCCTGCTCGCGATCTCGGCTGCGATGTTCCAGGCAGGGCTGCTCAACGCCTACACCCAAACGTTGTGCTGGTGCGTCATCTTCTTCTTCGCCTCCTCGGGCGCCAGCGCCGCGTACCTCACCGTCAGCGAGATCTTCCCGATGGAGATCCGGGCGCAGGCCATCGCGCTGTTCTTCGCCATCGCCCAATGCTTCGGCGCCTTCGGTCCGTGGTTCTACGGCAAGTTGATCGGGGACGGCAGCAATCACGGCGCCCTCACGATCGGCTACCTGATCGGCGCTGCGGTGATGGTCGTGGGAGGTCTGGTCGAGGTGTTCCTGGGTGTGGACGCCGAAGGCCAGTCGCTCGAGGACGTCGCCGTTCCGCTGTCTGCGGTGACGGCCAGCGTCTGACGCCGCTGGCCGGGTGCCCCGGTGGGTCGCGGAGTAGCCTTCGCGCATGCCTGGAGACGTAGACGAGACGCAGTCGGCAGCCGAGCAGCGGGTCCTGTCGGCAGTGCCCACCGACCTGTTCATCGGCGGCAAATGGGTCCCCGGCGGCGACGGCAAGACCTTCGTCGTGGAGGACCCGTCGACCGGAGCGACCCTGACCGAGGTCGCCGACGCGACGGTCGAGGACGGCGCCGCTGCGCTGGATGCCGCCGTGGCGGCCCAGCGGGAGTGGGCGGCCACGGCGCCGCGCGACCGCGGCGAGATCTTGCGCACCGCCTACGAGCGGCTCATCGCCCGGGCCGACGACTTCGCCTTGCTGATGACCCTGGAGATGGGCAAGCCGCTCGCCGAGTCCAGGGGCGAGGTCGTCTACGCCGCCGAGTTCTTCCGCTGGTTCTCCGAGGAGGCGGTGCGGATCGGCGGGCGCTATGCCACTTCGCCGAACGGTGCGACCCGGCTGATGACGATGAAACAGCCGGTCGGCCCCACGCTGATGATCACGCCGTGGAACTTCCCGCTGGCGATGGGGACCCGCAAGATCGGGCCGGCGATCGCCGCGGGCTGCACGATGGTGGTCAAGCCGGCCAGCCAAACCCCCCTGTCGATGTATGCGCTGGCCGACCTGCTGGTCGAGTGCGGGCTGCCGGCCGGGGTGCTCAACGTGTTCACGACCAGCCGCACCGGTGCGGTGATCGAGCCGTTACTGAAGGACAGCCGGTTGCGCAAGCTGACCTTCACGGGGTCGACTGCGGTCGGCAAGGTGCTCGTGGGCCAGTCCGCCGACCAGCTGCTGCGGATGTCGATGGAGCTGGGCGGAAACGCTCCCTTCCTGGTCTTCGAGGACGCCGACATCGACCAGGCAGTGCAGGGCGCGATGCTGGCCAAGATGCGCAACATCGGCGAAGCCTGTACTGCGGCGAACAGGTTCCTGGTGCACAGCAGCGTCGCCGAGGAGTTCGGGGCGAAGTTCGCCGCGCGGATGAAGGCGCTGACGGTCGGCCGCGGCACGCATGACGGCGTCGACGTTGGCCCGCTTATCGACGCCAAGGCGCGCGACGGGGTGGCCGAACTCGTCGAGGACGCCACCTCACGGGGCGCTCGACTCGTCTGCGGCGGCGAGAGCGTCGGCGAGCAGGGCTACTTCTATGCACCGACTGTCCTCACCGGGGTTCCCGACGACGCCCGGATGTTCCGCGAGGAGATCTTCGGCCCGGTCGCTCCCATCGCCACCTTCGACGACGACGACGACGCCATCGCCCGCGCTAACGACACGGAATACGGCTTGGTCGCCTACGCCTTCACCCGCGACCTGTCCCGGACCCTGAAGGTCAGCGAGCAGCTCGAGTTCGGGATGATCGGCATCAACCAGGGCATCGTGTCCAACCCGGCGGCCCCCTTCGGCGGTGTGAAGGCGAGCGGGTTCGGTCGCGAAGGCGGCTTCGAGGGCATCGAGGAGTACCTCGAGGTCAAGTACGTCGGCATAGCGCCCTGAGCGTGCGCACCGTCGCGGTCCTGGGCTCGACCGGCTCGGTCGGGACTCAGGCGGTCGAGGTGGCCCTTGCCAACCCCGACCGGTTCCGCGTCGTCGCCCTGAGCGCCGGTGGCGCCAACCTGACGCGGCTGGCCGAGCAGGCCGTCGCGCTCGGCGTCACGACGGTCGGTGTCGCGCGCGGCGAGCGTGCCGCCGTCGACGCGGCGATCCGCAAGGCGGCCGAAGCGGCCGGGCGACAGGACTACGCACCGGAGGTCGTCGTCGGACCGGAGGCCAGCACCGTCCTGGCCGGCGCGGGGGCCGACGTCGTCCTGAACGGGATCACCGGTTCGATCGGGCTTCGTCCGACACTGGCGGCGCTGGCCGGCGGAAGCACCCTGGCCCTGGCGAACAAGGAGTCGCTCATCGTCGGCGGCTCCCTCGTCACGTCCGCCGCCGCTCCGGGTCAGATCGTGCCGGTCGACAGCGAGCACAGCGCCCTGGCCCAATGCATGCGCGGCGGTGCCGGACAGGAGGTCGCGCGGCTGGTCGTGACTGCCAGCGGCGGCCCGTTCAGGGGATGGAGCCGGGCGCAGCTGGAGTCGGTCACCCCGCAGCAGGCGCTCGCCCACCCGACCTGGGCGATGGGACCGGTCATCACGACCAACTCCGCGACCCTGGTCAACAAGGGTCTGGAGGTGATCGAGGCGCACCTGCTCTTCGGGATCCCCTTCGAGCGGATCACGGTCGTGGTGCACCCGCAGTCGGTCGTCCACTCCATGGTCGAGTTCGTCGACGGCTCAACCCTCGCGCAGGCCTCGCCGCCGGACATGAAGCTGCCGATCGCCCTGGCCCTGGCCTGGCCCGACCGCCTGCCGGGGGCCGCGCGCCCCTGCGACTGGTCGACGGCAGCGACGTGGGAGTTCCTGCCGGTCGACGGCGAGGCCTTCCCGGCGCTCGGGCTGGCCCGCGCGGTCGGTGCGGCAGGCGGCGCATACCCCGCGGTGTTCAACGCCGCCAACGAGGAGTGCGTCGAGGCGTTCCTGGGCTCCCGGATCCGCTTCGTCGACATCGTCGACACCGTCCGGCGCGTCGTCGAGGAATGGCCGAGCAGCCCGGAGAACGATTCGGGGGAGCTGAGCGTTGAGACGGTGCTGCGCGCCGAGCGCTGGGCCCGGTCCCGGGCACACGAGCTGCTCGGGCTGCCGGCGGTAGGCAAAGGTGGGCGGGATTCGTGACGTATCTGCTGGGCGTGCTGTTCATCGCCGCCGGTGTGGCGGTGTCGATCGCCCTCCACGAACTCGGCCACCTCGTGCCGGCCAAGCGGTCCGGCGTCAAGGTGACCCAGTACATGATCGGTTTCGGCCCGACCCTGTGGTCGCGGCGTAGGGGCGAGACCGAGTACGGCGTCAAGGCGATCCCGCTCGGCGGATACATCCGGATGATCGGCATGTTCCCGCCCAAGCCGGGAGCCGACCCGGGCATGCTGCGCTCGTCGAGTACCGGTCGCTGGAGCCAACTGATGGACCAGGCCCGCAGGGAGTCCTTGGAGCAGGTCACGCCGGGCGACGAGGACCGCGTCTTCTACAAGCTGCCGGTGTGGAAGAAGCTCGTCATCATGCTCGGCGGCCCGACGATGAACCTCATCATCGGCTCGGTGCTCCTGACGGCCGTGCTGGTCGGCTACGGCGTGCAGACCGAGACCACCCTGCTGAGTTCGGTCAGCCAGTGCGTGCACCTGCAGTCGGCGGGGACGGCGGCGGCCGAGTCGGCGACGTGCTCGCCGTCGGACCCGGTGGCCCCTGCGAACGCCGCAGGACTCAAGCCGGGGGACCGGGTCCTGCAACTCGCCGGCCGGCCGGTCCGGACGTGGGACCAGATTCGCCCGGTGATCCGCTCGCATGCCGGAGCGACCCTCCCGATCATCGTTGAGCGCTCCGGTCGCCAGGTCAGCCTCACCGTCACGCCGATGGCGGTCGACCTGCCCAAGGTCAGTGCCGCCGGGGCCGAGGTCAAGGACCCGACCGGCAGGGCGGTGACCGAGCGGGTCGGCTTCCTCGGGACGGCGGGCTCGGCGGAGTACGTCCGGCAGCCGTTCTCGGTGGTGCCCGGTGTCATCGGCGGCGCTCTGCAACAGACGGCCGCGGTGATCGTGCACATCCCGGCCAAGATGGTCGGCGTGGCCCAGGCCGCGTTCGGGTCGCAGAAGCGGGACGCCAACGGCCCGGTGTCGATCGTCGGCATCGGACGGGTCGGGGGAGAGGTCGCGCAGGGCCGGGTCAGCCAGCTCAGCTCGGTCGGCTCACGCATCGCGCTGCTGCTCAGCCTGATCGCCTCGCTGAACTTCGCCCTGTTCGTCTTCAACCTCGTCCCGCTGCTCCCGTTGGACGGCGGCCACGTCGCGGGAGCGCTGTGGGAGGGGCTCAAGCGCCAGGTCGCCAAGGTCCGCGGGCGCCCGAACCCCGGCTACGTCGACGTCGCCAAGGCACTCCCCGTCGCCTACGCCATGGCCTCGGTGCTGATCGTCATGTCCGTGCTGTTGATGTACGCCGACATCGTCAACCCGATCCGGATCGGCGGCTGACCGGCGGTTGCTCGGGCGGCTGCTCGGCGGGCCGGACGGCTGGTCCGGGTCCGAGGTCGGTGCGCGATACTCGGAGTATGTCCATTGCCTTGGGTATGCCCGCTCTCCCTCCCCCCGTCGTGTCGCCGCGACGGCTGTCGCGCAAGATCCGCGTCGGCAAGGTGGAGGTCGGCGGCGGCGCCCCGGTCTCGGTGCAGTCGATGTGCACCACGCAGACTACAGACGTCAATGCCACGCTCCAGCAAATCGCCGAGCTGACTGCCACCGGGTGCGACATCGTGCGGGTGGCGTGTCCCACGCAGGACGACGCTGACGCACTGCCGCAGATAGCCCGGCACAGCCAGATCCCGGTGATCGCGGACATCCACTTCCAGCCGAAATACGTGTTCGCGGCCATCGACGCCGGATGCGCCGCCGTCCGGGTCAACCCGGGCAACATCCGCAAGTTCGACGATCAGGTCAAGCAGATCGCACAGGCCGCCGCGGACGCCGGCGTCTCGATCAGGATCGGCGTCAATGCCGGTTCGCTGGACCCGCGGCTGCTCAAGAAGTACAGCAAGGCCACCGCCGAGGCGCTGGTTGAGTCGGCAGTCTGGGAGGCCGGCCTGTTCGAGGAGCACGGTTTCCACGACTTCAAGATTTCCGTCAAGCACAACGACCCGGTGGTCATGATCCAGGCCTACGAGCAGCTCGCGGCCCGCGGCGACTGGCCGCTGCACCTCGGGGTCACCGAGGCCGGACCGGCGTTCCAGGGGACGATCAAGTCGTCCGTGGCCTTCGGCGCGCTGCTGGCCAAGGGGATCGGCGACACGATCCGGGTCTCGCTGTCCGCTCCTCCGGTGGAGGAGGTCAAGGTGGGCAACCAGATCCTGCAGTCGCTGAACCTGCGCCCGCGCAAGCTGGAGATCGTCTCCTGCCCCTCGTGCGGCCGGGCGCAGGTCGACGTCTACACCCTGGCCGATCAGGTGACCGCCGGGCTGGAAGGGCTGACCGTGCCGTTGCGCGTGGCAGTCATGGGCTGCGTCGTCAACGGTCCGGGCGAGGCCCGGGAGGCCGACCTCGGCGTCGCCTCCGGCAACGGCAAGGGCCAGATCTTCGTCAAGGGCGAGGTCGTCAAGACCGTGCCGGAGTCCGAGATCGTCGAGACCCTGATCGAAGAGGCGATGCGCATCGCCGACTCCATGGAGGCGGAACCGGGTGCGGCTGCAGGGTCGTCCCCCGGGGCGATTGTCAGCGTCCGATAGCCCCGGGGCGACACGCCTGCGGTCGATCCGCGCGTCCATAAGGTATGGCTTGACCGTTTGCGTGCGTTAGGCTCGGCCGGACCCGTCTAGAGACGTGTCGCGACGACGCTGCCGCAGGGAGTCGACCATGGACCTTCGTGACTACCTCAACGCCTTGCGGAAGGGGTGGTGGCTCGTACTGCTGTGCATCGCTATCGCCTTGGCCGCGGCGGCACTGGTCACCGTGCGCACCCCCAAGCAGTACGCCTCGACGGTCAAGTTCTTCGTGACCACCTCGAGCACGGGGACCAACACCGACGCCTACCAAGGCGGGCTGTTCTCCCAGCAGCGGGTCAAGTCGTACGCCGACCTGATGACGAGCGAGCGCCTGGCCAAGGCCATTATCAGCAGCCAGGGCGTGCAGCTGTCACCGGGCGATGTCGCCAGGCGGATCACCGCGACCGTCGAACCGGACACCGTGCTGCTCCAGGCCACGGTGACCGACGTCTCGAGTCAGCGGGCTCAGCAGATCGCCCAGGGAGTCACCTCCGAGTTCGCCAAGCTGGTCAAGAAGCTGGAGACCCCACCCGACGCCAGCCGGGCCACGGTCAAGGTCGAGGTCGTGGAAGGCCCCAACCTTTTGGCTGGGCCGGTCTCGCCCAAGCCCATGCGCAACCTCGCCCTTGCCGGCATCCTGGGGCTGCTGCTCGGTTTCGCCCTGGCGCTGCTGCGTGAGCGCCTCGACACCTCGGTCAAGTCCGTGGAGCAGCTGGACGAGCTGGCCGGCGCGCCGTCGCTGGCGGCCATCGCCTTCGACGCCACCGCCAAGAAGTCCCCGTTGCTGCTGCACGGGTCCTCGCACTCGGCTCGCGCCGAAGCGCTGAGGCAGCTGCGTACCAACCTGCAGTTCGTGGACATCGACAGTCCCCCTCGGGTCGTCGTGGTGACCAGCGCGGTCCCGAACGAGGGGAAGTCCTCGACCGCGACCAACCTGGCGATCACCATGGCCGAGGCGGAGTCCCGCGTCCTGCTCCTCGAAGGCGACCTGCGCCGCCCGCGCGCCGCGGAGTACCTCGGGCTCGAAGGTGCCGTGGGGCTGACCAATGTGCTGGTGGGTCAGGCGGACATCGAAGAGGCGCTACAGCCGTGGGGCGACGGCCGGCTCTCGGTGCTGCCCAGCGGATCGATCCCGCCCAACCCGAGCGAGCTCCTGGCATCCGCCGGCATGGAGCGTCTCCTGGCGCAGATGCGCGAGCGGTTCGACGTCATCGTGATCGACTCGCCCCCGCTGCTACCCGTGACCGATGGGGCGGTCCTGGCGGTACGCGCTGACGGGGCCCTGCTGGTGGTGCGCCACGGGGTGACGACCACCGGTCAGGTGTCGGCCGCCGTCGCGGCCCTCAAGGCGGTCGATGCGCGGCTGATCGGCACGGTGATGACGATGGTGCCGCCGCGGGGCGCCCAGGCCGCCTGGTATGCCGGCACCTACGGCTACGCCTCGATCACGGAGTCCGAGCGGGCATCGTCCGGCCGGCCGCCCTCCGGGCCTTCCGGGGGCCAGCCCTCGTCCGGGCCGTCTCCCCGGCTGCCGCTGTCCACAGGCCAGGTGGCCACGAGTTCCGCGTCGACCTCGGCAGGGGGATCGACGTCCGCGTCCACGGCTACGTCCGCATCCAGGTCGACGTCGACGTCGATGCCGGCGCCGGCGGGTCGGCCGGGACTGCTGGGGCGGGTCGTCAAGTCGTTGCGATGAGCCGCACGATCGGCTCGAGCAGCCGCGCGATCTCCTGTGCGCAGGCGTGGAAGGCTTCCTGACCGGCCATCACCGGATCGGCAAGATCGTCGTCGACCGCCGCGACGGGCTGAATCCGCCCCCGGGCAGCCGGTATGGCGTCCAACAGGGCGCCGATCCGCGGGGCAGGCCCGGGTGCGGTCGAGGCAGAGGGCGCAGCTGCCAGGCCGTCCTGGTCGATCACGGTGGCGAGCCGGCTGAGCTGGCGCAGGGTGAAGCAGCGGCGGTTCGCCGACGGGAGCATCCGCACGCAGTGAGCGCGGTGCTCCCGGGTCGCAGTCACGATCAACGCCGCCTCGTGCACGTCCTGCGGTCCGAGCAGCCCGCTGGAGAACCCCGGCAGATCCAGGCCGCGTCGCTCGAGCGCCACCGCCGTGAAGGGGTGGACGGGCAGTCCTTCGATCGCGGCCGTGCCGGCGGACGCGAAGCGCAGGCTGGCCCCTTCCGGGTCGAAGACCTCCGCGGCAGTGCCCGACGCGGCCCCTGGTGCGGGCGGTGCCCCTGCACGCGCCCCTGAGAGCGCCACCGCCAGCGCCTGCGCCAGCGGTGACCGACACAGGTTGGCGGTGCACACGAAGAGGATCACCTCTGACATCGGCAGCTGGCCTTTCCCAGAGCAGTCGGCGCGTTGGCGGGGGACAGCCGTCGCGGCTCTCTAGTTAACCCCGCGAGCGCTACCGTCACGCTGCCGGGCCAACGGTCGCGGCAGCCGGCAGACCGCCGCCGGTCGACAGCGAGGTAAGGGCAGGGCACGCTTGGGGGCGTGTTGCGCACCCAGAGCGCCGTGCGTTCCCTCGCAGCCGGCGACCAGGACGAGGCGCTGGCCGTCTGTGCCCGCGACCCCGTGGCCAACGCGTTCGTCGCTGCCCGCATCCTCGAAGGCGCACTCGTGGCCCAGCCCGGGGCGCTCCTCGGCTACGAGGGCGACCGTGGCCTGGACGCCCTCTGCTGGACCTCGGCGAACCTGGTGCCGGTCCAGGCCGACGGCACCGCGCTGCGCGCCTTTGCGGGGCGAACCCGCAGGTGGCGGCGGCAGTGCTCCTCCGTCTTCGGACCGGCGGACCAGGTATTGCCGCTCTGGCGTCAGCTCACCTCCGCGTGGGGAACGGCGCGCAGCATCCGATCCGTGCAGCCGTTGCTGGCGATGTCCGGCCCGCCGCGCGGCAGGGGTGTCCGGATCGACGACGCGGTACGCCGGGCCGGTCGCCACGAGCTCGACCTCGTGGTGCCGGCAGCGGCGGCGATGTTCACCGAGGAGATCGGGGTCCCGCCGTACCGCGGCTCGGACATCGCCTACCGGCAGAGCGTCGAGGCGCTGATCACCCGGGGTCACACCTTCGTGCGGATCCTGGACAACCAGGTGGTCTTCAAGGCGGACGTGGGGTCGGTCGCCGGCGGTGTCGCCCAGATCCAGGGAGTCTGGGTGGCGCCCTCGCACCGCGGGCAGGGCATGGCCGGGCCTGCGATGGCGGCGGTAGTGGAACAGGTTCAGGCCGAGATCGCGCCGGTCGTCTCGCTCTACGTCAACGACTTCAACGGTCCGGCGCGGGCGGCATACCGCGGGGTCGGCTTCACCGAGGTCGGGACGTTCGCCACAGTGCTCCTGTGAGCTTCTGTGAGCTTCTGTGAGCTGCTGTGCCGCTATGCAGGCTGGTATGAGAGTTGCTGTGGGCGCTCGTCTGCTGGCCGCGGCGTTCCTCTGCTCGGGCACGCTGCACCTGCTCCGGCCGGGCTTCTTCGAGGGGATCGTTCCGCACGGGCTGCCGCACCCGCGAGCCTTGGTCTACCTCTCCGGGGCTGCCGAGCTGGTCTGCGGGGGAGGCCTGCTGAACTCGCGCACCCGGTCGGCCGCCGGCGTGGCCAGTGCGGCCTTGCTGGTGGCGGTGTTTCCGGCCAACGTGCAGATGGCTCTCGACGCACATCGTTCGGCCGGCAGCGCGGCGTATCGGCTGGTCACCTACCTCCGGCTGCCGTTGCAGCTGCCGTTGATCTGGATTGCGCTGCGGGCGGCCGGGTGGCGGACCGGCCGACGGCGCCTCCGGCCATAAACAACCCCCGAGGAGTAGCCGGGCGCCCGATACCCTGAGCCGGTGACTTCCAGCCACGCAACCGTGCTTCGTATGTCGTCCCTGTTCCTGCGTACCCTGCGCGAGGACCCGGCCGACGCGGAGCTGCCCAGCCACCGGTTGCTGGTGCGCGCGGGGTACATCAGGCGCGCCGCTCCGGGCATCTACAGCTGGCTGCCGCTCGGACTGCGGGTCCTGCGGGCCGTCGAGCGGATCGTGCGCGAGGAGATGGACGCGATCGGGGCGCAGGAGCTGTCGTTCCCGGCGCTGCTGCCACGGGAGCCCTACGAGGCCACGGGCCGCTGGCTGCAATACGGCCAGGGCATCTTCCGGCTCAAGGACCGCAAGGGCGCGGACTACCTGCTCGGCCCCACCCACGAGGAGATGTTCACCCTCGCGGTCAAGGACCTCTACAGCTCGTACAAGGACCTGCCGCTCGCGCTGTACCAGATCCAGACCAAGTACCGCGACGAGGCGCGTCCGCGTGCGGGCCTGCTGCGCGGCCGCGAGTTCGTCATGGGGGACTCCTACTCCTTCGACATCGACGACGCCGGGCTGGAGGCGTCCTACGCCGCGCACCGGGCGGCATACATCCGGCTGTTCGACCGGCTCGGCTTCCCCTACGTCATCGTCAAGGCGATGTCGGGGGCCATGGGCGGCTCGGCCAGCGAGGAGTTCCTCGTGACCGCCGAGAACGGCGAGGACACCTACGTCCGGTGCACCACCTGCGACTACGCGGCCAACGTCGAGGCCGTGCGGGTGCCCGTGCCTGCCGTGCTGCCGTATGCCCATGCGCCGGCCGCGCACGCCGAGGACACCCCCGACACCCCCACGATCGAGTCGCTGGTCAGCCTGCTCAACGACGAGTTCCCGCGGCCCGACCGGCTCTGGAGCGAGGCCGACACGCTGAAAAACGTGCTGGTGACGCTGCTCCACCCCGGCGGGCGCCGTGAGCCCTTGGCGATCGGGCTGCCCGGCGACCGTGCGGTCGACGAGAAGCGGCTCGGCGCGCAGGTCGAGCCCGCGGAGGTGGTCCCGTTCGAAGCGGCGGACTTCGCCGCCAATCCCGCGCTGGTCAGGGGCTACATCGGCCCCGGTGTTCTCGGGCTCGAGGGCAAGTCGCAGATCCGCTACCTGCTGGACCCGCGCGTGGTCGAGGGCACCTCGTGGGTGACCGGTGCGGACGTTCAGGGCAGCCACGTCATCGGTCTGGTGGCCGGGCGCGACTTCACCGCCGACGGGACGATCGAGGCCGCCGAGGTCCGCGACGGCGACGCGTGCCCCGTCTGCGGCCACTCCCTGGAGTCGGCTCGCGGCATCGAGATGGGCCACATCTTCCAGCTCGGCCGCCAGTATGCCGAGGCGCTGGGCCTGAAGGTGCTGGACCAGAACGGCAAGCTCGTCACGGTGACGATGGGCTCCTACGGGTTCGGCATCAGCCGGGCGGTCGCCGCCATCGTCGAGGGCGGGCACGACGACCTCGGGCTGGTCTGGCCACGCGAGGTCACGCCCGCCGACGTGCATCTGGTGGCAACCGGTAAGGATGCCGCCGTCTTCGCCAAGGCCGACGGGATCGCCGAGGCGCTCGCGGCGCGGGGGCTGACGGTGCTCTACGACGACCGGCCGGGGGTGAGTCCCGGTGTGAAGTTCAAGGACTCGGAGCTGCTGGGCGTGCCCACGATCGTCGTAGTCGGGCGGGGCCTGGCCGACGGCGTCGTCGAGATCAAGGACCGGGCCAGCGGCGCGCGCCGGGAGGTGGCGGTCGAGGACGTGGTCGATGTGGTCCTCGCCGAAGTGCAGCCGCCCGCAGCGGCCGGCTCGCCCACCCGCTGAGGTGCCGGACCCCTCCACAGCGACGACGGTCGCTCTGCTGGTCGCTGCCGCCGGAGCCGGCTGGATCGACGCGGTCGTCGGCGGTGGCGGTCTGATCCAGCTTCCCGCTCTGGTATTGGCGTTCCCGCAGGCCCTTCCGGTGCAGATCCTGGCGACGAACAAGCTCGGCTCGATCTGCGGGACGTCGGTCAGCTCGCTGACCTACTACCGGCGGGTGCGACCGGACCTGCGGACCGCCATACCGCTGGCTCTGGTGGCGTTCTGCGGCGCGCTGGCGGGTGCCCTGCTCGGCTCCCACATCCCGAAGGCGGCGTTCAACCCGCTGATCCTGCTCGTGCTGCTGGCGGTCGGCGCCTACACCCTGCTCTCACCGCAACTGGGGGCGCAGACACGGCTGCGCTTCTCCGGCCGTCGGCACGTGCTCGTGGCGACCGGCGCCGGCGCGGTCATCGGCTTCTACGACGGGGCCCTCGGCCCGGGCACCGGTTCGTTCTTCGCCTTCGCGCTGGTGGGCCTGCTCGGTTACGGGTTCCTGCAGGCCAGCGCCAAGGCGCGGATCGCCAACTTCGCGACCAACGTCGCCGCGCTCGCGATCTTCGTGCCGCAGGGCGCGGTGATGTGGCGGATCGGGCTGCTCATGGGGGCGTGCAATCTGCTCGGCGCGTATGCCGGCGCGCGAACGGCCGTCGCCAAGGGGTCGTCGTTCGTACGGGTCGTCTTCGTCGTCGTCGTGGGGGCGTTCGTGGTCAAGATCGGGGCTGACGTGCTCAGGCAGCTGCTCTGAGCGCCGCCTGCAGGTCCTGCGTCGTCGTGACCGGCCGGTCGCAGACGAAGCCTCGGCACACGTATGCCGCGGGCTCGCCCCCGACGAGCGGGCGCCCCGCGAGCAGCGGCATCCCCTCGGCGTCCGGCGCGCCTCCCACGACCACCGCACCCGGCGGGCTGTGCCGCCGGGCGGTGGCCAGCAGCGACGCGGCGGCCGGCCCGTCGCCCACGACCGCCACCTGCACCGGTCCGCTCAGCGCGGCCTCGGCGACGGCCAGGGCCCACCCGGCGAAACGCGGGTCTTGGGCAGCCACGGCGCCCGCCGCTGCCACCCCCGCGTCCGCGGCCTCGCGGTGGCGCGTCGAGCCCGTGAGCGCCGAATAGGTCAGTAGCGCGCCCGCCAGGGCGGACTGCCCGGACGGCTCGGCGTTGTCGCCCTGGCTGTGCGGGCGGGCGAACAGCTGCTCGGCGTCGTCGGCGGTGTCGTAGAAGCCGCCATCGCCGTCGGCGAAGTGCTCGAGCGCCACGTCGAGCAGGTCACCGGCGCTCGCCAGCCAGCGGCTCTCGCCCGTGGCCTGGTGCAGGGCCAGCAGTCCCTCCGACAGGTCGCCGTAGTCGTCGGCGACACCTCGGGCCGCGCCGAGGACGCCTCCGCGGGAGGACCGGCGCAGCCGTCGGTCGACCAGGTGGGCGCCGAGGACGAACTCGGCGCAGCGCACGGCCGCGTCGACGTACCGGTCCTCGCCGAGCGCAATACCGGCGTCGGCGAGTGCGGCGATGGCCAGGCCGTTCCAGGCGGTCACCACCTTGTCGTCGCGGCCGGGCTGCGGCCGGGTACGTCGGGCCGCTAGCAGGCGTGCGCGGATGCCGTCCAGCCACGCAGCGTCGGGGCGGGCGTCGAGCAGCTGCAGGACGGACGTGCCGTGTTCGAAGGTGCCGTGGTCGGTGACGTGGAAGACCCGGGCGGCCTCGGCTCCGTCCTGCTCGCCCAGCGCATCCACGAGCTGGTCCGGGGTCCAGGCATAGCTCAGGCCCTCTACGCCCCCCGCGTCGGCGTCCAGCGACGACGCGAACGCTCCCTGCTCGGTCAGCAGGTCGCGGAGGAGGAACTCGGCGGTCTGGCGGGCGACCCTGCGGTGCTCCTCCGCTGCGCTGTCCCGGGCGAGCAGCGCGTAGACCCGGAGGAGTTGGGCGTTGTCGTAGAGCATCTTCTCGAAGTGCGGCACGGTCCAGTGCGCGTCGACGCTGTACCGCGCGAACCCGCCGGCGAGCTGGTCGTAGATGCCGCCGCCGGCCATGGCCCGGCAGGTCGCGTCGAGCATCTGACCCGCCGGCTCGAACCCCGTGCGGGCGTGGTGGCGGCGCAGGAACTCCAGCACCATCGACGGGGGGAACTTCGGTGCCGTGCCGAAGCCTCCGTCCGCGGGGTCGAACGTTCGCTGCAGGCCGACCACCGCCTGGTGCAGTTGCTCCTGACCCATGGCCCCGCTGAGGCCGGCGGAGGCACGCTCGGTCGCCGAGCGCAGCGCGGAAACGATGTGGGAGCCGCTGGCCAGGACCTCCTCGCGGCGGGTCTGCCAGGCGTCGACCGCAGCCGTGAGCAGTTGCAGGAACGCGGGTCTGGGGTAGTAGGTGCCGGCGAAGAACGGCTCTCCGCCCGGGGTGAGCAGGCAGGTCATCGGCCAGCCGCCGTGGCCAGTCAGCGCCGTGGTGGCCTGCATGTAGACCGCGTCGATGTCCGGCCGCTCCTCGCGGTCGACCTTGACCGCGACGAACCCGGCGTTGAGCACCTGCGCCACGCCCTCGTCCTCGAACGACTCGTGAGCCATGACGTGGCACCAGTGGCACGCGGCGTAGCCGATCGACAGCAGCACAGGCACGCCGCGCTCGCGCGCCTCGGCGAAGGCGGCGTCGCCCCACTCCTGCCAGTCGACCGGGTTGTCCTGGTGCTGCAGCAGGTACGGCGAGGTCGATCCAGCGAGGCGGTTGGGCACGGGTCGTCAGCCGATCCTGTCGGGACGGCTGTAGAGGTTCATCCGCGAGCCTCGGACAAACCCGGCGAGCGTCATACCGGCTTCCTCGGCGAGCTCGACGGCGAGGGAGGAGGGTGCGGATACGGCGGCGAGCACCGGGATGCCGGCCATGAGGGCCTTCTGTGCCAGCTCGAACGAGGCGCGGCCGGAAACCATCAGCAGCGTTCCGGTGAGCGGCAGCCGGCCGGCGCGCAATGCCCAGCCGACGACCTTGTCGACGGCGTTGTGCCGGCCGACGTCCTCGCGGACGCAGAGCACCGACCCGTCGGCGTCGAACAGCCCGGCCGCGTGCAAGCCGCCGGTGCGCTCGAACGCCGTCTGCTCCACGCGCAGCTTGCCCGGGAGGGCGCTCACCGTCGCGGCGCCGACCCGCACGGGGTCGGCGCTGATGTCGTACGGCGCCTGCGTGCGGATCGCGTCGATGCTCGCCTTGCCGCAGATGCCGCAGGAGCTCGTGGTGTAAAAGTTGCGCTCGACCGACGCGCTCGGCGGTTGGACGTGGGGCGCCAGCGTCACGTCGATGACGTTGTAGGTGTTCTGGGGCACGCCGCTCTCGGTATCCAGCGTGGAGCCGGCGCAGTAGCGCGCGACGGCGACGTCCTCTCGCGCGCGGATGACGCCTTCGGTGGCCAGGAAGCCGTGGACGAGGTCGATGTCGTCGCCGGGGGTCCGCATGGTGACCGCCAGCGGACGGCCACCCACCCGGAGTTCGAGCGGCTCCTCGACGATCAGGGTGTCGACTCGGGTGGCTCGCGCGGCGCTGACTGGGGTGGCTTGAGCGGTGCCTCCTCGGTTGGCTTCGGCAATGTCGAACCGGGTCGCTTGGGCGGTCTCGATCCGAGTGTCGGCACGATTGTCGACCCGAGTGGCGACCAGAGTGTCGACGTGGGCTCGCGCGTAGCCGGCGCGGTTGTCGATGCCGTTGCCGCCGTCGCTGGGGCCGCTTTCGTCGACGGGCGCGCTGTCGACTGCGGTGATCTTCCGGCGTACCGTCACGCGCCCCAAGGCCTCTTCCAATCGTCGCGGCGGCTCTCGCCGGTGGCTGCCCGGCGCTGCGGCGACCCGGCTCGGCGACAGTCAGCCTACTTCGGCTGCCAGACTCACCCCTATGCCGCTCGGCTTCGATTGTCGGAACGACGCCGGTGTATGCGCCAGTCAGGTTCTGGCAGCGCGGCCGATTTCGAGGCTAGCCGGGGTGGCTGCCAGAACGATGCCGGCACATTCGCCGGTGCGGTTCTGACAGGTGGGCGACACCGCGGCGATCGTCCTTGCCGGTGGCGCCGCCCGGCGACTCGGGGGCGTGCACAAGCCCGCCCTGGACGTCGGCGGCCTATCGATCGTCGGGCGCGTACTTCGGGCGGTGCAGGACGCCGGGCTGGATGTGGGGCTGGACGTCGTGGTGGTCGGTGGCCGGGAGGGCGTGCCCCCCGGCGTACCCGTGGTGAGGGAGGACCCGCCCGGCGGCGGCCCCGTCGCGGCTGTGGCAGAGGGATTGCGGCACCTGCTCGCCACCTCGGCGCCGGACCATGCCGTCGTCGTACTCCTGGCCGGCGACCTGCCCTTCCTGACCGCCGAGTCCCTGACGCGGCTGGTCGAGGCACTCGCCTCCGGCTTCCCGGCCGGGCCGGCCGGCCAACCGCGCCCATCCGCCGCTCATGTCCCAAAGACACACCTTTCGAGGGCCGCCAAAGGTGTGTCTTTGGGACATGAGCGGGAACGAGGGATTGCCGTCGGCGCCAAGGACTCCGGGAGTGTCGGGCGTAGCGGGCAGGAGCCCGCCGTCGACCTCGCGGTGTACCTCGACGGCGACGGCCAGCCGCAGTGGCTCTGTTCCGCCTGGCGGGTGGCCCGGCTGCGGGAACGGCTGGCGGACCTCGACGCGCCGCGCGGCATACGGGGCTTGGCAGCGGGGCTGCGGCGTCGGGAGCTGGCGGATCCGGACGGGGCCGCGTCCACCGACGTCGACACTCCGGCTGACCTGGCAGCCGCCCGCGTACGCTCCGGGCATGGCGCAGCACCCGACGCAGGACCCGATGCAGCAGCTGTCCGAGTGGGCGACCACGCTGAGCCGGGCGCTGGGAGTGGACCGGCCGGTCGATGACGCCACCATCGAGCGGGTCCTGGCGCTCGCGGCGGCCTCCGCACACGGCGTGATCCGGCCGGCGGCCCCCGTGACCACGTTCCTGGCCGGCCTGGCGCTCGCGCGGCAGCCTGACCTCGACCTCGACGAGATCGCGCGCCGGGTCCAGGAGTTGCTCGCCCGTTGAGCCAGCCAGCAGGACGCTGCCGACGAGGCAGCTAGTTACCCACGACGCAGCTACCCACCAGGCAGCTACCCACCAGCCGCCGGGAAGCTACCCACCAGCAGCCGGCCGGCCGCGCGGTCAGCCGGTCCTGGGAGCCGTCTCCCTCAGGCCACCCAGAAGTGGGTAGCGAACAGCACCGTGAGTATGCCGAGCAGCGGCACGCACACAGCGGGCACCGTGCCGCGTAGCCACCGCCACCCCGGCTTCGTCGCCTGCTCGGCCAGCAGGAGATAGCCCGGGAACCACAGCAACGCGTATCGCGGCGCCGACACGATGAGCGTCGAGCAGACCAGGCTGGCGACGTTGAGCCCCACGTAGACACCCTCGGCCAGCCGGCGCAGGCGCAGCAGCGCCACCGCGAGCGCGAAGCCCGCAAGGACGGCGACCAGGTCCGCCCAGCGGGACAGGATGAGGAAGCCCGGGGCGTCCTGCCACAGCGCACCCCAGCCCGCGGCGAGCCCCTGCCAGGGCCACGCCGTACGTCGTGCCCACCCCTGCGCCTGCGCCTCCTGCCACGCTCCTGCCGAGCCGGTACGCGCGGCGAGGTAGCCCAGGTAGGTGCCCGTGGCCAGCACCGGAGCGAGTAGGGCGAGGACGTCCTTGCGGGGACGCCATGAGCGGTCCCGGCGCAACTGTTCGGCGTACAGCACCGCCAGCGCCGCCGCCAGGAGCAGCCCGTTGACGCGGACTGTCGCGGCGCCCGCGGCGAGCAGGCCCGCCCACCACCACCGTCGGCGCGACGCCGCGAGCCACGCGGCCACCGACAGGGCCAGGAACATCGCCTCGGTGTAGACCGCGGTGAGGAAGATGCCGGTCGGTGCGATCGCGAGGTACAGCACCGCACGGCGGGCCACCTGCTCGTTACCGGTCCGCAGCAGCGCGAGCCGGCGCAACGCCACGGCGGCCACCGCTCCCGACAAGGCGGTGACGGCCAGTCCGGCCGCCAGGGCGCTGCCTGCGACCAGCGGCATGACCGCCCTGATCAGCAGCGGGTAGCCGGGGAAGAACGCCTGGTCGCAGCACGGGAGCCCGGGTGGGAGGTAACCACCCTCGGCAATCCGGGTGAAGTGCCAACTGTCCCAACCGGCCAGCCGGTTCAGCGGCCACGCCGCGCT
>JAABUK010001615.1_pt1 | contig 42382 bp, 32 predicted proteins | sample 5559141 | NCBI WGS metagenome assembly JAABUK01 (sample SAMN10711869, study PRJNA513367) | rock metagenome | isolation source: Antarctica rocks | place: Antarctica: Victoria Land, Pudding Butte nord | collected 2016-01-03 | reverse complement strand
ACCCCCCCCCCCCCCCCCCTCCTTTCTCCACCCCCAGACAACCCACCTACTACCTCCAAACTCCCAACTCCCAACTCCCAACACCCGACTCGTCCTCAACCCCCTATCACCTCCACCCAAACCCCAACTCCACCCATCACCTTCACCTCCACCTCCACCTCCACTCAAACCCCACATCCCAACTCCCACCTCCTACCTCCTACTCTCCTATCACCTCCACCTCCACCTCCACCTAAACCTAACCCCATACCCCTATCTACCGCACTCACCTACTATCAAATCCAATACCTACCCTATCTACCACCATGCATCCCCATCCCAAACCCCCTACCCATCAATCACCTCCCCCGCCAAAAGAAAAAGTCAAGACAGCATCCCAAATTCCCCCATCAGCCCAGCCAAACCCACAGACGATATCAATTTATCGACGGAAATCCAAACCCAATCCTACAAGCGAAGGGGGTGAGAAGATGCTCGGGGCCCGTATCTCCCAAATTCGTACATCGGCACGACACTATAGCGGCAGAGGCGGCGATGGTGGTGGACTGAGATTACGATATTGTGAATGCCGTTCAGACAATGGACTACACTCACGCATGTACGAGCAACACACTCCGGCCGCGTTTATGAAAGCCAGACTGATTGATCGAAATAGGTCTTCCAGGACTTCGATGCTATTATAGGAAGAAATTCAGACTGCATACCTAAAATAACACTGACTGATGCTGAAGTTGCGTCAAGTAAAAATCCCAAAAGTTTCCAAAAACTTTGCTCTCTAGTAATTCAAACATGCATACAGACTGCTTTTTAACATGAAAATGCTGCGTGGGCTGATGTCCATCTCCCTTGTTGTACACACCTCCACCAAAGACATTCGGTTCTCCTCAGCTGGCTCGACCAGACTGCAAGGCATTTGCGGTGTCTCGATCCTCAGAGACTGATGGCCCGAGGTTGCGCAGACGTTGAGAGGGACGAAAGGATTAGATCTTTGACCAAAGTCTCCTTTAGCTCCTTGTCTGCACGCTCTCGCAATACCTTCTTCGACACCTTGCCGGCGGGAGTCCTAGGGATGCTATCGACGAAGACGATTCCGCCATCCAAAGCCTTGTACTTTGCCAAGTACAGCAACATGTGTTGTTTGACTTTGGTCTCGTCGATTTGGCTGCCTGGCTTCTTGACGATGTAGGCGCGAGGGGCTTCGTCAGTGCTGTTCGGAAATTTTGTGCCGATGACTGCGGCTTCCAGGATATCAGGATGGCGAATCAGAACGGCCTCCAGCTCTGCTGGAGAGACCTGCCAACCGCGGACTTTGATCAGCTCCTACTCCCAGTCTAATCAGCGAATTTGCCCCTGAATTTGGTAGATAGAGACCTCTACCTTCTTCCTGTCGACGATGTAGGCTTTGCCATGCTCCATGTACCCAATGTCTCCGGTCCTGAGCCATCCACCAGCGTCAACACAGTCGCGACTTGCTTCAGAGTTGCTAAGATAACCCTGCATAAGGAGAGGCGACCTGACCAAGATCTCGCCTTCTTCGTGATCCCCGTTGAGAATCCTACCGCCCTCGGCGAGAATTCTGTGTCACTGTCAGTGAAAGATCATGAACATGACTCAAGCGCTTACTTTGCTTCTATGCCCGGTAGAAGTCTGCCCACACTGCCAGTATGGTCATTCTCTGGGTACAGGAATGCGGTGATGTACCCAGCTTCCGTCATTCCCCAAACTTGTATGACTCGCGCTGAAGGCTCTAGTAGACGATACATCTGATCTTGGAGCTTTTCATCCAGAACGGCCCCAGCGGACAGGACCAGACGAAGTGATTGAAGTGATGATGTGGAGATGGACTTGTTCTTGACGATGGAGTTGATCATTGCAGGCACCATTGGCGTTTCTGTGATGCTATATTTTTGAATTAGGGCGACGTATCGAGCTATATCGAATCGCCGCATGATGTAGGTCGGGACTCCTTCACGGAGTGGCGCGATATGTACAAGTGGGAAGGCATACACGTGAAACATAGGCAGACTGATCAGTCTCGATACCTACACAGTGATCAGTCAGCTCCATCGACTGTGACAGAATGCATAGGGGCAAGGTACATCGTAGGGTTTTCGTGCCGAGTCGTTGAGAAGGAAGTTCATCATGACAAAGCTGTAATGCGAGATCATGGCTGCCTTTGGTAATCCAGTAGTGCCACTGGTAAGGAGCAATGCAGCTGTGGTGTTCTTTGACTCTTCAGCACTCTGGAACTTGACCCAATCGGTCTCTCCATGCTTGAGAAGCTCTTGAAGGGAGTGCCAACATGGAGGCACTTCTTGTCCTGTATTGTCGAGGACGAAGACGCTTGGAGGTGATAGCGCTGTTGTCTCGACGGCGGTTGCTACCTTCGGCAGTAATTCGGGCTCTGTGATCAAGAATTTCGCATTGGTAAGTCGAATTTGATCACAGAGCTCTGAAGCAGTATAGGCGGGGTTGCAGCCTGTGAATCGGCCTCCAGCACCGATGATACCAAGTACGAGCATACTGTATAGGATCTAACATGCGAACTCTATCATCAGTGCCCGACGAAAGAAGCAAGTTCGAAGGAGTATTTAGTCATACATCACTGAAAGCGTACAAACAAACGCAGTCTCCGGGCTCTAGACCATTGGCCCGGAAGCCGGCCACGAGTTGTCTAACGATGCTACGTGCTTCGGAGGCGGACAACGACTGCTCAGGATCATCAGCATGGAAGTAGACTTTCTTGTCACGATCGTAGTCATGGTTGCCAAATGTCCATGAAACCAAGTCTGCGGTGGAAAGGTCATCTTCAGGCTTGGACGGATGCCGACTGGACATCTTTTAGCAGAAACGAAGTTGCAAGAATAATCTGTAGGGTGACGGTAACGTTGTCTGAACTTCAACAAGTGAGGCAGTTTATGTCGATGTCAGTCAGTGTTGCAGAGCGAGAGTCAAGGGAAGATGTCGAAGCGTGAAAGCTATGATCAACAAAGAGAAACGCGGTCTTAGGCTGTAAAACAAAGCAAGCAGGTGCGATTCAGTGTCGTAATCGAAATTTGTGAATTCACGCTACCAACACGCGCATGAGACACCTCAAGCTACGTGTCATGCAGAGGGTGAGAGGGTCAAGTCTGTGACTGGCCACGAAAATATGCATTGAAGTGAAGTACAGGTGAGGGGGCCTCTCGAGCCTTGAGCAAGCCAAGACATGAGGAGGTCTAAGCCATACCATCAAGAACGACCCACAAGCAAGACAGAATGTGAGATCAGGGTTGCTACGCACGACATTACCGAAAATGTTATCTTCTCAAAAACAGACCGGACGGCAAGCTCAAAAGAGTGTTTAGCTATGATCATGACTTAGCGGCTTGTTTGCATCACAGCTACCTAATTCTATAGTCTCGGTCAGTACCACCCTGCTTCAGGTGGTCTACAAGGGTGGTCAACACTGCTGAGCATGACTTGGAGGGGGTATGTACAGTAAGGGCTTTCCATTGTTAAGAAAGGTCAGCTGTGACTATTAGCTATTGGCATCTTCTGGTTATGCGGCACGCTTGGAAGATCTGAAAAGGGGACCTGGACGTGAAGGCTGGGACAAGCGCAGATTGAGATGGGTCTTCTTCATGTCGATATTTCCTGCCAAGACTCAGCCGGAACCTCGGCTGGGCTATCCCGGTATTTCAATACTAGCTGTAAGTTATCTCCCTGTCACAAAACACAGGCTGCTGTGCGTTAACCCATCCGGGAAGAAAGACTTCGAAGTGTGCTGTAGATTTTGGGTGCACATCAATGGCTGGCTACTTCCCCAAGTCCCGGACTATGTGTATGTATGCCTACATACAAGATCCAAACTTGTGATCTCACATGCCTGTGAGCCCATTCCGCGTGTGCTAGCCCAAGCGTTCCAGAATGGTCTATGTGCAGCTTCTACATCATCAAGAATTCGTCTTCAAACACTCCAACATCTCCCGATATAGACGCCCACTCCTCATAGCATCATAGATAATGCTAATATTCGATCCAATCGTCTTCTTCCCATTCCGTACATCCGGGTGGTCCACAAGACCTTTGTGCAGAGGCACGTGGAGTTCTCCACGCACGTACTTATACATGCAAGTGGACGCTGCCCCTAGGTATGGGATGGCGTCTGGATTAGCAAAGTACGTATTGCGGTTGTCGTTGAAAGCTCGGCAGAGATCCGTAGATGCGGCTTGAGTCCATCTGGCGATTGCGGATAGGGCGTCAAAGCCTTTAGAGAGAGTGTCTTGGTGCGTAATGATGAAGCTTGTGAGGGGTGATCTGATAATGGTCCAATAGTCAGTATTTCTCATGCTGGAAGATGTTTTGAGCGTTAGTGAGGAAGTTGCGAGTCATTTCCCCTGCGCGGTTCCGCGAGAGTGAAATTTTGGTGCATGAACAGGGACTTCGGGCTGGAGGACACCTACTGCAGAGCCAGGGCGATATTGGCGAAGCGTTCGGTGGAGTCTTGCGTGCATGTGATTGTGAGTCGGTCCAGTGTATGTTTCAATAGAAGAGCACATAGATCTTTGGTAGTTTCCGCGCTGGAGAAAGCGGCGCCGAAGATATTCATGGTGATGACCTCCAGTGCTTCTTCCAAGACCTGCACACGGTTCAGGGTTAGCTGGCCCCCGTGAACCCATCAGAAACATTAGCAACGAGCATAGAGGGTTCAACAGGGGATTATGCTTCTCTCACGGGGACCCAATTGGCAAACGGTGCTGAGTCTGATATTGTTCCGGAAGAAGATGTACTCCTGGGAGATCTATTGAAGCTCATGACAATAAATCAAAAGAAAACATGTCTTACCAGGTGGAAGCGCAAGTCCATCGCTCGTATATCGAGAGCTTGGCATAGGGAATATAAGTACGTCGCGCAGATCATGGAGAGGCAATCGATAGCTGTATGCGTATACCTTGCCGAGATTAATGCGAGCGAATTGATGGCCTGATTTCCCATCTCGGCCGTCTGCACGTGGCTGCTAACCGGGTTTGCAAGGTATGCCAACTCAGACATATACGCTGCGACATTGATATCTGCGCCTTTTACCGTGTAAGAGGTGCTTGGCTCATCCGCCGCGAGATTGGGTGGCAAGCCACTGTTAAGGTCAGGATTGATGAGCTCGGTGCACTGCGAGAAAAGCATACGGCCAAACATTTGGAGGGATGTGCGAGTCTTTTCCATTGCCGAGGTAACAGATGCAGCTTGAAAATTACCACCATGGTGAATAGAATTCCCTTCGATGTCAAAGAGGGGGTTATCGGTTGTGGAATTGCACTCAGTTGTGACTTGCTCATGAGCAAGAACAAGATCCTCTAACTGGGGTCCAATCCATTGAGATGACGTGCGAATGGCGTAACGATCTTGCTTCAACCCCCCAACGCACTCATCTTCGGCGTCTTCAGCGCGTGCGAGCTTGGAATCGGCAAGGAACGCTGTGATGTTCTCTGCCGCTTCATTTTGACCGCGGTGTGGCCGGACTCTGGCGAAGAAAGCGTTGAAGTTGCCGACTGATCCTAGCATAGCTTCGGTGCCCATGGCGGTGAGTACTTGCGAGAGAATGGCCAGGTGATGTGACTCTTGGAGTGCTAGTGCAGCAACGGCGGTCGAGACCGCAGTGCCATTGAGTACGCCGAGTGCTTCTTTGGGGCCAAATGTGATGGATCGACGGTTGAGAATATACAGAGCACCGTCTGCGGAGATGAGGTCTCGGCCCCCCTTTCCGTCACTGGTCCAGACATACATGTCGGGGTTACCTTCGAGGACACCAGCGATGTACGATAGTGGCTGTAGGTCGCCGGAGGCGGATATAGAGCCGCGTAGTGGCACCAGCGGGATCAAATCATTGTTTAAAAGTGCCATAAGCAGCTCAATGACTTCGAAGCGGACGGCGGAGTGACCAGCCAAGAGGGATTTGCACCGAATGAGCATAGCTCCTCGAACCCAAGCTTCGGGCATGAAGTCGGCTCCAGCCGAGTGATTGAAAGTCGCACGCATCGATCCGGGCTGCTTGGTCACAGGAAGAATGCCGCAGTGCTGGTGTTGTAGTAACGCACGCTGTAGATCCATTGTCTGTTTGGTACGTTGGCCGGCGCTGCCGCCAAAGCCAGTGGTAATTCCTGCGAGGTTAATTAGCATGCTTTCATTTCGTGGAATGGAAATGGCTCCTGACCGTAAAGATCACTGCCTTCGTTCAGTTTTTTAGAGAGAAAGTCAACACTACGATTGACCCGGTTGACCGCCACGGAGGTGTTCTCGAGCTCAACACGGACCCATCTCCTAGCATTGTACGTGTTAGCAAGGTTTCTTTCTACTGATAGGTAAAGTACCGAAGAACACATTGACCGATCAATGCTCTCTCGATGGGTTTCAGGTAGATTTGCTAGCCGCTGTTGGTGCTGATTTATGACAAAGGCGCCATTCTTCTCAGACCGAGGAAATCACAGCGTTGCAATGAAATATGTCAAGTACTAGGAGATAGCCCTTACCTTGAGACAGCAGCAATATGGGCAATGCCGAGATGGTCGGTATCAACGTAGACAGGCTGCTGTTTGTCCAGGCAGCCTGCTAGCACATCCGACTCGAGCAGCACAATACTGGCATGGGGCCCATGCTGAGAAATCTTTCGAAGACTTGGTCCAGGGGAATAGGACGTGGTAGGCTCAGGTGGAGTATTGACAGGCGTGGAAAGACTCGGGGTGTTGGTACTTGGAGTCGACATATTGATAGTAGTCGCAGATTTTCTCAGATACTTCGCTCCTTCTTTTGCCACGTGAATACTAGATAAAGGAATGGCGGAAACAGTTGATGTTGCAATACAAGCTTTGTTCTGATGTATTGGGGGGTGGACGTCAGTATTCGGAGAGTTGAAGGTCGGGCACCGGTGAAAGGATAAGTATTTGCAAGTTTCTAAATATGTTTCTGTACTACCGGGTTTTATGCAGGTGACGAACCCTTCAATATTCATCCACCGATTCGCGGCCTCCTGTGTTTTCTAATTGGTATAAGTCATCTCCCTTGTGATGAGGATTCACCTCCCTGCTCTTCACTACGATGACCATGACGGCTTGGTAATAAGACCCGAACCAAGCGGTCACAGCTTCCCCTCCTTTCTCAATACCATCGAATCACGAGCAAATAATGCCGTCGTTAGATCCCCGAGAGATTCATCCATCCAAGGCATCGGCTATAGGCGGTGTGATCTAGCCTGTCAATGTGAATATGAGCTGGTTGGACCCTGGCTTCTATGACCTCTGAGAGCGTTCATTTTGATGAATATTGCTCATGTGAATGCTTGGGCCTATACAGCATTTTAAGCTGCTCTAAGTGGTTCCTAAGATGCAGTTATCCGGAATCGTTAAGGAATCACGGAATGTAGGGTGGTGCAAGCTCACGGCCGAATGTGGCCAGGTGAATCGCGGTTAAGCGCGGGTCATATCGCTGCAATAAAACGGGTCTCCATGTAAAGTATCGTTTTCTGGCCCAAAAGATCTTGTTGCCCTCAGTATTGCCTGGCATCATCAGCGACGTATTGAGAGCAACGATGGTGCCTAGTTTGTTGGTTAATACCTCATTGTCGGCCGTGAAACTCGACCAGAAGCGGTCTTGTCTTCCGGGAAGTCGCTCGTTGCAAGAAACAAACAAGTGTAAGATTGAAACATGAGTGTGTTGTGCTGTGTTACTTTCATGCCCATCCGGATAAATGAGAGTGATTCGCTTTGCAAGCGGAAACAGGCTTAGGCTTCAATGCAATTGTCGCTATCGCCTACTTTTACAGTACCTGCTAAAGAGATAGGAGAGGAGACAAATAATTAGAAATCTCGCAAGCCCGCAATTTTACCACTTCTCACGACCAGTATGCACAGTATCAACCTCCTTCTCCATTTCTTTCCGCCCCCATCACCCTTTGCCGACAATCTTATCATGTAGTCTGACGCTCACTTCGAAACCATATGCAACGGATCATGACCTGAGAGAGCGAACTTGACGTCGTATTTACGCGCCGTCATCATCCTCTCCAACGCGAATAGCGCCATCACTGACCATACCTTCGGCCCAGAAACCCCCAATGGATGCGGTGCTTGGAACAGTCAGTGGTAGCCGCGTGCAAGAAAAGGTTGGTAAACTTGCCTGGACATAGCGTCATGAGTGAAGAGAAGCCAGAAACCAAAGACGGGCTTGGCAAGAACATCGAGAACAGCATATGCGACGATTTCGGCATCGACATCAGCAATGCGGGCTCCATCGGCAATACCCCAGATACTTGAGTGATGTCAGTCTTTTTACATGAGAATGTTTGGTGACCGACGTACATTGGGTAAATGGTCCAGAGAACCAATGTGAAACCAGCGATGGCGCTGAAGAACGTAGCCGTCTTCTTGTCCTTGTTCTGAACAACGCCACGACCGTTGACGGCAAGCTGATAGACCACAATCAAGTAGGCAATACAGGCCATGGTGTACCATCCCCACTTGGGAGCCTCTTCAACAGTCAGAGCAGCGAAGAGACCAGTCAAGATCATGATAAGGTCGGCAACAATGGCCACGAGGATATTGGCACCAGAGAGACCAGCGAGCAAGGCCAGATCTAGGAGCAAAAGTGGGGTGGTGACGCTCCAGTCGACGTAGCGTGCCCAGTATACTTCACGGTATGTGACCTTGGTGATATCTGGGAAGTGCTTGTCCGTCTTCTCAACTGAGGTAATCTTGTTATAAGACACACCATCATGGATGGCCATGCCGTAGTATGAGATGGTAGCGAAGGTGGTAATGAAGGCAGTGAGGATATGGAACATGCGTTTTTGCTAGAACAAATTGCAGTCAGCAACTGCGAGCAACGCTTGGGAAAGTAGATGATACATACAACTGGGACACGGAACGCCATAGCGTAGAAAGCCACAGAGGAGATGAGCATGATCACGAAGACAACCCTACGATTGAGTGAGTATGTCTGCCTAATGAGATCGATGAGGTACACACCATAGAGTACGTTTGCCAACCTCACCAGCTTCCTGGTAACTGGGAGTGCTAGCTGGCGGCAACACCTGCTAAGCTGTCAGTCGCCTTCAAGAAAATTGGATAGGCCAACGGTGATGGTATGACTAGGAGAGGTACAACATACGGTCGGGATGGGTGCAACAGATGCAGAGCCCTTGAGGGCGTCCATAACACCCGTCATTGCAACAGTATGCTGTTGTTGCTTGATGTATGAAGTGATGATGATCTGATGGATGTTGATGAAGGTAGAGCAGTAAGAGAAAGGTTGTGGCGAGGATGAAGCAATATGTAGAAGGAGGAAGGAGGAGAAAGGAAGGAAGAGCTTGGAGGTTGTTGCGAGCGAAGCCGCGTTACTTCATTGGTTGGCGGGATTGCGGGGTCCATGGCTGGCGAATCAAGGATTTGGGGCGCGAACTAGTCATTGTGTCTCGTCATCGAAAACACGGCAAGAGCAGTAAGCTAGAAACCGCTTAGGCTACCTTGACCCTCTCTTGCTCGATGTACTCCGTGGTCATCTCCATCTGTGCTTTCTATGGACAGGAGCTGCCTTTGCTTTGGCAGGTAATGCAACTTCTCCATGATTGAAATGCCCATCTGCACCCTGTCATGTACTTTAGCGGACAGATACCCGTTTGCCAGCGACCCCCTTTCCACCAGTCAATGTTTAGGCTAGTGCTACTTTCTGAGACCTTATCTCTTGAGCTCTCGGGCGTGCTTTGCCGTTTCAGCTTGGCAGGCATGCCGCTTTCAACCACTTCTTGGTCTTCAAGTCCTTCGATCATTGGGACAGTGTAGCTTTGCCCGTCAAGATCTTTGGATCTGACCGACCGACCGCCTCCCCGCCTCTACCTGCTTTCCCCGCTCCTCATTTTTATCACGAGTTCCGCCCAGGACGAGCTAGCTGCAATCATGTGTCGCGCAGATCCGAGGCTACTGGAAGCGCTGGGCGAAGACTCTTAATTAAATTAATATATTTAAAGGTTCTAAATTAAGTTTACTATTATCACTCAGCGTTCCAGACTGTTGCCACAGTGATGGGGATCAAATCAACATTCACAATACTGAATTTACGAGGAATAACACTCAAATGACATCCTTTCCCTGCCACTGTGCTCAAGGATCCCAGTTCTGAATCTTCATAGTCCCTTTATCATTGAATTCTTTGTGCATCTTGAAAGTCTGCCACAGCAAATGCGGCTCGTGTCCCCATCCCTTCTTCAAACATTCACACTCAGCTCTTTCGAAGTAGTCCATTAATATAGGTCTGTACTCTGGATGGGCTGTCTTGTTTATGATGACGCGCGCGCGCTCCCGTGGGGAAAGGCCGCGGACATCGGCTAGACCCTGCTCCGTTACCACGACGTCGAGGTCATGCTCCGTTTGATCGACGTGGGTGCACATGGGGACGATGCAGGAGACACCTGTTGGATCGGTTTTGGACGGCCGAGTGGAGGGCGTGTGCATTATGCTGTATTTGGCGCTACGCAAAAAGTCGGCGGAGCCCCCAAGTCCGTTGAGCATCCGAGAGCCCATGACGCAAGTTGAATTTGCGTGGGCGTAAATGTCACTAGGGATTGTTAGCACATCATGTGTTGCACGTTTGGTCAAGTAGCTTACACTTCTACCGGTGTATTCATCCCAATCACACCCAATCTCCTGATAATCTCCGGTGAGTTGGATACTTGCTGGGAGCGCAACAACAGCTTTCCCGCGTAATTTTCCCAACCGTCGTAGAATCGCTTGAATCCGTCAGGAGAAAATCTGATAGATGTCGCCGTTGCGAAATCTAGATGTCCACTGTCGAAGAGATCCAGGAATGAATCTTGAAGCACCTCCGTCCAAACTTTAAGCTTGTCAAAATCATTTCCATGAGCCAGACCTCCCACCACCGCGTTGGCAATGTTCCCGATGCCGGATTGAATGGGTAAAAGATTCTTCGGCAGTCTGCCATGGTTGACTTCGTGTTTCAAAAACTCGATAAGGTGGCCAGCAATCGCTCTCGACGTATCGTCCTCAGGTGCATTGCCTTGCGTTTGATCAGGATAATCGCTTTCGACAATAGCTACGACTTTCTCAGGATCGACCGGTATGTGGGGCGTTCCAATCCTGTCTTCAGGCGCCATGATAAGGTATGGTTTTCGACGAGGAGGAAGTTCAGTCATCGTGATGTCGTGGAGGCCTTCGAAACTGGGCATGGCAGTGTTGACCTCAATAATTATTTTGTCTGCCATTTGAATCAGCTCGGGAGAGGCTCCGACACTGGCGCCAGGTATCTGTCCATTGATTAGCAAACTACTAGCACGAACCCTCGGGGGACTGGGTAAACCGTACAATGCCGCCATCTTCTGTGATAGCAGAAGCCTCCACGATGACCACATCTATCTTATTGTTCGGCCTATCTTTGGTATAGAAGCCCTGAAGGGCTTCAGCACTGGAAAATCGAGAAGAGTAGGGTCAATACTGACATACATTAGGTCGACAGGGAACATGCTGAGATGCTTATCGAAGAAATGTATTCTGCCCTCGTTGATCCCCCGGGAAATATCTTTTCCGACTTGATGGGGACTTCGACGCTCAATCATGTCCAGTCTTGCCCATCTGTTCTCCGTCTCGGCTCCACTCGACGCTCCTACGAACAACGAGTACCTGAGCTTCCCCTGTAGGCCATTCTTCTCGACATGGTCGGCAAGCGCAATAGGCACCTTTCTGCAGGCATTGTAAGGCCCATTGAGATGCCATAGACTTCGTGGCACCTACTTTGGGTAGCCAACGCCCGTGAAGCCGGACCAGCCTACGCTAGCGCCATTGGGGAACAGCTCTATCAGATCGGAGGTTTTGGATAGTTTGTTCAGCATCGATGGACGATGGACGCGGCTTTTGAGCAACGCGGAGGCAGTCACTGATGACATGGTAGAGGCTGCAAATGCCAACGGTACTGTTGGTTGACCTAAAAGATGCTGCGGTCGCAGGAGACTGGCGGATATCTTGTGAACAACCCACGTCTAAAGCATGATGACGGAGATAAGGTAGGATTACCGGCGATAGGGAATCACTAAGTTGGAGCGCCTTGCTTCTGCTCGTATTGCAACACAAGGAGCAGTGATGTGACGATGGGTCAAGGTCATTCCGAAGAGCAGGGTGCCCGTGAGGTTTCTACAGGTGTGTCCGTCGATCGGCTAAGACTACGCAGAAGCTGACCTTTACGGAGAAACACTCAGCCACGAGCTCGCCCTGCGCTTTGCCAGGAAGTGCTTCACTCCTCTAGAAATTACTCACTTCAAGGATGTGTTCCGCTCCCTTGCCGATGATCAAGACGGCATTTATTATTGGAAGGAAGAGACGCTCTGTCGCTTCCTTGTCATCCCAGATGCTCTTGGTCCAGGGCCACTGGTCTATCAGATGGCTTCCTACCTTGGAGCGTTCCCATTCCCCAGCCTGGCACCAAGCATACTGACAATCGAAGCGATGCTCAAGGTTGTTGTGATTATGACGGAGAGGTATGGGAGGGTTCTCAAGCATGGGAAAGCCGATCGAAACAAGCTACTATTCAGGAGCCTAGCAGTGTTCGATCGAAGGATGAGTTCTGTATACGAGAAATCGTCCCAGGAGATACTAAATGCCTTGAGGGAAAGCCAAGAGGAAGCACCAGAGTCAGCAGTGGCATCCCCACTTCAACATCATCCGGTTGGATTTCCCATCGATCAACCTGCGAATGACGATGGGGAAGAGGAGGATGATGACGAGCTAGCTCTTGCTGCACTAGACTCTCTAGATGCTATCGAGGTCTTCAAGCACGACCAAAAGGCTGACACCAAGATACATCATGCACAAATACCGATTGATAATTTCAGGCGTTTGCTGATGCTACTGCTTGTCATTGCGCCCCTGGATCCCCAGGAAAGTCTCTCAAAACATGCTGAGGATCTGACAGAGAGTAGGATTGCTGGTCTTCGTCGGGTGGCAGATTGCATATTGTGGTCGTTTACGCCCGAGCAAAATGCGGGCATTTTCTACCATTCTTTCAATACCATCATCCCGGCCTCACTCCCGCATCTTTTCGACGGCCTGAATCCACTCTTTGAGCATTTTCTATTCAGCCAAAACCTTGATCTATCCAAGCATCGTAGAACGACCTCCGCTTCTGTACCTCGGGCGTCGCCAACAATGGCTTCACCAAAGCCCTCCCAAGTGTCAAAGGACGACCTAGAACCCCTTTTGACTCGGGAAGGAGAGATACTTGATCTAAGCGTCTTGAGCCAATTGGCCTTCTTCCTCAAAGGCAGTAAAGTCTTCCGCCGGTTGAGACCGTTATACGTGGGTAGAGATGCGGGCTTTAGCATGGGTTCGATTGAACAGAAGGTCTTCAACTGGCGCGCTCCAAGCATACTACTTGTTTCAGGAGTTCGGCTACCCTCAGAACCCGAGGGAGCACGAGAACGAGCGTTTTGGGACAAATTACCACCCAAGCGTTTTGCCAATGGTTCTACCGGCAATACCTCCTCCGGAAGAGTCGTCTTTGGTGCCTACTTGGACACCCCTTGGAAACACACGTACAAAGAAGCCATGGGAGGGTCTGAAAGTTTACTATTCCAGCTGGAGCCAATCCATGAGGTCTTCAGAACAAGCACCATGAATAAAGACTACGCTACCTTTACCAAATCGGGCATCAATTTTGGGAGTCCACCACCCCGAGCGAGGCCGATATCCGGGCTAGATTCTCACATTCAGCTGGGACCTGTCTCTTTATCTCTGGATGAGGGCCTTGAATATGGAGTTTTCAACCACAACAGCACTGGTGGCGGCTCATTCCATCCCAGTCATACCCGGAAGACTGATTGGCAAGATCGCTTCGAGGTTGAGAGTCTAGAAATATGGGGCTGTGGGGGGGACGAGGAAGCTGAGAGGCAAAAAGCTGCGTGGGCATTCGAGGAGAGAGAGGCTGCAGCTAGGCAAGGCTTTAGACGGGGTAAAGACGTCGAATCAGACCGCGCGCTGCTGGAGATGGCAGGTCTGATCGGCAACCACAATGCCAGCGGAGGGAGCATGGGTTAAGGACCATTACAATTGGTCCGTCCTTGGTTTGGATCAATGGCAATATGTTCCTCATTAATGGATTGGTACCTTCGAATACACGCATTGCTATGTCCTTTCTCAACAGTATGGAAATCCTGGCAGGGTCGGTGTTCACCTACTGGCCCTCAATCGTACAAAGGACACCGACGCAGTGACAGCCCTCTAATGAATATTGACGCAAGGGTTGCGCTTCCCTCAAACTTGCACTTTCGGCCCATTCGAGCTATGTTTGCTCCTCGTCCATTGCTCTTGCTTCGGACGATTGGCTTGGTCGCCACAGCCATATCGCGGCAACGCTTCCTCCAGGTTGCACCGACGTTGCGACGACACTGTCAAAGCCCAACACATGCCTTAGCATGCTAAGTTGAGGGTGCCAGCTTCGGACTCTCGTATTGACAGAATTCATTGCTACTGAAGCTGCCGCAACAATGGTGAAGCACGTCAAAGCAGCGAAATCAGTCCCAGCTTTACCGCCCCGCCCTGGGCTTTCTGAGGCCGGAGAGCCTGGTTTTCGTGGCTGGGGAGTCTTTGCTTTCCCGCCACAAAATAAGCTAATCATCACCACTACAAAAGGTGTCTACGCGTGGGATGTTTACGGCGTTACCGAGATCTTTCGTTCGGGATCCGAGGGCATCGTTGCGGCTAAGACAATAACGAGTGATAACGGGATGATTGCAGTTGCTGACAGCCAAGTGGTAGTCCTACATGAAGTCACGGAAGGGATGCAGAGAAGCTATCGGCTCAAAGGGTCACAGGTTCGTGCAACCCGCTCGCCTTTGGGCATACTACCTTTGCTGAATAAAGTATTAGGGTCGAGTCAGGCTTCTAAAGTATGCCAAAGAGTCGGATAGTCTCTTTTTCACAACGGACCTCCAAAACACGGTACAATCATACTCTTTGCAAAAGTCAAAGCTCCTGAAAACATCCCACGATCATCCTACACCACCATCTGTCTTTGCGATTTCATGCAACTCGCAGTTCCTCGTTTCGACATCAGTATCACCGCCAACCATTCATTTGACAGACTTATCACTCAGTATGCTACCGATATTAGTTCGGCCTCAATGCTCCTCCTCTACAGTTGTCGCTGCCGCTTTCCATCCAGAGCGGGTCAACTACTTCCTTTTGGCCTTCTCTGATGGCACGGCTGCGGTGTTCGACGCGACACATTTCTTTCGAGAGCAGAAAAGAAGCAAACAAGGGGCAAGAGCAGCAGTATCGGGTGCTGGAGGTGTGTTGGCGTTTATGAAAGGCCTTCATGCGCACGGAACTTCTACGGGAAAGCTTGCATTGGAAGACGGTGTGAACACTGAGGGCATCGATCCTGGCACAGGTATTGTCGGGATAGGGGATAAGAGTTGTGGTATCACTGCGGTAGCTTTCGTACCCCGGCGAAAAGCAATGGTTGTGACCGTGGGTGCAGACGGGAAATGCTGTGTCGTCGATTTCACTCAGACTACGAAAGAGAAGGCTGTTCTACTTAAGACGTGGCATCTTCGACGACCAGCAACAAGCTTGTCGGTCATTCATTCCCCACAGGCTTCGGGTCCTGGGCAATTGGACGGAACAGACCATGTCGCACCAGAAAAGCAGAGTGATTCTTCTAGTAAATCTCATTATACTCGGAACGACTCTTACTATATCGCAATTGGGCGTCATGATGGTAGAGTCTTGTTGTTCGATCTGAATGGCAAACCGCTCGGAGATCAGACTTTGGACGAGAGTGGCACCCCAATCATTGACGTGGAATGGACACAAATGGAGATTAACGCTGCTCCTTCTCGCAGAAACTCTAGTGCCCCTCTCTCGAGAACATCAGATGCCGAGATACAGCGAAACGCTTTAGGAAATTCTGTTCCTTCCCCTAATCGGCCCTTACAGGAAGGGTTACTGACATCGTCCAAGCTAAGCGGACAACCCCGAGAATCGCTATTCGATTTCTCGACTCTTCAAAACACAGCACGAGAGCAGTCTTCAGAGAAAGTCGCTGTAGCGGCAAACCACCTAGACGCGGTCCAAGCTCCGGTAACGAGCTTGGAAGAGAGCCTTGTCTGCGATTGCATCCCGCAATCCTCTCATCATGCACCCACGACGCCTTCCAACAAGACGGTGCAGAGAAAGACCGGCTTGGACTCAGCTCAGAGTCAAAGCTATACAACCTCTGGCCAATCATTAGAGATCACACCCCCACCAATACCACCGAGACCAAGTCCTAGACCTGGAGGTCTGTTATCAATGCGCCGCGCTCACACAGACAACTCGTACCAAGCACCAGCAGACGACTCGTATTTGAGCTTAGTCGTAAATGCTCGAAATTTGAGGAACAACCTGTCCTTGAAAGCTAACGGCACTTTTGGCCCTCGCCCAATGCGTAGCCGTGATGGTGGAAGCCCGTTGAAGTCTACCATAACTACAAATGATCAAACTTCATCCACTCTGTCTGAAATTGCTTGGTCAGATGTGCCGCCACGACCGCCCCCACATAACCCTCAATTGCGACCAAAGTCCCCTACCGCGAGTGTTGAAAGTTTCCAAACGGCTTCGTCTCAAGTCTATACTTCAAGCCCGTCAGAAAGGTCTACGGATACGATAGTCGACTGGGACGCAGGAGCAGTACGGCAACCCATGCCTTCCTTCGAGGAGAACTCACAGCAATCTACAAATGACATCGTCCAGAAGAGTCCAGATCGGCAGGGCCAAGTCAATTTCTCCCTTACGTCTGCCTCCCATGATTCACCCACTCCCGCTTCTCCAGGCTTGACAGACACGGCCAGCCCAATAGTGCAATGGCCAGCCTTCTCGCCACACTATTCGGGCTCGGGCTTGCACGCATCCCACCTGTCCAATGAAAGCCCTGCAAAGGCGAAACCGAAGCGGAAGGGCCACATTAGCGTGCCACTATCTTCTGCTTCCTATGATTCTTCCGCCCCAGCGTCTTCTACATCCGGTGATCTTGTCGTGCAATGGCCCTCCTTGAAGAAGTCTCCTCGAATGCCAGAGCTCAACAAAGCTCTTTCTATGTCAAACCACGATAGTAGTATCAAGTCTGTCCGCGAATCGGCTACTGGATTCGTGCTGCAAACATACCTAGGAGCTCCTTCGCCGCCTAAAGCACCCAGTGCCAGGCCACCTGAGGGAAAGACTGCGGCACAGGATAGTCACATGGATACCTGCGCGAGCACCATTGGGGCAACGCTTAATGCCTCTCTCAGCGCTCTCCGTTTCGAGATGGCGCAGAGGTTTGACGAGCAGAGGATGTGGTTGGAGCAGCTGATCAAGAGCAATACTGAGGGGAGAGTGGCGCTTGAGGAGGAAAATCGCCGGCTGAGGGCAGAGGTGACCAACTTAAAGACGGGATCTGGCGAATCATAATAGATTCTATTGAAGGGTTGACCTTTTCGACTGTATGATTGTATGGCTTGCTGGTGAGGATACTCGGAGGTATGGTGAGGGTTGACTACCGGGTGAAGAGGAATCCATTGGCTTATCATCTCCGGGCATGTTTGCTATACAGATAGATTAAGTCGCATTACTCTATATATCATGGACCATGACCCCTGCTTTCTGACCGACCTCAAGCGGTCTTGCTTTCCCAGGACCATTAAATCGTTGACAAGGCTGAGATAAATTCTCCCTGAAGGAGGGTGAAGATCTAGAGTAGGTGTGTTGATATCCACTATGTTCGTAGTAGGAGAGATGGACAGCCTTCTTCAAATGTAGTAAGCGGAAGAGAAGAGTGAGCACTATGTGTCCACTGGACAGATCTGGGGCATCATGGAAGGTCTGAAGACAGAAGAGGAGGCCTGCTCGTTCCTTCCCAGACTTTGCAAGTGAGAGAAAGGGCGTAAATCTAGCGCGACGCTAAGCCGCAATTCCTCGCATCGATTGTTTACGTGAAGAAGGAAGGCATCTGCGACCTTCTCTCAAATTATCGACCGACCCATGTCAAGCTCTGAACCTAGTTCGGAGATGGACCGAGGTGCTCTCCTCAAGCTAAATCCCATTCTGGAGAGCTTGCGATCTGATCATGGAAAAATGGAGGACTTGACACACTCATTTCTTGTTGGTCTCGACGATCTCGGCGAGGAAACCGCTAGACTTTCGCGGCAGCTCACCCAAAAAGATGACATGATAGCACTGATGGCTGATCAAACGAATCGGTATCAAATGGCATCCATGGAAGCTCAAGAGAAGTTGGATGGCGCCCTGCGAGATAATAACGAGCTTCGAGCTGAGCTACAGGGATTCAAGAAATTCAACGCGCAGCTTGGCCAACAGTATGACGACGCTCGTGGCTCGGTGATCAAGCTCAGCATACAGCTGGAGGCCGCCCAGAATGAAATCAGGCGCCTGAACTTCCACTTCCAAGAGGCCCAACGTGAACTCAACGGCCTGAAAATGCAGGTCAAGCAGCTCCACCAAGTCCCAAACAATGGTGAGAAGCCAAGGGCAACCTCTTTCGAGCTCGGCTTACCGCTGTTTTCAGCTACGCTCGATTACTCCACATTATGGCCACCTTTTGCTGGTACTGCCATCAATGGCGACGCTCTTCCTACACCGCCGCTGGCCACTCAAGATGTACCAGAACAGCCACCCACACCGAAGGCTATTCAAGTAACACAGACCCGCTCTCCTAGCTCCGACAGCAAGCATCCAGACCTGGTCTCAACTTCGAGCAACGCCACTGCCTTCTTCATTCCTCCTGGTGTCAATCAAATCAAGGCCGCGACTGGACCAAAGATGGATCACCAAGAGGCAGCCGCACCGAAGCCCAAATCAAAAGGCATCGTTCGAGGGGGCTCACGTATCGATGAGTCGTTTGCTCGAATCCAGAACAATCTGGCTTGTAAGTCTGCTCCACCAGCTGTGATGTTCACGTTGTTCAAATACGCGTAGTGACGAACAAGACCAACGGCAGCGACCCTGTTCGAGCTTCCAACGCGTCCAACGATCCTCGTGTTCCAACCTCACTTCGCGACTTTTCGTGGCCCCAAGCAACGCTGGTTCAACACGAGAAGAAAACACTCAACCCAGAGTGCGTACCTTTTGTCCCCCCTGCTGCTAAAAGCACATTGGTTTCCAAACTGAGCCCTTTCAGTCAAGAATTTATCCCAGCGATAGGCCAGCCCGAAAGAAGCGTGGCTCCGTTCCACAATCGAGTGCTCAGGATCGCTCCTTCGAGAGAAGACTTGAGTACAGCAAATGATCTGAACAAGAACGTCGCCATGCTCAAAGATAGATCCCGACCAGCATCATCAGAGCCGGGAATGACGACTTCTCAAGGTCCCACACCGGTCGGGGCTACCACCTCTACCGTTGTCAAGCCCGAACTCGCCGCTGTTGACAGCTCCAGCATACCCCAGGGATCTCTGGACACCCCAGCCAAGACCGAAAATGCGACTTCCAAAGTCACGAACAATGTTACTATAACCAAGAACGCAAAATCGATTCCCCCTCATCTCCGTGGTCTGCCACCAAAGGCTCCGAAGCTTGAACCAGCCGCGACCCTTGCCATGCCGTCCCCACCGGTAGCGGCAAATGCACCGTTGAAGAACACAGACATCATTCAAGCCGAGGCTAAAACCATGAAGGCCTGGCTCGATACCTTTGAAAAGCATGCCATGGGTCAGTCAGTCCCGGACGAGCGATCAACGTCGAGGCCGACTTCTGAGGGCCGGCTGATTGATCTAGATGTTGAAGATACGGAAAGGTCGTTGAATACAGACTCCGCACCTGGAGCAAACGTTCCTGCCAACGTGCACGAAGTTCGAAATGGCTTGAAGGATGAGCGATATAACCTGGCCAATTCCGCCGACCCCTATCTGCAGCATCTGAGCCGCGAGCCCACGGTGTCAGCTTTGGGAGACAACTTCGCAAAGATCAAGATGGACCAGAGCAACACCGAGACGCCCAGTGACAATCAGCCTGTTTCTGTGCGCGAAGCAGGCACCACCCGAAAAAGCGAAGACGACTTTGTCGATATCGATGAGGTAGATGAGCGCGTGTCCAACTTCAAGGCTCAGCGACCTGCTACCGGGAACGAGAGCAACATCGCCGCGGATTTCTTGACGGCGTACAACTCAAATCTGTCCGGAGTCAAGAGCAAGTACGATCAGGCCGTCAAGAGCGTAAACGATTTCAGCAGCAACGGGGCGTACGTGGAAGCGCGTTACCATAAAGACATATACCTGGACCCGGTGAGTCTATTTATCCAGCCTCGGATTGATGGCAGTGCTGACGCCAATATAGGATTACATCGCTCCGAGTATCGTGGGTACACGTGAATTGGGCAAGTTGCTTGACTCGAGCACAAAGTCCATGATTTTGAGCGAGACCCCCAACAGTCGTGGTCGGGATATGATGAAGGTTGGCTTGGAGTGGAAGCCAGTAATGAAGGACGGAAAGACGGTTTTCGTCCTCTGAAGAGGTGCAGCTGAAGTGTCCAGGATCGATATCATGTAGCGTGTCATTATCGAGTGCTGAGCATGTTTGTTCGATTTCATGCACCAGTATTTTCAGCGGACAGTTCATAAAACAAGATTTGATCCCACATCCTGACAACCCGCTTCCTATATTCAGGGAGTTTATTAGCGAGAATGAAACGGCATTTGTTCTGGGAACTACTCGTTGATTCAAGTTACCCTTGGGAGTCCCGTTGCTCCTTACTAGATTTCGCAAGGAGCAAGCTGAGAGTTGTGGTCCTATAACCCCTAGGGCGTGCCCTTCTTCACCCTTTTCGTGATCGAATCTCGCTCCAATACAAATCTCTTGCCATATACTGCTTCAACATGTTCGGATACGTGACAGAGAGCTCACGCGTGATGTAAGGCGTCACACATTTCAAAAATAGCACACACCCGAGATTGAGACCCAGTTAGGATACAACGGTATTGGAAAGCAGAGTGCAATGCATGCTATCCCCCCTTCTGGTATTATTGTCGACATTTGCCTACACCCACAACCCCCCTACCGGCCTCTCAAGCACCCCCACAAAACAACTCCGGTCTCCTCTCCTTGAGATCCTCAATCACACCCTCACACCTCCCACACAACGCCTCCCCCTCCTGCTCCTCCGGCTTCGCAAGCACAGGCGCAGCATATCTCCAGCACCGCGCACATTTCTTCAATTGCGGTGGATAAGCCCACACCCTAACCCTCTCCCCCACGAGCACGACCTCTTTCTTAAAAGACCACACCGCGTCGCGCAGTTCTGGGAGAATGCTCTTGCCGCTGATGAGTTTTACGGCTGAGACACCGAAGAGAATCTCCAGCTGCTTCGGGTCGTAGCAGATGAGGAAGTTTTGTGAATGTGGGGTGGAGGATTCGAAGGCTACGTATGATTGTAGTGGATCTCCGATTTTCCCTTGCCTGCGGGCGAGTTCTAGGACAGCTTTTATGGCGGCGAGGGCGTCCATTAGATGTGGGATGTCGGGTTTTATGTCCTCATCTATAATCTTTTCCAAAGGCGGCATTACTTTGGAGCGTTGTGCAGGTGGGTTGTGTCCTTCGTAGTCTTTGATTTGCTGCGGTGTGTAGTCCCACAATTCTTCGATAAGCAGAGGCGTGATTGGAAGCAGCATTTGCTGCAGTTGATTGAAGATTTGGTAGAGGGTAGCTTGGGCTTGGAGACGTTGGTCGGTGTTGCCGCAATACGCGGCGTCCTTGATCCACTCGAAGTAGCCGGAGGAGAGGTCCCTGATTATGTAGTTATTGATTTCATTCACAGCTTTGCTGACTTGAAAAGTGGCGTAGTAATCTTGGACCTTTGCGTTGACACTCATGAGTCGTGACAGGGCGATCTGATGGACCAGTCCCAAGATGTGAGGGCCGGTCTTGTCCGAATTGTCGGTAAAACCATAAGAGGTAGGATGGAAGTCATCAAGGATTCCCAACATAAGCTTGAATGTCACTCGATATTTTGCGAGACTGACGTTGACTGCCTGCAGCATTTTCTGGCTGACTCTGACATCCGAGGTGTAATCGCAACTGGCAACCCATAGACGAAGAGCATCTGGACCCATTGCCTCTTGAGCTTTAGTCGTTCCTCTCTTGATCTTCGTCTCATTAATTGGGAGGAGCGTTCCATCCATTATCTCATCTGGTGAAATAACGTTTCCCACAGACTTACTCATCTTGCGGCCGTTCTGGTCCAGGGTGAAACCATGAGTGATCAAGGTCTTGAAAGGAGCCTTAGGCCGGTTAAGCGCTTTGAGATGAATGCTCTGATGGGCCACGTGCGTCAGCAGGCTCGACTGGAACCATCCTCGATGCTGGTCTGTGCCTTCAATGTAGCAATCGGCAACATGGCCATTTTTCTCTGACATTTGCTCGGTCTGCGTCCAGCTTGTTCCACTGTCAAACCAGACATCCATGGTGTCTTTCCCTCTACGGTACGAAGTCTGGCCGTTGCCGTCCCTGAGATTCGCTGGTGTCCACGCAGGATCTAATTCGCTATCCGTCCACCAGGCATCTATGCCGCGTTCCCTTATTATTGAGATGATGTGGGAAACGCTCTCATCGGAGAAAAGCGCCTGGTTGGTTTCTATGTCGTATAGCGCTGGAATGGGTACACCCCATGCTCTTTGCCTCGATATGCACCATTCGCTACGGTTTTTGACAAAGGCCCGAAGCCTGGATATGCTAGTCGAAGGGATGAACTGAACTGACTCCAGTGCTTCTAGCGCGTCGTTTTGAATATCACCAACATTTGCAAACCACTGTTCTGTAGCCCGCACGATTACGGGCTTCTTTGAACGCCAGTCGTAAGGGTAATTATGTGTATACTCATGCTGACCTAAAAGCTGGCCACGCTCTGACAATAGCCCAAGCACAGCGTTCTTCCCTGTGCCTAAGATATCTTTCCCTAGGAGGAATTCCGGCTCGTCTGGATAAGCAAGAGCAGTGTAACAGCCGTTTTCATCTAAAGGAGCGAAAGCCGCGATTCCATGTTTCAGGCAGAGCCCATATTCATCCATGCCATGACCTGGAGCGAGATGGACCAAACCGGAGCCCGATGTTTCGGAAACAAAGCCTGCGTGTAGGAATGGCCGAGGAGGCGACGTGCTGCCAAAGATGGGGTCGGTATATGATGCACCAATAAGGTGTTTCCCCTGAGTAGAGGCAAGAGGTCTCAAAAGTTCATTCAAATAATGTTCCACTTCTGAAAGCCTTGAGTTGGCGACCAGAAGCCGTCCGTGAGTAGCAGAATCTACAACTGTATAGTCAATGTCCGAATGGATGCCAATAGCTCTATTCGCTGGCAGAGTCCAGGGAGTCGTCGTCCAGATCACAGCACTGATTGAGTGGTTGTCGATTCCGAGCTGCTTCCTAAATCCCTCAGGAACCGTATGTAGGGGATACTTGACAAACGCCGCCGTAGAGACATGGTCGTCTCGATACTCAAGCTCTGCCTCAGCTAACGCCGTTGTTGAAGACGGGGACCAATAGACAGGCTTGAAGCTGCGGTAGATAAGCCCCTTTGCTGCCATTTCCTGGAAAACACCCAATTGCCTGATCTCGAAGTCTCTGTCCATCGTAGTCCACGCGTTGTCCCACTCTGCTATGATGCCCCATTTTCGGAACGCTTGTTTCTGATCTTGCACCGTCTTCGCGGCCAAATCCTTGGCTGCAGCTCTGATGCCTACAGCATCACTAGTGGCCCTTTCCCTCTGCTGCTGGAGAGCTTTGAGCTCAATGGGTAGTCCATGGCAATCCCATCCGGGCCGCCAGTCCACAACATGATCCGACAGTCGCGAGCGACATATTATATCCTTCAGTATTTTGTTGAGCGCATGCCCGATGTGTAGCTCGCCGTTTGCGTATGGCGGTCCGTCGTGGAGTGTGAACCTTTGGGGTATTTGTCTAGCTCGCTGCCAGGCGTAGAGGTCATCCGTGCATCGTCTGATGTATTCCGGGCGATCTTTGACCTGCGCGCGGGCAGGAAAAACGGGCTTGGGAAGATGCAAAGTCTTCTTCCAAGAATGTTTAGGTCCAATCATGGATCAAGAGCGGACTGCCTTTGAACTTTAGATCTAAAGGGCGTGCTTAGTCACCAGAAAAAGTATCAATATTTGTTTGATGGGAGAGAACATAATCTGTAGCTATCTTTACCCTTACGTACTTCTAACGCTATCCAATATATGGAATACTGTCTCAAATTCCGATGCGTGTTCAAGCAATATGGCTAAGATCGTCAACGATGAAGGGGTATCTTTCACATATGTACGCCATTCCGAACGCCAGTCTGCTTGCATCTCTTTACTGCGTCGAAACCTCTGGACACGTCGTCAAGACCTTCGCTTAATATACCGTCAGACAGCTCACAGCGTCATTCTTCAGAACTTCAAACAATAACCCGGGGAATCCATAGAGCTTCGTGTTACCGAACCCAGGACTACCTTTGACATTGGGGCCGGCCGACCCTCTCTGCTGTGAGTCGGCGGTAGTCTCTTCCCAAGTACCGAGAATTTCACAGCTACTTCCCGGACTATCTCCCCAATCCCGATTGAGCACCATAGCTTTATGGGCGGAATCCTTGCTTGAGCCGTTGGCAAATCCATCGCGCCAAGTTTTTTGAAGCGAGTCGGACATGGTTGTAAAGGGAGTCTCTGAGTTCAAGGCTACATCCTGCTCAGGACCCTGCACGTCAATAACCCAGCGGCTTCGCCGATATCTATTGAACGGGTACGACCCTGGCACGTTCGCATGTAGGAGTATCTTGGTAGCCACTAGCTGGGTTGTGCTTCCCTCGTCTATCTGCCTATCGGCGACGGCTTCTGTGGGAGGGATCGCTGAAGATGGGTAAGTTGGGTACGAGATAAAGACGTCAAACCCATGACGAAAGTAATTGTAAAAGCACTCTGCTGACATACTGACACTGGCATTGCCGTTTGGCTGCGATTCGTCATCAATGTCCGAGTCATCGGTGATAGTATGATTCGAAGACTGATCAGTATCAATTGCTTCTTCTTCATTAGCCACGAAATTGTTAGAGAAAGTCCTTCTTTTCCTCTGCTGCCGGTGCTGGTTCCTGTGTATCGACAGTCGTCGATCAAATTTGCGATGGATCGCGTCTGGTGGGCCCAATTCGGCAATAAGATCCTGCGGCGTAGTCTCACCGAGAACGATTGGAAAGCTTGGACTGTTCCGTCGCTCTAGATCCACCTTACCGTTACCGCGGATGTTGACGAGCTCTACCTCGTCTGGCCGCACCTCCTTGCCACGGGTCGAAAGAGCCAGGGACCTCGGATTCACGCACGGTCTAACCATGAGGTCTTGACGTGCCTCCGGCCACGATTGGCCGTCAAAGATCGCCATAGTGGTTGCCGCTGTAGCATGCGAAGACAATAGGGAAACAAAGTCAACATCAGGTTTCCAAGCGGAGTCCTGCAGCGGAAATGTAAAAGCCACACCTGGATACGACAGCACGTAAAGCCCATTTTTTGAAACAGATTCTGGTAACGGCGGATTGTACTCTCCGGGAAAAGTGGGCCCAAACAGTTTGTTGTAGACCTGCCGGAAGATTGGTCCGCTGGGGCCAGACAGCGAATACTCCGATGGGGAGCCCGCCTTCTCCGGAAGCTTGACAATATCCGTATCTTTATAGCTCAGGAGCGTCTTTGTAAAATCGAGGACCTCTATAAGCCGTAACCTCTGATCTGATCCATCAAAACGTAGCCGAAACCCATTAAAGGGTAAGTTCAAGGTGATAGGGTTCACGAAAGGCTCAGAAGGCGAGAATGATAGGTCTATGACTGGATATGTCTGGTTCTGTGCTTTCAAACGGGTCAAAACATCGTGCAGCGAAGCGCCCAAAGCTGTTCTCGATCAGTAGGAACAGAGCTTGCGCGGGGTTTACTTACTGAGAAATCCTAGCCCACGGCCAGGATGAACCTGCATGGCTGGGTGCGTGGGCATATCTGGGATCAGGGCTGAAAATATTGCCTAGACCTGGAATCGCGAACAAGAAGAAGAAGCAGGAAAGCCATGCCGGTCAGAAAGAGATGTTCGCCTGAAGGGCCATCTGATGTGTTTTGGCTGCATGTGGCCCTAAGGTCGGCATTCGCTAGGGGCGTGAGAGTCTTGGCGCACTAGAGCATCCTAGCGAAGCCTTTGTTTACTTGGGCAAACAACATCAATATCAAGCATCCACCAGCATCTTTTCTTGTCGCAGAACGCACACACAGGTTTTGCGACTGCGACAGATCTAGTAGTTGAGCTAATATATGTAATGGCTGGCCTAGCGCGCCCCGCGGCTGGCTTGCCTAGCAAGAAGCATTCAATGCGACCGCCCATTGTCAGACCCTCTACCGCCAGAACCCAGTCCAGCGCTTCTTTAATACAGCCAAGGACACAGTCAGGGGCTGCTTCGCCAGCAGATAGCATCCTATCAATGTCCACTAGCACGTCACAATCGAGGAGTCCCCAGCGACAGAATGGAGGCATCAAGCGCAAAGAACGAGATTTCGACGCCGAAGGTGGAGAGGAAACAAACATACATGTCGTGGTTCGATGCAGAGGGCGCAATGATCGTGAAGTACGAGAGAACAGCGGCGTGGTAGTCTCCACAGACGGTGTGCGAGGCAAGAATGTGGAGCTGTCCATGGGTGCCAGTGCTTTGAGCAACAAAACGTATCACTTCGACAAAGTCTTCTCGCCTGCTGCGGATCAGTCAATGATCTACGATGATGTTGTGACACCGTTACTAGATGAGGTAAGGCTAGTATTGTGTGTTTACGAATCTTGTCCTGACAGTGGGATAGATGCTCCAGGGTTACAATTGCACGATATTTGCTTATGGCCAGACCGGCACAGGCAAAACTTACACGATGTCTGGCGATATGTCAGATACCCTAGGTCTTCTCTCGGACTCGGCTGGTATCATTCCGAGAGTGCTACACTCACTCTTCGGCAAGCTTGAGGCTGATGAGGCCGAAACTTCGGTCAAATGCTCATTCATTGAGCTGTATAACGAAGAGCTGCGGGATCTTCTGTCTTTGGATGATACCACCAAGCTGAAAATCTACGAGGATGGGCAGAAAAAAGGGCACAGCGCCACACTGGTTCATGGTATGGAGGAGTCACATATCAAATCTGCAGGAGATGGAATCAAGCTCTTGCAAAATGGTAGCCATAAACGACAGGTAGCCGCAACCAAGTGCAACGACCTCAGCTCCCGAAGCCATACCGTCTTTACAGTCACGGCATATATCAAAAGGACAACCGAAACAGGTGAGGATTTTGTCAGCGCTGGGAAGCTCAACCTGGTAGATTTGGCAGGCAGCGAAAACATTCAGCGGAGCGGTGCCGAGAACAAGCGTGCTGCTGAGGCAGGACTGATCAACAAGAGTCTGCTGACATTGGGAAGAGTCATCAATGCGCTTGTAGAGAGAGGCTCGCATATCCCCTATCGGTCAGTCAAGGTTTACATACGTTCTCTGGTGACTGAAGAGCTTACGTACCCTCAGGGAATCCAAGCTTACTCGACTTTTGCAAGATTCTTTGGGTGGTCGGACAAAGACTTGTATTATAGCGACGGTATCGCCTGCAAAAAGCAATCTCGAAGAAACCATCTCGACCTTGGACTATGCATTTCGCGCTAAGAACATCCGGAACAAACCACAAGTAAACCAAACAATCTCAAAAAAGACTCTCCTTCGGGAATTCACCACCGAGATTGAGAAGCTTAAGGGCGAGCTTGTAGCGGCGAGGCAGAGGAATGGCGTTTACCTAACCACCGAAGGCTACGAAGAGATCGTGGGAGAAAGCGAGTCTCGCCGGATACTGAGCGAAGAGCAACAGGCACGGATTGAGACCATGGAAACAAACTTGAGGAACAAAGTCCAGGAATTATTCTCCTTGACGAGTAACTTCAATACCCTGAAGAAAGATAGTGATATTACAAGGCAGATTCTGGACGAGACAAAGGACGTTTTGGAGAAGACTGAAATTGTTCTGGCAAATACAAGGCAGAATCTCGCGGACGAGACCATCCTGAGGAGGGCGCACCAGGCTACTGAGGACCAGCTGAGTAACGTTGGGGGAGAGCTCGTTTCAACGCTGGAACGGACAGTGAGCGATATTGGAGGGCTGCATTCAAAGATAAAAAGAAAATCTGACCTTCAGATCCTGAATCGAGAAGCATGGCAGGCTTCACAGAGTAAGGTCGCTGACACCACGCAGCTTGTGGAGTCAAACCTGGAAGAATTCAAGTCTCAGCAAGAGCAACTCATACTAAAACTGTCAAGCCGAATGCAGTACTTTGTATCAGAAGAGCTACAGAAGCTCGGAGCCACACAAGACTTTTTGCGAGAGAAAGTTGCGTCATTCGAAGCCTCCGAGAAAGAGGTTGTCCAGCAGACTTCAGGTGCCAAAGAAGACATGAACATCGTCCTCGAGGAGATCAAGTACCTCAGGGAAGATGTAAAACAAAAAGTCGGCGAAGGGCTCAATGGACTCTCGGCAGCTGCTGGACGTATTTCTGCTGAGGTCATCAATGAGCTAGGAGCTTTCCATAGTCAGGTAAGCAACAGCATCCTGCATTTAGCAGGTCGACGACTAATTCATCGGACCAGCTTCACACTTCCTACAGCTCTCTCGGCAAAGACTTTAAGAATATCTTCGAGGAGCTTATCAAGCATGCTAACTCGCAAAAGGTGGAAGCGGATGAGCTGAGAAAGAAAACTTCTTCTGCAGCGCAAGCTGCCATACAACAAGATGACGAATTCTCCGCTCGATTAGACGCTTGCTTGAAGGAGGAGCGTGAGCAAGCCGCTCACGATCGCGAAAATTTGCTCAAGCAGATAACAAATCTGGTCAACAGGTCGGGCGAAGTACAGGATTCTAGATGGCAATCGAAAATCAATACCGTGCGTGGTGATATTTCCACGTCAAGATCAGCCTTGGAATCGGCAGACAAGCATTACGGTAGTGGTATGGACGTTTGGTCACAAAAGGAGAACCTGCTTGTTGAGGAGGTCCTAAAGTCCAGAGACACTCTAAAAGGCAAGATGAAGGAAGACTGGAAGGCCATCAATGAACACAACACCTCAATCCAGGCCACCACAAAGTCTGTGCATGAAGAGACTATCCGTATAGTTGACACCCAAATGAAGGATATGGCCACTCAAATGCAAGCACTCGACGACTTCGTCACACGAGCACGATCCCAAAACGAGCGTCATCACAGCACACATGTTGAGTCCCTTGGTGGACTGGCGTCTACTGTGAGACAGTCTTACTCGAGCATCGGTGACCACTTCATCTCCACCTACGACCGTGTCCGGGATATCGGTAAAGATGTCTCAACTCAAAGCACCGCTCTATCAGCCACTCTTACCCCACTTGCATCGACCATCCAGCAACCGCTTTCAGACCTCCGTGCCAACATCACAGACACACCTCTAAAAGACTACGTCCCGACCAGCGAAACACCCCGAAAGACGCAATACCAGTACCCTACCACACTCCCACGCACCCAACCCCACTCAACCCTCCTCGGAAAACAATCGTCCACCTCACCAAACCGCTCGCCCAGCAAAGCTATCGTATACACAGACGCCCCTCCGCCCTCTGATCAGATCCAACCGCCTTCAACATCCCCATCAAAAGAAACTAATCTGGGAGCCAGCCTTCGCGAAGTAAGTCTCAACGTCAACGCATCCCTTATCCGGAGCAACAGCGACACCACCACCGCTACCGTCAAAGCCGACTCTGAAACGGTGGGTATGGGTCCTCCGCCGCTAAAAAGGCAGGCGACGGAGAGTAAGCTGCCGCAGAAGTTTGGAGGTGGGAGAGCTGGGTTTGTGAGGTTGGAAGGGAGGGAGAATGTGGGCGCTGGCAGGAGGTTGCGGAGTAGTCCTACTGGATGATGGAACTTCAATGGGCGTCTGATGGTGTTGGGCAGTGCTATGTAGTCGGAGGGCTCGAGAGTCACAGTTTCTATGCTTGTTGATGTCAGTGATTCCCTGTTGCGATTGGTTTAATACGGAGTCACTCAGGAGAAGCCGTCCATGCACGAGGGACGATGTATCCTACCATTCATTTTTAGCAAAACAATCCGGGTATAATGCTCCAAGCAATGCTTCTAATTTCAAGTACCATTCCTCATCCACTGCCTTGCACTGCAAAGAAAAGCCTCTTATTGCCTTTCTCCTCCATCACTGCCTCGACTTTCCGCTTTCCCCTCGGCCTACCTCTACCTCTGATGATAGCAGTATCCGCCCTACCCCTCACAATCCCACCCCCCTTCTCTATCCCCTCCACCACCTGCTTTTCCTGTGAAGGAGACTCAGGCGACGTATCCCTCACCGCCTCCTTAATTGTCTGTTTAGACAGGCAGAAGTCGATGTGGTCGTTGAAGTCCTTGTCGCTGGCGGACTGCGGTCGTGCACAAATGGGACACGTCCAGAGTTGCCGTTTCGGCAGATCCTTCACGGGTGGCAAGTAGCCTGTAGCGGGCTTTTGAAAGCCCACTGAGGGGCCCAGCTCTCGCGCAGTGGAGATGGATTTCTTTGGGGTCGGGTTGGGAAGGATTTCTCTGCCATGTTTGTGCCGGCGGTTCGATTCTTCGAGCTGCTCTTCTTGGGTCAGAGAATCTAGCGAATTTTCGTTGGCAGATGGGTTTTGTTCTTGGCTCAGCCGTTCAATTTCGTCCATTTCGTCTTCACGTTCCTGGCGCGCGGCTTCTTCGAAATCTTCCTCCGGCCACACTTCCCACTCACCATCGTTGTCAACTCTCGAAGTAGTTGTCTCTTCATCCGCGTACGAAAGACGTCGTAGGCCGAAGAAGTCGACGCCGGTTTTCTTGGTGCTCACCAGGTGGGTGCATCGGAGGCCCATAAGACGGAGAGTCATGCCTGGTATTTCCTTCTCTAGCTTCGCCATCATCGGTAGGGAGTATGTGTAAAGATCGTCCGCTGTGCTGACGGCTTTAGGCGGCATAGTTTGCCTTGTTAAGACCTCATAAGTATGTAGCTTTAGCTTCAAAACTAGCGTCCGTCCTTTGAAGTGTGTGCGGGTGAGATCCTTCTCTAACTCTTCTGCAATCCAGCGTAGCTTCTCTCGCAGCTCCGTCTTGTCGTCCATGTCGCGAAATGTGCTCTCAGTCCCTACACTTTTCCTCTCGAACTCTTCTGCTGGCTGAACCTTCGTACGTCCGAGGCCAAGGTTGCATTGCATAAGGAATTGGAACCCCTTTTCTCCAAACAGCTTCGAAAGGTAAGCACGGTGAAAGTAGATATCGCCGCAGGTCTTTACGCCAACGGCATCGAGCTCCCGTTCAAACACGCGACCTATACCATTAACCTTACGGGTAGGCAAATCACGCATAAAGGCTAGGATTGTGGCTCTATCATTGGCGACCCTGAATTGTCCGTTTGGTTTGTTCCTGTTGGACGCGATCTTTGCTATTTTCGCATTTGCGGCGATGCCGGCGGAGATGGTAATGTGTGTTTTCTCCGCAACTTCATCACGAAGTTGTGTGACGACGTCCTCGGGATCCATGTGCTTCTCTTGACAGAATTCCGTGATGTTCAGATAGGCTTCATCAATACTGGCGCTTTCGAAGCGTGGGTCATAGTCGGCTATTATCTCCCTTACTTCCTGCGCCTTTGCTGTGTATTTTTCGAAATTGAGGGGAAGGCAGATCAAGTTCGGACATAGCTTCATGGCTACAAAGCCTGCCATACCGCTTCGACAGCCGAATTTCCTAGCATGATAATTGCATGTCGTGAGCACTCCCTTCCCAACAGCCATGGGTACATGCGTGAGTTCTGGTCGATCTAGCTCCTCCACTGCCGCGTAGAAGGCATCACAGTCGATGTGAACGACCGTCTGAGAAAGATCCCTGGACAATTCAAGCTCGGCAATATACTCATCGGCACGCCGAAGGTCTGAAGCTAGGTCGACACGTTCAAGTTGTCTCTTTCTTACAAGTATCTTTTCGATCTTGTGGGTGAGGTTCTTGTCTTTGTATTCCTCGTTGTTGAAGTATTTCGATCCTTTGGAGGCGTTGTAAATGATCTCGGAAACCTAGGTTAAGAGTCAGTCGAGGTGAAGTAAAAGGCATGAGAAATGAAATGGTGCAGCTCCACCTTCTGCTGATCAACAGAGTCTTGCCCGGCCTTCGTTAGGGAGGGACCCAGAAGATGGTATTTGAGAGTGTCATGTTCGTTGACGGCCGCCGCAGCGACGGCCTCGACGGAAGCGTCTTGAGTGTCTGATGATTCAGGGCCATCCTTGGTCATCTCTGGAGATGGAGACCTTTTATTCTATTCGACATCGGGCCTTGCCACGCGTCAATGTGCGCTGCGGTGGAGTTGAAAGCCTCTGGTGCATTCAAGGTAGGCACGATGGGCTAGTCCAGGAAACTACCTCGCTGTACGCGTGAAGCTACTCACCGCCAAGAGGTCTGAATTGAAGTGTGTGGTGGGGGAATCTAGAGCGCGTCATGGACCGTCCTGGCGACGGCCACTAGCAAGCCGCTCTTCAAGTTCGAAAGCGCGCCGACAACACCACTGCTCCATGATCTCATTAACATGAGTTGACGAGAAGAAGTATGACACTCCGCCGCCCTTGAAAATGATACGGTCAGCTCCTCGCAGACCTATCCGCCGAGCACTGTGCACCATGATATCGTGACCATGAATTTCGAGAAACAACAAGGCATCCCCAAAAGGCGGCCCCTCTCGAGTGTCGGTACACAGTCGCCTAAGCTGGGAGGCAAAAGCAGCTCGTTGCCAAAGGTAGCAGCGCCGCAGGCGATTCATGGATCGCCTGCTCTGCGCGCGGGGAGCAAGATCGAGAAATATGCAGCCCAGGATAGCTATCGAGACGATGGTGTAGCAACACCTGTCAAGGCTTTCTTAAATTCGAACATTACTCCCCGATCCGGCTCAAGGAAGGCGAGAGCAGAGACTGCGTCACCATTCACAAATGGGACTCCCAATGGTACGCCTACAACCTCCAGGCCAGCCTCCTCACATGATGGTTACGACACAATTGTGGATGATGCGCAGGCTACCAGTGGGCTGGGGCTACGGATCTCAAATGCTGGAAGGAAATCGAGAACAAGCAGCATGGTTAGCGATGGTCCAGGCTCATCTTCATCGTGCAGGCCAACGTTCATGGAACGAAACAATCCATTCACAGGGGCGACCAGCCATGAGAGTATTCCAAAATTCTTTCACGCCGACGATGTTAAGTCTAATATGCCACCGCAGCCGGGATTGGAACGCTTCCGTCCGCAAAGCCGCCTGCCTAACCATGCGCCGGCTAAAGATGAAATCATACCAACTGGCAGGATGTCATCAATGAGCAATGACCCAGCTCGCGACGAGCAGAGGGGAAGTCTCGCTTATGCTAATGACATCCGCGAGTCCAAATCCCCTCCTCCAAGGCTTGCCAGTGGAAACAGCTCGAACAGACCACCGCTTCAGACCATATACAGCGAGCATGCTGTCAACAGCCCACCACGAGCACCATCGCCACCGAAGGAAGAGATCCTGCCCCGGAAGTCTTCCATCAGTAAAGCCTCCCCAAGGCGTCATACTCGATTAGTATCGAATGGTGGAAGTGAGCTAAAGTCGCCCGAAGCTATCGTTGTCGGTAACGGAGCCCTGCCTCGCAGAGCTAGCCTCAATGCTGCAAGAAGCCCCCGCCATAGTACCCACGTGAGATCCTCAAGCGTTCACTCAACCGGTCTCAGCTCAACTCGGAGGCCCAGTGTTGCACTATCCGACACAAGTCCTATCGAGCGCGCGCGAACATCTCTGGTGGGAGCAAATGGTGCGCTCCCACATAGTGTCAATCCACCTAGCATGACCCAGGAACTTCCGGACCACCAGCTACCTTCGCAACCTCAAAGTCCAACCAAGAAAATGGCGAATGGTCACAGTAAGATCGACCAAATGAATGAATTTGCTGCAAAGGCCCGACAAGAACGCAAAGTGCTTGACCTTGAAATCAGCAATTCGTCTCTTCTCGCCATCAACCGCACCCTCGAGCGGGAGATGCGCAAGCAGAACGCCGAACTCAGGCGCTACCGCCGCCTCAGCCGTTCTGGTCGCATATCCATAGCCCCCTCCTCGCGGTCTGCATCTGGCAAAATGTCTATATTTTCAGAGACAAATGCCAGCATAAGCTCTGATGACCTTGTTTCCTCAACTGATGAAGACGATGATCCTGCCGATCTACCTTCCACCCTGTCTTCAACATCTGCAGCCTCTTACCCCTCCTCTCCCACTACACGAGCCGCTCGTGCCCGCTTTCAAGACCCAACACGTGTGGAACTTGACCTAACAGCTCATCGTGCCCTTCTACTTGATTCTCAGAAGCTGAACCTGGCAATCAAGCGCTGCCTCAGTCACTCTGAATCGTTAATCTTGTCGGGCAGACGAGCGCTTGATTACGAAGCTATCGCTCCAGAACCAGAGAACCTTGGGCCCCGCGTGCTGACCACGGACGAATTTGAAGGCGACGTCTTTAGCCGCGGACAGGGACTACTGAGCCCAAGTCTTGACCAAACCGTCACAAGTCCTTGGGAACGAAGTTTAGGTAGCGCAGGAAGCCAGGATAGCGGCCTTCGAACTCCTGACTACTCAAAGTGGGGTCAATCAACAGCAGCCCAAGCGCCTTTCGTGGAGACTGAAGAACCCGTAAAGGACCCTTCCAGTGATGGCGCGGAATTGGATTACGTGAACGAGGTAGCTCAGGGGTTCAGTACAGAGATGGATGATGAACCTTCGATAAACCTAGCGAATGAAGCGCGCAGGGCAAGCATGGTACCTTCATTGGACGGGCTAGACGACGACTCTGATACTGGGTCGAACTTCTATATTCATGAGGAGAGACCAATTCTTACTACCCAAGGAACCAACCCAGACTCTTATGCTGCAAGAGCAGAACGAAAGGAGGGGATGAAGCCCCCAGATCCTCAACCCGGCCAGCCAGGCTATCGAGGTAGTATGCAAAACCTAGGACATTATCTGCAGGCCTTTTCGATTTTCGGGACGTCGCAGCCGACAGGAAGTTAGTAAATGGGAGTTGCAATGGGACAAGGCGTTTTCAATGACTGGATTGACTGCATTTGGCGGAGCTCAATTTGCTTAAAGATACCCCTTTGATGTTATGTAACTTCGCTACTCTGCTAAATTCAGACACGTGTATAATATCAATCTATCTTCAGATCGAGCCGCATTGGACCAGGTTGTGTTCTGTGTCTCTGCCGGTCAACTGGACGGATTGATCGAGGTCATTTGAGTACCGTCAGAAGCAAGCGCATCCTTATTGGGTTTAGCTCCCGCACTTTTACTCTACATTGTTCGTTCTCATACTTTCGACCTTTCATTACTTCACATATCCCTTCTACCACCTAGCCCCAGACAACATCCTCTTTACTCAACTTCAGCACTCCCTTATGAACCAAGGGAGCTGTGCTATGAGTAGCCTCTTGAGAAATCGAGAGGCCAGACAAGGCAATCACAATGTATGACTGCGCCCAACTCCGAGGAACACTCTACTCAGGTATGTACTTGACGCCTTCTGACTGATGCGGTACCGTCAGGAAACCATTCCGACACGCTCTTACTGACACTCGACACAGGTCCATCGTTTGGGCCTACGTCAACAATGCGACCATCTCGATGAGCTCCAGAACACGTTTGACACATTGCTTTAACCATTGAGATGGAGACCCCAATATGCGTCGCAGACGCCAGAACACTCGTTGAGAATATTCACGATATCAAGCGCTGGATTTACAACGGTCAACTACGCCTGGTTGTGCCATCGTGCAGTAGGTGTAACCACCTCCGTAGAGATGTTGGCCCTACTGAAAAATACCCAGTAGCGGAACAGGTCGAACAAATCTATCAGAAATCTAAAGAGACCAAGTCAGTATCCAAAGACACCACTCGACCCAAGGCGTTCGGCAAGCCGGCGAAGATAGAATACCCTCCTTTCGATATCAACCCGCTTTTAGCGAAGAATTTCCTGGCGAGGCTGAAGACTTGGAAAGAAGAGGATGCTGCTTCTGAGCAGCGAATCTTTTTTCAAGAGAAGGAGAATCATGGGGCTGTGAGCCTTCAACAGACCAGCGAGCAATATACGCCCTGGAAGGACCTGGAGATTGAAGAAGAGAAGCCGCAGGTCGTTGAGGTTCGTCCAACGACTTGGGCAGAGGCACTGCGGAGGAAGCAGAATTTGGCGAATGGAATAGGAGAGAATCCACGGGCTCCGAAAGGTAACACACCCCGACATATTTCATGCATTCGCTAGAATTACCGCAGGTCCTGTAAAGCCAAAATTGGTTGCGAAAGTGGCCGGGGCCGATACATCACCATGGAAGATCAAGAGAGATGCGCCAAAGATATCGGCGAAAGATGTGCCAGCAAATCTACGGTCGTTAATGAGCTGTGCTCTTTGGCGCCTGCATGAGAGCATCGACCGGAATGATTCGAATGAGCTATTCCTGCTGTGCGATGAGAGTGATATACGAACCGTTGCTCAAAAACTCAACATCGCTGTTCGGTCAACCAAAGAGCTCAGAGTTCTTGTAGCTGCCAAGGCAAAACGACCTGAGTTGGACTCATTCGGAGATCTCGAGCGAGAATTTGGCGTTCATGCCCGTACAGACTCTAAACGGACCGAAGGAGAGGATCAGCACCTCAATACCGAAGACGATGACTTGAAGCGGGTGAAGCAACTGAATGACTCGATTTCTAGTGACGAGACTGCAGAGACTGAGATTAGTCATGTGATTGATGAACCAAACAGTGCAGAATTGGATCAAGATGTTGAAGGTTCGTCCAGCGACATCACAAAAAATGCGAAGAACGATGATGAGCGAAACCCATTAGAGGATCCTCCTCTACAGTCAACAATACCTTTGATAGAAGACGATACTTCGGGCGAGTTCACCTCGCGTAAAGGTCCTTCGAAATTGGTCGGCCACTGTGCCCCAGATACGGACGGTGTCGACGACATTACAACGCGAAGATCTCCGGGAACTGTAGGCCAGAGAACAACAGAAGCTAGGCCAGATATCTCAGGCTCTTCGCTTTCAGACGAGGTTGCCAAGCCGGCCGTGTTGTCTCCAGATCACATTGTTACGAGTGCCGCACTGCCACCAGCTAGCAGTGCTGCTATGCAAACGCCAGCGCCCTCAGTTCCAGTCGAGCACGAGTCCGAAGACAGTGACGAAGATGTCGTGGTATTTGTTCCTCAGCCAAAGCGTTCCTCGGTCCAGAAAAAGCCTACCCAGCAGGGTTCAAGACCGTCAACACCCCTCACGCAACCTCAGCAGCAAAAGCTCGTAGACCAAAGTCCCAGACCATCGCCTCCGACCGCTTCACATCAGGTTAAGCCTCCCGGTCGTGGCCGAAATCTCTTAGCCGTCAATCACAGTCATTCACAGCCTACAGCAGCTCCTACGGTCATCGATCCAGACTCTTTCGGCCGTTCCTACGCTGTGAATCCTAATCCTAGTTCTCGAACCCTGCATAATCCTCGCTCACATCATCGACCACGGCCCAGCACCGAGAATGCCTTGTTCCCTCAAGGCCCACGTGGGTCGCCGCGTCAAAAATCGTCTCGCATAAGCCCGTCAAGTCAGTCTCGCACCAATTCTCCACGCACCTCTCCTGCTCCTGAGCTAAAGGATGATACAGTAGGATCTCAGAGTAGTCATGCAGAGCGTACGAGCCCACAGAGACGGTCTCAAGCATTAGAGACCAGAGCAACGGGCCCTCGAGGTCGCGGGTCAACCCATGCCAATCTAGGAACACAGATACCGATACAGCGAAAACCCCTCAATGCACGAATGGTAGAGTCCGAAGAATTTGTTCCCAGATCGGCCTTCAGAGAAGCTAAGCTCGATCCTATCGGTACACCTAAAGCTACTGGGGTCACAAAGGGACAAGACATCGTGACCAGATTCGCCGATTCCACCGTACAAATCAAGCCAAAGCGTCCCGAATCCCCGAGTGTTCACGCGGACGACTTCGTCCCAAGAAGCCCTATGAATGCCCCTGCTGTAATGCAGCAAACACCTAAGCCCTCCGTCTTCGAGCCCAGTGAATTCGTCCCCAGAAATGCTATGCCAGCATCGCAGTACAACCAGCGAATGCCTGAGGCCGATGCTAACGAGCCGAGAGCACCCATGGCGGATGTGCAGTATGTTTTGAAGTCTGGGTCTACTCGAGCAGCAACGCGTGGCAGAGGAAGGTTGTGGATTCCTTCTTAATTTGTGCTCCTCTACAAAATTGGACAGCATAGCAACACCTCACCCAATTCAACAAACTTCAATTGAGCCGCTCCTAGGACGACAGCCGGTATGAAGTTGACTTTGCCATATAGCAACATCAAGAAGAACCCAGTCAAGCTGGCTTGAAGTTTGTAGAGGATTGGGCAGTGGAGGGCTCTCAGCCAACAAAATGACGCGAGAACAGTAGCACCTTACAGGACAAAAAAGATTGTTAAGGCGGAAGTGGTATCAGGGGACGCCAGATTGTCAAACAACGATCACTGCAGGAGTTTTCGCGTGCTTATTGTTTCTCAGTATGCGTTATAGATTCAGAGTAACTACTTATCAGAATGAAAGGTTATTATTTCCCATATGTAATCGCCTGGACTACCCCAGGCGAATTTACGTGTCCCCAATTCTTTGCGTGCGAGATATAGCTACTGATTTGAGGACTCGGTGCTGTGCAAGGCCAAATACACATAGCTAGTCAGCGAGTATGATCTGCGAGATACTGTCGTGGGCGTATGTATATTAGATCTCGACTGCTATCTATCTAATCCTGGGATATTGTAGAAGAGTGTGTATGGACAGGGTGGATTGAGATTTGGATCTGAAATTTGGGGTAGGAGCTGTAATAGTATGGGTTTCTTAGGAGAGAGTTTGATGTAGTATGTCACAAGTATTATTTCCTATCAAACTTTTGCATTTGCTGTAGACCGCAATGCCTCCCGAAGCCCGTGCATCGCAGACACCAGACGCCGATTTACTGAAACATTGTGAGTGACGGTAGCATATCTTGGCAGATTGTATATCATCGACCAATTCGGCGTGCGTATACTCCTATTAACGTTGCTGATAGAACCCATCATGCAGGAAGATCATCGACGCAGACATGAATAATGCATATTTTCGTAGCAACCACCCATATCCACACCAGTCCGCGACGCAACAAGAGCAGAAAAGGGCAAGTACATCCTTTTTTATGCGATCCACAAGAAGACATTTGCTGATAGCAACGCGAGAGACACTACTGGAATCTTAAAGACTCATCAACCAATTTAACCTGGGCAGCTATCTTTTCCCCCCTCATCTCCGATGCCCAAGGAAGTCTCGTCCACGCCCTGTGCCTGATACTGGGCCTGGGAGTGACGGGGACCGTATACGCTACGTCGAAAAGTGTGCCATATTCAACGGCTAAGATGGAGGATGTTGTGACTCGTTCGTGCTGAGAGAAAGTCTTTCCGATATCGCTTGTGGTAGATCACGCATGTAGGGGTACGATGTGACTTGAGGAGGCTGTTGCGTTTCTTCACGTGGATGGCGCAAGATTGTGCGTTTGTAAGGAAATGCTGACTTGAAATGTTTAGCGGTTGTGAGACCTAGCGAGATTGGCAACGATGATCCTGGAGGCACGAGGCTGTAGCTTCGGTGTTTTGATGAAGATGTGGTGTCGCATGCGTCGAGGATTCCGACGAACTGATTTTTTGGTACGTTTGATTCTACTAATTCGCAAGGGGTATCACTTCCAATATACAAATCCTGCAAGCTCCCAGACATCGAGTCTAGCCCAGGCGAGGCTATCCTAAGCCTCCTTATGGATTAGTCGATCACTCTCCTTGACTCGCTGTGCCCACTCGCTGCTCTTCATTAGGACGAGTCTGAGACACGAAAACGGGAGTCAACTTACGTCCAGCTACCATCATACAACCTTCTATTGTCAGCCCTGCCATAGTTGGCCTCACCTAAGGCAGCATCAATGACCGCCGCTGTGACACCCGTGCCGCAGCTGCTGATGATTGGCTTCTCCGGATCGACACCCTTATCTTCGAATATCCGCCACAGCTCATCTGCGGGTAGGAGAGTTGCAGTCTTCGGATCTAGCAGCTCGGAATGTGGCACACTGATGCTTCCGGGTATATGACCACTCGATAGTCCAGGGCGAGGCTCTGGAGAAGTACCGGCCCACCGCCCTCTCGGTCGTGCATCGAGTACTTGAATTCCTTCTGCCCCTTCTTTGCCATAATCCTTGGCTATATCTTTGACCTCGGCGAACTTGACCACTCTTTCTGGATCGACTGATGGCTCGGGATAGTGGCTACTCTCTTCCGCTTCGACTTGAACTTCTCCGCCTTCGGTAGGATAGCCCTGCTCAACCCATAGTCTGAAATTATTGAGCACGTGAACCATTGGGTGCCCGAAGACTCTGAAGGTCCAGCCCACGCGAGGCGCGCTGAAAATTCCCAGCTCCTTCGAATCGTAGATAACGACCTCATCATCTTTCCTTATCCCCATCTTTTGCATAGCTTGTGCAAAGCCTTCGGCTGTTGGCAACATGTGTGGGTATTTAGATTCGTGATCCTTCACTTCGTCAAGGTCAAAGAACCGTGCTGATGGAATACGTTGCTGTTTGAAGACTTCTAAGCCTGTGCGTCCTTGGGGATCGTTCGGTAGGAACCATGAAGCACAGATCGGAACGACGCGGGGCGCGGTTGAGATCTTGGTCGGGACGTTCTGAGACAAGGCATCGGACAGCTCTTTTGGGGTGACGATGTAGGATTCCATAGAGACACTTCGGACTTGAGGCATTGAAGCTGGACGACGTGATATGAAAGACCAGGAGTATTTACTGAGGGGATTGGCGGAGAATCTTGTCGGAAATGATTGCCTGCTCGCTAGAAACGCCATCCTCAACTGAAACTCCGTGATATGCTCGTCTCATTGTATCCGTGTCCTTCCGAGCTTCGAAAGCAGACAGGATCCAGCTTGACATGGTATACATGAAAGTAGGAGTTTCAAGCGCGGCGAAGGAGGGGAAGATTCTATTGTAGGATAAGGCGAGTTGCTGCCAAGGCCATGCTAAGCAGGGGTAGCTTCCTTGCAGGGGTAAAACTAGCTTTCTTGGCATCGTTATCCATTGTCGATCAGTGCAAGGCTCTCAAAGCAAAACAAACACCGCAAGAGCCCTCACAGGATTCACTCGCAAGCCTCAGTGACCGAGTCGCAGAACCTCCCCAACACCCTGACCCTATCGTTCCTCTCTCCCGCGAAGGGCTTTGACCGCTACCCCCTCTACCACCACCGGCAAAATGAAGGTCACAATAAACGAGTGGAACGCCGTAGCATCCTGGCGCTGGGACATGCCCGAGGACGACGTCTGCGGCATCTGTCGCGTCCAATTCGACGGCACCTGTCCTACGTGCAAGTATCCAGGCGATGACTGCGCACTGCGTGTGTTGCCCTCGCTCTCTCTCGATCTCTACAGATACCGATTATTGACCCCAAACGTGGTTTAGTGATCGGCACATGCGGACACTCTTTCCATATGGTATGAGATGGCATGGTATATACGGGCGATGATGGTAGGTGCTGATGGAGACTAGCACTGTCTCCTTACGTGGATCCAGCAGGATTCGTCGAAGGGATTGTGTCCGATGTGTAGGCAGAGTGAGTTCTCTGGAGCGTGTGAGGGAAGGGGACGGAAGCTGATGGTGGTAGAATTCGAGTGGAAGAAGAGTGGAGAGTAGGGCTGTTTGTTCTTTGGATGTCTTGGGCGCTGGAAGTCTTTGGGAGGAGTTAGAGCATAGCGTTTAGCGTGTACTGCTTATGATACCCAACCCACGGCGGGTGGAGCGTATTTTGGGAGCTTGAAAGAGAAGGAAAGGGGGCTTCGCTAATGAAAGAATGATACAAAAGCAAGTTCCAGGCCTTGAGATTCCTATTAAAGTACTTTTCAATTCAAAAAGCATGGCAGTATAAATACTACCTTCGTAGACCAGCCGCCAAGAAGCGTACATGAACTCAAGCGATCTCAGCACCACAAAACTTCTTCCATCCCCATCCAAACATGTAGTCCTCACCACCACCGCCACAGGATGTCATTCTTACCCCTCTCCCACCACAACCAACCAACCTCCACCCCTCCACCTCCCCCCTCCCTCCTCCCCTCCGCCCTGCCCGAAACCACAACCACCCTCCCAGCAGCCGATCCCAAAGCACCAAACACCATAGTCCACTCAGACACACTCCCCACCCCACCGCCAATCCCCCATCCCCA
>JAABUK010001614.1_pt1 | contig 42392 bp, 37 predicted proteins | sample 5559141 | NCBI WGS metagenome assembly JAABUK01 (sample SAMN10711869, study PRJNA513367) | rock metagenome | isolation source: Antarctica rocks | place: Antarctica: Victoria Land, Pudding Butte nord | collected 2016-01-03 | reverse complement strand
GGTGGCGGCGCCGCAGCGGGGCGAGCGGCTGGAGATCGGCGACGTGTCGCAGCTGGGCGCCAGCCCGCGGGTCCAGGCGGCGTTGCGTCGGCTGGCCCGGGACAAGGCTCCCGAGACGGTGGCGCAGCTGGCGTTGTGGGGTGCCGCGGGGATGGACTGGTCCGAGGTGGCCCGGGCGTCTCGGGGGTGGGCCAACGGCCACGAGCTGGCGTTGGCCCGGCAGCTGGCCGGCGACCTGGACGGCCCGGGCGGCTCGGGCGACACCGGGCGTCTGCTGGTGGAGGTGACCGCCGGTGATGCTGGGCAGAAGGCGTTGGCGGCCGAGGTGACGGCGTTGCTCAAGGGCCGGTCGATGCTGGGTCTGGCGGTGGAGGGTTCGGTGCCGTCGCGTCCGTCGGGCCCGTCGGTGGCGTGCCGTGTGGTGCTGTCGGGTCCGTCGGATAAGCCCGAGGCGTCGGTGCAGGTGACGACCACGGACGCGACGGGGACGTCGTGGTCCAAGGCGGGCGGTGGCCGGTTCACGTTGGCGGTGCCGGTGGACGGTTCGGGGAAGGTGAAGGCGGATGCGTTCGGCGACGCGTTGGCCGAGGGCCTGGTGGCGCGTCTGGTGGGTGTGAAGGTGTCGCGGGCGCCGGCGGTGAGTGCCGGGCCGATCCCGGCGGGCCCGAAGGCGTCGGGCGGTTATGTGATCCGGGTGGAGAACTACTCTCCGCTGATGCTCAACGGTGTGGCGGTGTCGGGTGTGGGAGCCAAGGCGGGTGAGCCGGCGAAGATGCTGGTGGGGATCGCGTTGTCCCCGCGTCGTGCGTTGACGCTTCCGGCGTCTCGTGAGGCGGTGGAGCGATATGGGCTGAAGGAGGGTGTCAAGGTGCTGGCCCTGGACCTCTCCGGGCTCTGAACCGGATGGCCCCTCGGGGCGTCCCGCCGGGATCGTGAATGATCGCAGGGCGCAACCGATCATTGATGGCCGAGGTCGACCCGATGGCGGGCGACCTCGGCCATCGGGCGTCGACCGCCGATCTCATCGTCCGAGGGCGACCGAGACGCGGCGGCCGATCCGAGGGCAGGCGTCGGCGATCGACGGGGCGGGGGGGCCGAAGCAGGGCCAGAGCAGGTAAGCGACGGCGTCGGCGGGGTGGGCGGCGATCTCGGCTTCGAGCCGGCGGAAGTAGGCCGCGACCGCCGGGTCCTCGCCGCCCGGGGTGACGTCCCGGGGCGGGTCGAACGTCAGGGCGTATCGCCCGCCGGGCCGGTGGGCGGCGAACAGGAAGACGACCGGCGCCCGCGCCGTGGCGGCGAGGTCGGCCCAGATCGCCAGGAAGGTCCGGTCGACCCCCAGGAGCCGGCCGGCCCGGCCGTTCGGGCCGGGCCAGGGGATGTCGCCGCTGAGGTAGACCGCCATCCCGTCGCGGAGCGCCGACCGGGCCCGGAGCAGCCGGTCAACCGACTCGGCGGGCGTCATCGACCGGCGGAGGAAGAACCCGGATTGCGGGTCCGGCCCGCCGAGGTCGAACCGCCGGTGCAGCTCGCGCGAGACGTGGCGGGGCCGCTGGACCAGGAGCCGGAGCGGGACCCCCCGGCGATACAGCCAGTGCTGGGCCGCGATGTGCGCCCCCAGGTGGCCGCCGACCAGGACCACGCCCCGCCCCCGGGCCAATGCCGCGTCGAGGTGCCCGGCCCCCGCCACGTCGAACCGCGCCAGGACCTCGGGGTCGCCCAGGCCGTCGATCGGGTAATCGCGCGCCGAGAACCGGGCGACGTTCGCCGCCAGGCCCGCCCGGGTCGCCGGGATGTCCCAATCCGCGTCCAAAATCGCCCGGGCCCGGGCCACCGCCCCCGCGATCTCGCGCCGGAGCCTCGGGCTGGACACCGCCAGGGCCCGCCCGACCGCCGCCAGCGTGGCATCACACGCGACCGGCCCGAGCCGGCGGAGGCCGGGCAGGATCACCTTGTAATACCACGACTTCCAGCTCAGGACCCGGCGGAGTTTCATCCCTGGTCGCCCCTTCGAAGCCGGCGGCCGGCCCGATCCCGGCGCGCCCCCGGACGTCCATGACGGCCTGCGCCCGCGCCGATCTCCGGATCATCGCACTAGCCGCCGACCGCCGGGGCGATCCGCTTCAGGCCCTGGTAATCGACCTTGTCGGTGCTGGTCGTCGGGAAGTCGGAGAGGAACCGGACCTCGTCGGGGACCATGTAGGGGGGGAGGAACCGGGTGCAGTGGCGCTTGAGGGCGATGGTCGAGCCCTTGGCGCCGGACTTCATGGCGACGAAGGCGACCAGGGAGATCCCGTCGTCGGCCGACCGGGCGATCACGGCCGCGCGGTCGACGCCGTCGTGGCGATAGAGGGCGGCCTCGACCTCGCCCAGCTCGATCCGGTAGCCGCGCTTCTTGACCATCCGGTCGCGTCGACCATGGAACCGGTACGAGCCGGCCCCGTCGTCGGAGACGAGGTCGCCGGTCCGATACCAGGCGCCCCGGTCGTCGAGCAAGAAGGCCCGGGCGGTGAGGTCGGGCCGGCCGAAGTAGCCGAGCATCACCCCGGGCCCGGAGACGACCAGCTCGCCGACCGACCCGGCCGCGAGGTCCCGGCCGTGCTCGTCGACCACCCGGGTCGTCGCCGGGGGGCAGGCCGATCCGATCGGGAAGGGCGCCTCGCGGTCGTCCTCGACCTCGGGCGGGATCGCGAACGCGGTGCAGACGTTGGTCTCGGTCGGCCCGTAGAGGTTCCAGAGGTCCGACCCCGCCCAGGCCCGCCGGAGCCTCCGGAGCGGCCCGACGGGGAAGACCTCGCCGGCAAACAGGACCAGCCGGGGCGCGGGGAAGCCCGGCCGGTCGACCCCGCCGTACTCCGCCAGGAGGGCCAGGATCGAGGGCGCCGAGTACCAGACCGTGATCCCCCGCCCGGCCAGGAACGCCGACAGCCGCGCCGGGTCCTTGCCGGTCGCCTCGCCGATCAGGACCAGCGTGGCCCCGGCCCGGCATGACGCATAGAGGTCGAAGATCGACAGGTCGAAATGGAACGGCGCGTGCGAGGCGAACCGGTCGCCGGGGCCGAGGTCGAACGTCCCGTCGCACCAGTCCAGGAACGCGAAGGCGTTGGCGTGCGAGAGCATCACGCCCTTGGGCCGGCCGGTCGAGCCCGAGGTGTACAGGACGTAAGCGACGTCCTGATCGTCGGGCGCCGGGGCCAGGGGGGTCGGCGCGTCGTCGGCCATCACGCAGGCCCACGAGGCGACGTCGGCCGGCCGCGATGGGCCGTCGCCGACCACGATGAACCGGGGCCGGGGGCCGACGCCCGGCCAGGCGGCCCGGAGCCTGTCGGCGTGCTCGGCGGCGACCACGACCGCCTTGACCCCGGCGTCGGCGAGGATCCCCGCACCCCGGACCGCCGGGGCGCCCGGGTCGACCGGCACATACGCCGCGCCCGACCGTAAGACGCCGTGGATCGCCGCGACGGCCTCCCGCCCCTTGGGCAGGAACAGCCCCACGCGGTCGCCCCGGCCGACGCCCCACCGCCCCAATCGGGTCGCCAGCCGGTCGGCCGCGCGGTGGAGCTCGCGATAGGTCGAAGTCCCGCCGCCTTCATCCTCGACGGCCGGGTGATCGGGCCGGGCCTCGGCCGCGCGGTCGAGGAGCTGGCCGAGATGGTGAGCGTCCTTGCCCATTGATGGTGATTTCTGATGGGGTGCGATGGGTGCCCTGGACCCGCCGGGCCGGGGTCCGGGGGGCCGTTCCGGTTTTCCTGACGATCTGTCGGAGTCCGGCGACGGACGCCAACCCCGGCCGAGGCCGGGTCCCGGGCGTCCCCGCGCGGACCGGTGGGCCATCATCCACGGATCCGCCACGGGGTCAAGGCCAGCCCGGAAGCCCGGAAGGCGAGCGATCCCGCGAAGTCGAGGCAAGAACCCTGCTAATGAATGCCCGCGGGAACGATCTTAATTGAGGAGGACATCGGGCCCGGCGTTCGCCGGTTCCGACAGGCTTTGCACTTTAATCGTACCCGCTGAGACTACTTATGGGAGCGGAAGAAATTTGGCGGTCTTGGGCAAGGATTCGAGCATTGTTTAAAGATTTTTGCTTCCCAAAATTGTGGGTTTTTTCCATAAGCAGTCTCAGCGGGATCGCTTAAAGTGCAAAGCCGGGCCGGGGACGCGTGGTGATTGGGTTCGTTTTTCCCGAGGGTGGCGGTGGGCCCCAATCCGGCGTGATTGGGTTCGTCTTTGCGGGTGTAACCTCGCTTCCATCTGGCGACTGGGTGGGAGACCCGCTCGTTGAGAAGTAGCTGGGAGATTGGATAAAATGGACCATTACAGTTGTCGAAAGCTTATCGGGCGATTATCGCGCCGAAAGCGTCCGGATTTCGACCATCGCATCAGGGCTGACGTCGAGTCGAAGTTGTCGCGTTTGGTGTAGAGACGAGGGCTTTCAGTCTTGGGTGAGGAACGGCTCGCTGGCAGGTACGTCTTCACGAACGAGACGATCAAGGGGCCTGGCTGTAGACACGCCAGAGTCGGCGCCATTCTCATGGCCGCCTCCGGAGTGAGCTTGGCGACACTTCCCGCGACCCTCATGTGGCTGGGCTCCGCGAGCGCGCCGGAGGACCGGACGGCCGCCGGGGCCGGCTTCGTAATCGGGGCCCTGTTCCTCCACGGAGGGGTCGCGCTCTGGAGGGAGTCGGTCGTTCGCACCTGGTCCATCGACGGAAAGGGGATCGCATTCCAGGACGCAGGTGGTCGGTCGAGAGTCTTCCGATGGCACGAGGTGGGGCGCGTTCGTTGGGACGCCTCCGGGAGTCGCTTCCAAGGGAACGGGGGTCAAATTTCGCTGCCGTGGAGGGCGATCCCGAGAGGCCAGGGTCAAGACGTTAGGCAGCAGATCGCGAGATCGCTTCCCACGTTTCGCCTCCCCGTGGGGAAGGAGCGGAGGGCCCGGTCTTTCCTCATCAGTCTGTTCTACACGGCCCTCATAAGCTTCTCGGCCTATGTCGCCTACCGAGGCACCATTTTCTTGAAAGGCGACGAGTGGTGGGATCAAACACATTCCGGCCAGGTTTTCAAGCTCATCTGGGCCGGTCTGCTCTTCGTGACGATGATCGCCGCCCGAAGGCTATCTGAACCAATGTTCTGGTACGACCGACAGGCCGAGGTTTCTCCGGGCACGGATCCGCCCAAGTTTTAGGCGAGCTCTGACAGTTGCTTCGCAGTTGACCGAAGATCAGGGTCTGAATTCGGGCGGCTCGTGTGACATCAATTCGAGGCCACAATCGTCCTGGCGGGAACTGACCGGCTCGGGCCGGCCCCTTCTCCCCCAAGGGAAGAGGGAGTAAGGATTTGGGGTTAATGGCTTCGTTTTTCCGGAATTGTCAACGGTGAGGTTCGAACAGCTCGCGGGCGAGGTTGGGGTGGGCGAGGAGGTCCCGGGAGAGTTTGTCGAACAGGAGGCGATGGCCGAGGGTGTTGGGGTGGTCGTCCCCGGGGGCGACCTCGACCTGCGAGGACTGGACGTGATCGAACGCGGCGGAGAGGTCGAACAGGGGGAGGGCGTGGCGGGCGGCGATCCCGGCCTGTCGGGCGACGGCGAGGGCCCGGGCGTCGTCGTCGTCGTCGCGGCAGGCCCGGGGGACCTGGAGGCAGGCCAGGGGGATGGCGCGCGACCGGCAATCCGCGGCCAGGGCCCCGAGGGCGGCGTCGGCGAAGGTCCAGTAATGGGCCTTGACCCGGGCCTTGAACCCGTCCCGGCGGTCGAGGTCGGCCAGGCCCCCAGCTCGGTCGGCCCGGGCCCCGGCCGCGGCGCGGCGGAAGAAGTCGTATTTGAGGTCGACGCCGTTCCGGATCAGGCCGCCGAGGTGGATCTCGACCAGGCGGGGGTCGAGCATCGTCGAGGCGTAGAGGACGAGGTCGGGGTCGTAGGCCAGGGCCTTCCGATGGAAGGTGTCGTATCGCTGCATCGGGCCGTAGGCGACGACGGCGAAGTTGAGCACCTCGAACCGCCGGGCCAGCCCGCGGCGGGCGGCCTCGGCGTTGAGCCAGGCTTCGAGCCGGTTCTCGTAGGTGTCGGGCGTGGCCACGCCCCACCCCATGTCGATCGACGAGCCGAGGAGGGCGATCCGGTAAATCCCTTCGGGCTTGGCGAGGTCGTAAGGCCGGTCGCGCATCCCGTCGGCGTTGGTGGTGAACCGCTCGCCGAAGAAGACCTCGTCGTGGCCGGGCTTGAGGTCGAACTGGAGGAAGTCGCCCTTGCGGTCGCGGGTGATCCGCCGGACCAGGTCGCGGTTGAGGTCGATCGGCTTGCCGATCAGGCGGAGTTCGAGGGCGCCCGGGGCACCCCGGGCGTTGGTCCCGTCGCCGCCGATGAGGGCCTCGTAATAGCCCGAGGCGCCGGCGGTGTCGTGGGCCCGGGCCCCTTCGCGGGCGTTCCGGGCCCAGCCGGCGGGCAGGGGGGCCAGGCCGGCGGCGAGCACGGCCGCCGTCATCAGGACCCGGGCGGCGGACGGTCGGGCTGGGGTCGGGTCGATCATCGCCGGTCGCCTCCCGGGTCGGGCTTCGGATTCGTCAGGATCGGATCCAGATACTCGCGGGTGGCCTCGTCGAGCCGACGGGCGAGCCGGTCATGCCCGGCGGCGTCGGGGTGGAAGTCGTCGGGGCCGATCGCCAGGGCCGACGGGTCGAGGCCGTCGAAGGCGTCGGACAGGTCGACCACCGCGTCGAACCCCGCCGCGCGGGCCATCCCGACCAGCCGGGCGCGGTCGGCCGGGGGCGTCGGCTTGCCCACCCGGGGGAGGAGCAGCCAGACGCCCGGGACCCCGCGCGACCGGCAGTCGGCGACGACCGCGCGGTACACCCCGCCCAGGATCGCCGCGCGGTGCGGCCGGAGGATGTCCCGATACGAGGCCTCGTCGCCGCCCGGCCGGGCCCCGGAGCGGGCCAGGGCGTCGCGATACGCCCCGGCGTCCCAGCCGACCCCGCGCGGCAGGAGCGACCGGAGCTTGCGGTCGTCCCAGCCGAAATCGGCGGGCGTCCCCTGGAAGACCACCAGGTCCGGCGAGCCGGCCCACCCCTCGCGGTCGAGGTGCTCCCGGCGCTGGCCCGGCGCGTGGCCGGGGACGGCGTGGTTGAGGACCTCCACGGCCGGCCCCCCGGCCGCCACGGAACGATTGTTTAAAATATGTTCCCATATCGAATCGAATCCGCGGCCGTCGTCCACCCCCCAGCCGGCGCCGATCGAGTCGCCCGCCATCGCGATCCGGAAGGTGTGGGCCGGCTTGATGACGTCATGCTCGCGGTCGCGCATCCCCCGGGCGTTGGTCGACCATCGGGCCCCCCGGTGCTCGGCCCGGACGCCCGGCCTGAGGACGTATTCGCGGACGTCGGCGACCGGGACGGTCAGAGGGCCGAAGTCGGGCCGAGGCGATCCGGGAGAATCGCGGCCGGCCCGGTCGAGGCGCCGGTCGGAGTCGGCCAGCGCCTCGTAATAGCCCCGTTCCATGCGTTCGGTATCGGCCGGGTTCCGCCCGTCGGACCGCAGCGCCTCGCGGGCCCGGAGCGACCACCCGGGCGCCATCGAAGGCGGGGCCGCGGCCCAGGCCAGCAGGGCGGCCGTCATCGCCAGTTGCGGGGCGGATCGCGGCGGGCGGTCCATGGACCCTCGGGGAAAATGGAAGGATTGAACCGCCAGGACGGGGGGAATTGCACCGTCAGGACGGGGGGAATTGAACCGCCAAGACGCCAAGATCGCCAAGGCAAAACAGAGAGGAAGAGGAGTAAATAATAGTCAAATATAAAAATTTTAACATAAGTAATTTTTAATACAAATTATTCATTTCTCCTGGTCTTATCTCGTTGTTCTCTCTCTCTCTTCCTCTCTCTCTGTTTTGCCTTGGCGATCTTGGCGCCTTGGCGGTTCAATCCTCCAATTTCCCCCGGCGGTTCAATCCCCGAACGCCCGCCGGAACATCCCGAGCCAGGCGTCGAGGCTCGGGCTGCTCCAGAGCGACCAGAGGAGCGAGATGGCCACCAGGGTCCCGGCCGTCTTCGCTGCCCGGAGGGCGAGGCCGTCGGCCCGTCGGGGCTTCTCGCGGGCGTCGAGCTGGACGTTGACCAGGACCAGGACGCCCAGGATGCCCCAGAACAGGGCGTCGGGTACGCTGAAGCCCCAGGACCCCAGCCTCCAGAACATCTGGTAGCCGTGCAGGAACCAGGTCGCCACGAACACCGCGGCCGTCGCCGCCGACAGGGCCAGCCACCGGGGCCGGCGCTTGAGCCGGAACGCCACCGGGTTGAAGACCACCCGGACCATGAAGTCTTTCCAGTAGATGTTGATCCGTCGCCAGTAGTCGGTGAACCCGGTCGCCAGGAGGTAGTTATGATGGGTGGTCGGGAGCTTGTAGCCGAACAGGTGGAGCATCCCGCAGGCCAGGTGGAACTGGCCGGAGACCTGGAGGTAGAGCAGGTAGTTGCAGGCGACGTACGCGGCGAGGGTCGCCGGGCTCCGGACCTCGGCGGCGGGGATGAGCAGCTCGTGGTAGACCAGCCGGTAGGCCAGGAGGTGGATCGTCCCCTTGAAGATCATCCGGAGCCCGGCGAGCTGGTTCTCGTGGACGTCGGCCGCGAAGTGCCCGCGCGCCAGGGTCCGGTAGTCGACGACCGGGAAGTGGAGGAAGCAGTAGTTGGGCAGGAGGAAGAAGTAGCCCATCGTGTCGAGGATCGGCTCGGGCCGGTCGGCGTGCTTGATCTCGTAGAGGTAGAGGATCATCCGGAACATCAGCATCGACCCGGCGACCGGCCAGACGACCGCGGCGAGGTCGCCGCCACCCGGCCCCGTCCCGGCCCGGGCGAATCCCAGCCCGACCCCGGCGGCCCCGACGATCGCCGCCCGGGCCGTCCAGGCGATCGGCAACCGGCAGGCCCCGATCAGGGCCATCGTCAGCGCCGAGACCGCCAGGCCCGGCCCGACGCCGAACACGGCGAACAGGCCGGCGATCGACAACGCCAGGAAGAAGGGCTTCTTCCACTTGTAGGCGAGCAGGTAGTGGACCGGGAGCGCGACGGTGGCCATCGAGGCGAGCAGGAACAGGGCCCGCCCCTCGACCCGGTAGACCTTGAGGACCGCCAGGAGGAGCGCCAGGTGCCCCCAGATCGGCAGGAACTTGCGGAGGTCGCGGCGGCAGGACTCCGGCTCGCCGGGCCGGAGGCCGGACCAGATCGAGGGACGGCCGGCGCCCGCCTCGGGGACCGGGAGATACCGGCGGTGGGGCACGGTGTCGGACCCGGTCCGCGCCGCGGCCGATGGTCGGGTCTCGGGTCGCAAGGGCCAGCCCCCTGTCATGCCCCGCCCCGGATCGGGCGCGGGATCGGTCGGACCGATGGGGGTCGAGATTGCGGGGGCCGGCCCATCCTTGGGCCGGTAGTTCCCCCGCCGCGGCCGCACCATCCTTGCAAGCTTCTATGCGGGCGTCACTCCGGCGGACGACGCAGGGGGTATAACCGAACCCGCCCGGATCGGTCAACCCGAGCTGGGGCGGACATCGGGTCGCGTCGGGTCGGGTGGAGCCCGGGTTGCCGGTCGGGGTCGTCCGGGGTATGGTCCGGCTCCGAAATAGTGAGCGGTGGGGCGCCCCGGTCTCAAGGAGGAGACGATGCCGATCGATCCCGCGAGGCGATGGGGCGGCGAGGCCCTGCTGGCCCTGGTGGCGGGGGCGACCTTCCTCGGCTTCCTCGGCTCGACCGAACTCTGGGGGAAGCGCGAGCAGCGGGCGTCGGCCGAGGCGCTGGACACGGTCGACAAGGGCCACTGGCTCGTGGCCGAGATCCAGGGCCGTCCCCGGCTCGAAAAACCTCCCTTGCCGCGCTGGATCGCCGCCGGCCTGATCCGGCTGACCGGGCGGCGCGACGAGGCGATGGTCCGGCTCCCCAACGCGCTGGCGGGCCTGGCGACGGTGGGCCTGGTCTACCTCCTGGGGCGGGGGATGGGCGGCCGGCCGGTCGGCCTGGCCTCGGGGTTCGCGCTGGCGTCGACGGCGTACTTCGTCGTCGAGATGCGGCAGGCGGGCAATGACGGCCTGCTGACCCTGTTCGCGACGCTCGCCCTGCTGGCCGCCCGGGAGCGACTCGACGGCGACGGCGCGTCGCCCGGCCCCCGGGGGTGGGCGGTCGTCTTCTACCTGGCGCTTGGCCTGGGGTTCCTGACCAAGGGGCCGGTCATCCTCCTGACGGTCGGCCTGCCGGTCGGGGCGTACCTGGCGTCGACCCGGAGGCTGGGCCCGGGGCTCCGGCTCCTGCTCGACGTCCGGGGCCTGGCGGTGTTCGCCGCCCTGGCGATGGCCTGGCCGGTCCCGGTCCTGCTCGACGACCCGACCGCGGCGCGGGTCTGGTGGCTGGAGATGGCCCAGAAGACGGGCGCGATCGGCGTCCCGCACGATCGGGCCCGCGGGTCGATGGTCCTCGACTGGTTCGGGATGACGCTCCCCTGGACCCCCCTGGCCCTGGCGGCCGCGTGGCCGATCCGGCGGTCGGGGCGGTCGGGGCGGTCGGGCGTCGGGCTCGCGTGGTGGTGGGCGTTCGGGAACCTGGCAATCCTCGGGCTCTGGAGGGTCGCCAAGCCGAGCTATTACCTCCCCTGCCTGCCCGGCGTGGCGATCCTGGTCGGGTCGGAGTGGGTCCGGGTGGCCCGGCTGGCCCGGGGGTCGGCGCCGGGGTCGGCCGGGGCCCGATGGATGCTCCAGGGGACCTGGGTGGCGCTGTTCGTCGGGGCGATCGCGGCGCCGGTCGCGGTCGGCCAGGCGGCGCCGGACGGGTTCCGATGGGCCTGCGTCGGGGCAATCGCGGTCGCGGCGTCGGTCGTGGCCGGGGCGTGGGCCTGGCATCGGGGGGCCGACGCCGGGTCGCTGGCCCCGATGGCGGCGGGGTTCGGCCTGGTCGGGCTCATCGGTTATGGCGCGATCGCCCCGGCCGAGAACCCGTCGCGCGGCCATCGGGAGCTGGCCCGGGCCCTGGGGCGGGTCATCCCCGCCGGGGTCCCGACGGTCTGGTTCTTCGACGAGGTCGACGAGGGGCTCTGGTTCTACCTCAAGGGGCACGAACTCGCCCCGATCCCCGACGGCCGGGCGCGATACAACCGGGGCTTCGACCTCCGCGACGACCGATCCGCACGCCGGGTCGACTCGCCCGCCCGGCGGGTCGAGCTCGCCCGGGATCGGCTGGCCGGGTGGGCCGCGCACGCCGACCCGGCCGCGCCCTACGTCCTGATCCGCGGCAAGATCTACGACCTGTTCGCCCGGGATCTCGCCGGGCTGGTCGTCCCGGTCTACCGCGAGCGGGGCCTGAAGCGGAACGAGCTGGTCCTGCTCCGCGCCCGGTCGGCCGGCCCGGTCGCCTCGGCCCCCGGGGCGACCCCGCGACGATGATCGGTTTCAACCGCCTTCGGGGACGATCCGGGCGCGGGGCGGGTCGGCGTAGTCGTCGCGGAGGCGCTCGATGAGCGCGGGGTCGGGCCGGCCGTCGTGGACGACCAGGCGGTATCGGGAGATGTAGGGCCTGCCGGGGACGATCTCGAAGTCGCCCAGGACCGCCGGGGCGAACGAGAAATAGGGCTTGTTGGGGTGGAGCCGGACCGGCTGCGGGTATCGGAAGTTCCCCGGGTGGTCGAGGATCGCGATCCCGCCGACCCGGCCGTCGACCTCGCCCGAGAGGTCGACCCATCGGGGCCGGGTGTGGTTGCCGTCGGGCCGGTGCTTCCCCTCGCCGGTGAGGAACTCGACGCGGCCGCTCCGGGCGGGGTCGGGCGGATCGTCGCCCTTCGCGCCTGGGTCGTACCATTGGCGGTTCCCCCGGAAGCCGAGCCCGCCATAGTGGTACTTGTTGATCTTCAGCGGCTCCGGCCCGGCGCATTCCTGCTTCGACTCGAAGTCGAGGACGACGGCCCCGGACAGGCTGTAGGCCGTGACCCCCCAGGTTTCCTTGAGGACCGAGGCCGGGCCGCCGGGCGTGTTCAGGGCCTCGTGGACGAGCCAGGCGTGGAAGTCGCCCGAGATCGGCCCGCCGGAGAACGTCTCGCCGTCGCCGTGGCGGACGCGTCCGGTCCGGTTGTGCTGGTTCCAGAAGTCGACCTTCCGGCCGCGGAAGGTGGTGTCGACCCAGGCGAAGAAGAGGCCGTGCTGGTGGGGATGGTCGGGCGGGAAGTCGTCGGTCACGACCAGGCCCGACCGGGTCGCGATCGGGTGGATGAACCCGCTCCGGCGGTAGAGGGGGTCGATCCCCCCGGGCGGCTCGGCGACCGCCCGGTGATAGTCGAGGATCGCCCGGCCGTCGAGCATCATCCGGATCGCGTCGGGTTCGACCGAGATCCGGAAGAGGCTCCCGGCCGCGTCGAAGCCGAACGGGCTCCCGATCACGGTCGGCGGGAGGTCGCGGCGGTCGACCGGCGGCGGGATCCGGGTCAGGCGATAGCGCCGCTTCGAGCCGGCGGGTAAAGGGACGTCGAGGGCCCAGGTCAGGAGGCCCGCGTGCAGCTCGCCGGGGACGAGCTGGCCGCCGTCCAGGGCTTCGAGTTTGTAGAACGGGAGGACCTGGGCCGGGTCCTTGGGGACTTCCAGGCGGACCGGCGTCCCGCGCCGGTCGTGGGCGCCGGCGTCGACCTCGATCACCAGAGAAGGAGGGGCCGCGATGCCCAGGGCCCCGACTATCGCCAGGGCTGCCACCAGTCCGGTCGCCATCGTCCGCCCTCCCGCACCGATCGCCGGATCGCCCGGGCCGCGACTCTATCGCGACCGGCGGGCGGGCTCAAGGGGCCCGTCCGGGGGGCCCCGGGACGCTCCAGGCCTCCGATCGGGCCGACCTTGCGCGTGGGGTAAGGCGGGACGTGGCGACCCGGGCGGTCGCGCGGGTCGTGACGCCGGAGCATCTTATGCAAATTCCCCCGGCCCCGCGACCGCGACGACCGTCAAGGTGGCTCGACGTAACTCCTTGATACAAAACGCCAAGGGCGTTCAAGGGTTGGTCGGTCCCGGACGATAACTAGTCTTGGCTCGCCAAGGTGACGCCAAGGCGAGGACTAGGGAGCACCGATGGAAAGGCCCATCCGCGGGGCCGGGGCCGCAAGGCCCTCGGGTCATTCGGGAAGGCTCGCCCGCGGATGAAGCCCGGTCGGAATTACAGGGTAATGCACGAGCCGCTGGCCTCGTCACCCTTTGATCCAAGGTTTGCCAAGGAGAAGATTCTCCCATGTCGAAGTCCTTGACGTTGAGCATGAGCCTGGCCCTCGCCCTCGGCTTCTCCGGCGTGAGCTTCGCCGGCCACAAAGGTTCGGCCGGGACCGCCGGGTGCGCGACCTGTGGCCTGGCCTCGCCCCAGGGCGGCTATTCGAGCCCCACGGCCTCGCCCCAGGGCGTGACCGAGACCTGCGGGACCTGCGCGGCCCCCAAGAAGAAGAAGTGCCTCCTCGACTGCCTCAAGCACAAGCCCAAGATGTACACCTATGAGTGGGTCTTGAAGAAGAAGAAGGTCCACGGCAAGCACAGCGGGTGCAACGAGGGGACCTGCGACACCTGCAGCTCGGGCGGCGGCGGCGTCTACCCGACCAGCCAGTCGGCCAGCCCCCAGGGCCCCTACGCGGCCCCGCAGGCCTATGGTGCTCCCCAGGCTTATGGCGCCCCCCAGGCCTATGGTGCCCCCCAGGCGTACGGCGCCTCCCAGGCGTACGGCGCCTCCCAGGCGTATGCCGGACCGCAGGCTTATGGTGCCGGGCAGTCGGCCTCGCTGATGCCGACCACCGAGATGCGGGCCCCCGAGCCCGCCCCGCCCGGCGATGCCGTCCCCCCGGCCCCGGCCACCCCGGTCCCGGCCACCCCGGCCACCCCGGCCCCGCCCGTCCCAGCGACCGGCCCGCAGACCAGCCTCCTCTTCCTGAACCCGGCCGGTAACTGAAGCCAGACCGATCCCCGACCCTGATTGGTCCCCCGGCCCACGCATCCCCCGATGCGTGGGCCTTTTCCGTTTCGAAGCCGACACCCGAGACGTCCTCGCGGCATCCCATGCCGACCGCCGTCGGTCGGCTCGCGATTGACAAACCGGGGCGATTGTGGATAACACGTCGCGAGGCGATTCGGCCCGGCGATCCCAGGGAGGGGATGGCGGCCCTTCGCCAGCGCCCCCCGGGCGCCGGATCCGCCCGATCGGCCCCGGCCGGGCGTCAGGGAGGACGCATAGCGATGCGGACGGAGCCCCCTTCGCCCCTGTCCTCGGCCCTCGCCCGGCTCCGGGCCCAGGCGGGCCGCGCCCGGAGATGGCTCTCGGCCCTGGGGACGCCGGCCCGGGTCGCCCTGATGACGGCCGGGCTGGCCGGCCTCGGGGCCGTGGGCTATCTCGCCACGATCGACGACCCATCGGATCGGGCCTGGACCTGGATCTTCGAGGGCCGGAAGCTGTCGGCCGACGACGTCGCGGCCATCGGCGACGTCCTCGACGCCGAGGGGATCCCGCACGCGTCGGACCCTGCCGGCCGGGTCGGGGTCAAGCCCGATCGGAAGGCCGAGGCCCTGGCCGCCCTGGCCAAGCGGAAGGTCGGCCCGCGGTCGCTCGACGAGCTGAACAAGGAGGCCGGGGCCGACGACTCCTGGATCGCCACCGCCGCCGACCGCGAGCGCCGCGACCACTTCCGGCTGGTCCAGGGGCTCAAGCTCCAGATCGAGGCCCTCGACCCGGCGATCGCCTCGGCCGACGTCCGGGTCCACCGGGGCCGGGCCCGGCGCGATCTCTACGCCCCGTCGACCGCCAGCGCCTTCATCTATGTGCAGACCGAGGGGGGCCGTCGGCTCGGCCACCGGGTCGTCGAGGGGATCGAGACCTTCCTGACCGGCGCCGTGCCCGAACTCCGGCCCGAATCGATCACCGTGGCCGACCAGACCGGCCACAAGTACCTCGCCGCCGGCAACCCGTCGCTCAAGGAGCAGAACCAGACGCACGCGCAGGAGGAGGACTGGCGCGACCGGATCGCCGAGGGGTTGCGGCACATCCCGGGCGTGGGCGTGTCGGTCCTCCTGGAGCCGGCCCCGCCGCCGGCGCCGGCGCCCGAGCCGCCGCCGCCCCCGGCCGCCGACGAGGTCCGGCCCAACGGCCGGGTCGTGGTCGAGCCCGAGCCGGCGATCGTCCCGCCCGCCCCCCCGGCCTCGGCCCCGCCCCGGACCCGGGCCAACGTCTGGGTCCGGGTCCCCCGGAGCTTCTACCTGCTCGCCTTCCAGGCCCAGTCGTCGAACCGATCGCCGATGCCCGAGGATTTCAAGTTGATGCAGGTGACCACCGAGAAGCTGGTCCACGACGCCGTCGAGGCCACCATCCCCCGCGACGAGCTGGGCGAGGTGAAGGTCGACACCGTCCAGGACGACCTGGCCTCGATCCGACCGCTCCTGATCCCCTCGGCCCCCGAGCCCCGACGGGCCTGGATCTGGCCGACCCTCTACGGGGCCGCCGGCCTGGCCGGCGCCGCGGCGGTAGCCGGGGCCTGGCTCCGGATGGCCGCCCGACGCCCGGCGGCCCGGCCGTCGCGGTCGGCCTGGCGGCCGGGGTTCGTCGCCGACGGGCCCGGCGGCCCGACCCCCGGCCCCTCGGAGCGCGTCCGCGACCTGATCCGGACCAGCCCCGAGGCCGCCGCCGGCGTCCTCCAGCGCTGGATCGGCCAGGGGGGGGCCTTGGGATGATCCGGACCGAGACCCACCCGACCTCCGCCCCCTCCGCCCCGTCGACGGCCCCGGCCGAGGCCGGCCCCAAGACCCTGGACGGGCTCGGGCCGCTCCGGAAGGCGGCGATCCTGGTCGTCAGCCTGGAGCAGCCGCTCGCCTCCCAGCTCCTGGCCCAGCTCGACCGGTCGGCCGTCGAGGCGGTCACCCTGGAGATCGCCCGGCTGGAACGGATCGCGCCGGAGGAGCAGAGGGCCGTCCTTGAGGAATTTTACGGCCTGGGCCTGCGCAGGCTCCGCTTTACCTTCGAAGACCTCGTCAAGATGGACGATAAAGAGATCCGGGAGGCATATCACGCCGAGGACGCGCCGACCTGGGCCCTGGCCCTGGCGGGCGCGGCGCGGCCGGTGAGGGCCAAGGTCCTGGGGGCCCTGGATCCCGGTGCGGCCGACGACCTCCGACGACGTCTCGCCCTGATCGGCCCATTCCGCCTCGACGAGGCCGAGGCCGCCCAGGCGGACCTCGCCGACCGGCTCCGACGCCTCCACGATCACGGACAGCTCACCCTTCCCGACCCCAACGGTCAGGAGGCCATCCTTGTCTGACCTCGTGGACTTCGAAGACCTGGCCCAGCTCGACGGCGCCGACCTCCGGGCCGTGTTCGACCAGGTCAGCTTCGAGGAGGTGCTCGACGCCCTCTCCGGGACCAGCCTGGGCGTCCGCCGGCTCTTCCTCTCCAAATTCGTCCCCTCCACGGCCGCCAAGCTGGAGGCCGAGGTCGACGCCCACGGCCCGGTCGGCTTCCCGGCCGTCCACTCCGCCCAGCGATCGCTGGTGGAGGCCCTCTGCCGGCTCAGCCGGCTCAGCCAGGTCGCCTTCGACGACCCGGCCGACATGGTCGCCTGATCCGGATCCCGGGAAGGAATTGCTGATGACAGATTTTCGATCTCCGATCGTTCTCCGGTGTGATCCGAAATCGGGGATCTGACATGGGAGATTTCTTCCCCGGGTCGGCCTGAGGCCGTCCTCACGATGTCAATCCCGGGGCGATGGCGCGGAGCGCCGTCGCCCGACCCCCCCGGCCTCCGAGCCCCGGGGTCCGCCTCCAGGAAGGATCGACCCGAATGACGCGCACCCGCCTCCGGCGCCTCGCGACCGCGGGCGCCCGGGCCGCCCTGATCCTCGGGGCGGCCCCCGCCCTCGCCGACGGGCCCCCGCCGACGGCCGCGATCCGGCCCCCCTCGGCCGAGTCGCGCCAGCCCGTCCCGACCCGGACCCCCCGCCGGGACCCGGCCGACTCGACCCCCGGGTCGGGCGGCTGGTGGGTCTGGCCGGCGGGGATCGCCGCGACCCTGGCGGCCTTCGGCGGGGTCAGCCGAGCCTCGAAGCGGTTCCTCCCCTCCCGAGACTCCGGCCCGATCCGGGTGGTCGGCCGCGCCGCGCTGTCGCCCCGGCAGTCGGTCTACCTGGTCCGGGTCGGCGACCGGGTCCTGATCGTCGGGGCCGGGACCCAGGGAGCCCCCGCGATCCTCGGCGAGGTGACCGACCCGGCCGAGCTCACCCGGCTCGCCCCGCGACGGCCCGTCGTCGGGCCGTCCCGGCCCTCGCCCGGCTTCGACCGCCGGATCGGAGACGACGCATGACGCGGATCGGATCGGCCCTGCTCGCGATCCTGCTCGCGACCGCCCCGGCCCTCGCCGAAGACCGGCCCGCGATGGGCCCGGGATCGGCCTCGGCCCTGTTCCGGCCCAACAACGCGGTCCGGGCCGACGACCTCGCGCCCGAGGCGAAACCCCCCGCCCCGACGACGCCCCCGGCCGCCGGGGATCCCTGGTCGCCGTCGCCCGACGACTTCAAGGGCCTCCGGAGCGTCCTCCTGATCGGGCTGGCCTCGCTGGCCCCGGCGGCGGTCCTGATGTTCACGGCGTTCGTCCGGATCCACATCGTCCTGGTCCTGCTCCGCCAGGCGCTCGGGAGCCCCCAGATCCCCGGGAACCAGGTCCTGGCCGCCCTGGCGCTCCTCCTGACGATCCTGGTGATGAGGCCGATCGGCGAATCGGTCTATGATCGCGCGATCAGGCCTTATGCCGCCCATGAGATCTCGGCGGCGAAGGCGTGGGAGGCGGGCTCGACGCCGATCAAGGTCTTCATGGTCGACCAGATCGCCCGGACCAACCACGGGCATTACCTCTTCGAGCTCTACGACCTCGCCGAGCCGCCCCGCCCGGGCCGGGTCGACCCGTCGCGGCACGAGGATTTCCCGCTCCGGGTGGTGGCGCCCGCGTTCCTGCTCAGCGAGCTGACGACGGCCCTGATGATCGGCTTCGTGATCTACTTACCATTCCTGGTGATCGACCTAGTGGTCTCGTCGGTCCTGTCGGCGATGGGCCTGTTCATGCTCCCGCCGTCGCTGGTGGCGACGCCCCTGAAGCTCGTCCTGTTCGTCCTGGCCGACGGTTGGCTCCTGGTCGCCACGGCGCTCCTGCGGACGTTCGCCGTATGAAGGGGGTGGGGTCGTGGAGATGTCCCAGGTGATCGACTGGTCGCGCGAGGCCCTGCGGATGGCCCTGATGCTGGGCGGGCCGCTGCTGGCGGTGGCGCTGGTGGTGGGGCTGGTGGTCGGGGTGGGGCAGACCCTCACCCAGATGCACGAGCCGGCCGTCGGCCAGGTCACGCGGCTGGTCGCCGTGCTCGCCGCCGCCCTGATCGCGCTGCCCTGGCTGATCGGCCACTGGGTGGCCTACGCCGTCGACCTGATCGGGTCGATCCCCGACCGGATCTGAGGAGGACCCGCCGTGCCGCTCCGACTGGACACGATCGCCCGGCTGGCGGGGCAGGGGGGGCCCTGGGCCCTGGTGATGGCCCGGGTCCTGGGGCTGTCGTTGACGGCCCCGGCGCTGGCGACCCCGGGCCTGGGCGGGCGGTCGCGGCTGATCCTGGCGGCGACCCTGACGGCGCTGCTGGTCCCGACGGTCGGGCGCGACGTGGTCGCCCCGCCCGGGCTGTTGGCGATGGCCGGGGCGTGCCTGGTGGAGGTGGCGATCGGGGCGGGCCTGGGCTGGTCGGGCGCGATGGTGATCGCCGGGGCCCGGCACGCGGGGGAGGTGGTCGGCGGCCAGGCGGGGCTCTCGCCCGCCGCCCTGTTCGACCCCGAGGCCGGCGACGGGATGACGCCCCTGGGGCACCTCTACGGCCTGGTCGCCCTGGGGGTGTTCCTGGCCCTGGACGGCCCGACGCAACTGGTCCTGGCCCTGGCCGAGAGCTTCCGGGTGGTCCCGGCCGGCGGGGGGTCGCCGTCTCCGGAGGTGACCGAATGGGCGTTCGGGCAGGTGGGCCGGTCGATGGCCCTGGCGCTGAGGGCGTCGGCGCCGCCGGCCCTGGCCCTGACGATCGCCGGGCTCGCCCTCGGCCTGCTGGGGAGGACGGCGCCCTCGCTGCAACTGGTGGCCCTCTCGCTGCCGGCCCGGTCGCTGATCGGCCTGGCCCTGGCCGCCCTCGGCCTGGTCGCGCTCGTCGCCACGCTCGGGGCGGCCTGGGGTGGGGTGTTCCCGTGGGGGTGGGCTCCGGGCTGAATCCCCCTCGATTCGTCTCCTCGAAAGATGGCCGATGGTTGATTGGCGATCGGCCATGGACATTCGACCGGATCGGTTGGCCGCCGATTGATCGGTCCATGAAGGCTTGAATCGGCCATCACCCATTCGCCCATCAACCATCACCCGAGGCGAGGCCGATGTCCGAAGACCGCACCCAGGAGCCCTCGAAGCGGCGACGGCTCCAGGCCCGCGAGCGCGGGCAGGTGGCCCGGAGCCCGGAGCTGACCGGGGCGGCGGGCCTGCTCGCGGCGTCGATCTTGCTCGGGGTCTGGGGGGATGACCTGGCCCTGGCGCTCCTGGGACTGGTCCGCGAGACGTGGTCGGGCGACCTGGGCATCCTGGACGGCCCGGCCGGGGTGGTCGGGCGGCTCCGGGGGGCGGCCTGGGGGGTCGCGGGGCCGCTGCTCGGCCTGCTGGGCGGGTCGATGGCCGCGATGGTCGCGGCGCACCAGGCGCAGGTGGGCGGCCTGTTCGTGCCGGGCCTGATCGCGCCCGACCTGGCGCGGCTGGGCGGGTTCGGGGGCGAGGAGGGATCGGGGCCGGGCCTGGCCGCCCGGGCGGGCCGGGGGGCGTGGTCGGTGGTCAAGGCGGCGGTCGTGGTGGCCGTCGCCGCCGGGGTGATCCGCTCGGACGTCGCCGCCCTGGCCCGGCTCGGCCACCTCGACCCGCCCGCCCTGGCCCGGGCCTCGGGCTCGATCCTCCGGTCGGCGGCCCTGGCGATGGCCCTGGCGACCCTCGCGCTGGGGCTGGTCGACTTCGCCCTGCAATACCGCCGGATCGGGGCGATGATGCGGCTCACGCCCGACGAGCACCGCGAGGACATCCGGGCCGCCGACGGCGACCCCGCCCTCCGGGGCCGCCGGATCCGCCAGGCCCGGGCCCTCCGGGGCGACGCCCCCGAGCTGATGGCCGGCGCCCGACTGGCCGTGACCGGCCCGTCCGGCCTGATCGTGATCCTGGCCGGGGGGCCCCCGCCGCGGCGGATCACGGTCCGATCGTCGGCCGACGGGGCCACCGGCGCCCGGCTCCGGAAGGCGGCCGACGCCGCCGGCGTCCCGCTGCTGGACGCCCCCGACCTGGCCCGGGCCCTGGCCCGGCTCCGCGCGCCGGCCGTCCCGCCGGGGCTGCTCGCCGCGCTGGGCCCGGGGTGGCCGACCGACGCCTGATCGGCCCCGGCGGCGGGCCGATCGGGCTGGACACGTCGGCCGATCGCCGGTAACGTCCCGCCACACGTCCGATGCCGGCCCGACCGATGCACCCACCCGTCCCGCACCCCCCGGATCGCGATGATCGAACACGACCGCCGCCGCGGGCCCGCCGGGCAAGGACGCCCGGGGCCGCGGGGCGGGACGGGCCGTCGCCGGCCGTCCCCGGGGTGGAGGAGAGGAACGGATGCCTCCCGCGACCGACAGCCCCGCCGCCGATGCCGGATGGACGCGCCTGGCCGGCGCGATCCTGCCGGTGACCATCGTCGGCGCCATCCTGGTCTTCATCGTGCCGGTCCCGCCGGCTGTGCTCGACCTCCTCCAGTCGGCCAACATCACGCTGGCGGTCCTGGTCCTGCTGACCACCCTGGCGATCCGGTCGCCCGCCGAGTTCGGCGCCTTCCCGACCATCCTGCTGACGACCACTCTCACCCGGCTGGTCCTCAACGTCGCCACCACCCGGCTGGTCCTGACCCACGGCGGCGACAAGGGGCTCGACGCCGCCGGCGGCGTGGTCCGGGCCTTCGGCGAGTTCGTCGCCGGCGATCAGGTGGTCGTCGGCGCCATCCTGTTCGCGATCCTCGTGGTGATCCAGTTCGTGGTCATCACCAAGGGGGCGACCCGGATCAGCGAGGTCGCCGCCCGGTTCATGCTCGACGGCCTCCCCGGGCGGCAGATGGCCATCGACGCCGACCTCCACGCCGGCCTGATCGACCAGCACGAGGCCCACCGCCGCCGGGCCGCCGTGTATCGCCAGGCCGACTTCTTCGGGGCCATGGACGGGGCGGGCAAGTTCGTCCGGGGCGACGCGGTCGCCGGGGTCATCATCACCCTGGTCAACATCGGCGCGGGGCTGTTCCTGGGCGTCATTAACCACGGGATGAGCATCGGCGACGCGGTCAACGTCTTCACCAAGCTGACCATCGGCGACGGCCTGGTCAGCCAGGTCCCCGCCTTCTTAATCTCGCTCTCGGCCGGCCTGATCGTGACCCGGAGCTCGGAGGAGACCGACCTCGGCTCCGACGTCGCCGGCCAGCTCCTGGGCCGCCCGTCGGTCCTGGCCGCCTCGGCCGCCTTCCTCGGGCTCCTGGCCCTCACCCCGCTGCCCAAGCTCCCGCTCCTGACGCTCGCCGGGGCGTTGGGCGTGGGCGCATTCGTCCTCAGGGCACGCCAGGAAGCCGGCCCGGTGCGTCTGGAGGAGCCGGCCGACGTCCCGGCGGCGTCCGAGCCGCCGTCCGACCGGATGGAGGACCTGCTCCATGTCGACCCGCTGGAGCTGGAGATCGGCTACCGGATGATCGGCCTGGCCGACCCGACCCGGGGCGGCGACCTCCTCGACCGCCTCCGGGCGATCCGCCACCGGGTCGCCCGCGACCTCGGCCTGATCGTCCCCCAGGTCCGGATCCGCGACGAGATCGGGCTCGGCCCGCACGACTACCGGCTCAAGATCCGGGGCGCCGTGGTGGGGCAGGGGGTGGCTTTCGCCGGCCGGCTCCTGGCCGTCCCGCCGGCCGGCCTGGGGACCCGGCCCGAGGGCCGAGACGGGGTCGACCCGACCACCGGCCGGCCCGCCGTCTGGATCCACGCCGACGGCAAGGAGGTGGCCGAGCTGGCCGGCTGCCGGGTCCTGGAGGCGTCGGCGGTCGTCGCCGGCCACTTCGGCGAGATCGTCCTGGGCCACGCCGACGAGCTGATGAGCCGCGAGCAGGTCGGCCGGTTCCTCGACCGGGCCCGGGCCACCTCGCCCGCCCTGGTCGACGAGGTCGTCCCCGGGCTCCTCCGCGCCGGCGAGGTCCAGCAGGTCCTCCAGGGCCTCCTCCGCGAGCGGGTCAGCGTCCGCGACCAGGAGACGATCCTGGAGACGCTCGCGGTGCACGCGGCCCGGACCAAGGATATCGACGTCCTGATCGAGCGGGTCCGCCGGGGCCTGGCGCGGCGGATCGCCCAGCAGTACCTCGGCGCCGACGGCCGGCTCCGGGTGGCGACCCTGGCCCGGGCGCTGGACGCCAGGCTCGGCGTGGTCGGCGGCCTGGACGACACCCGGCCGGCCGCGGCCCTGGGGGCGGACGTCGCCCGGGGCCTGGTCCGCGCCGTCGCCCGCGCCGTCGCCCCGCTGATCGAGGCCGGCCACCCGCCCATCGTCCTCTGCTCGGCCGAGGCCCGGCCCGTCCTCAAGGACCTCACCCGGGTCGACCTCCCCCGCCTGGTCGTCCTCAGCCAGCGCGAGATCCCCCGCGACACCCCCATCGAGACGCTCGGGACCGTGGCCGAGGACGACGCCCCCGTCGTCACCTCGTTCCACACCGCAGCCGGGACGGTGGCGCTGGCCGGCCATGGGGGAGAATCATGATTTCCGATCCCCACATCCCAGATTTCCGGATCAAGGGCCGGATCGCCCGGCGATCGGCCCGAGCGCCCGGCCGGGATGAAAGATGGTCGATGGACAATGGTCGATCGACGGATCGGCATGGGATGGGGAGGGCGGGAAATCCCCGGGGGATCCCCACCCATCAACCATCATCGATTTTCCATGACTCATCGCCAATCCGAGGGGAAGTTTCCGGATGGCCCCTGAAATCGGGGATTCGCCGATCGGAGATCATTGTGACCATTGGGAGGCGAGTCCGAGAATGGTGAGCGCCAAGACCTACCGCGCGGGGACGTTGAAGGAGGCCCTGGCTCAGGTCCGCCGGGACCTGGGCGGCGGCGCCGTGATCCTCGGGACGCGCGAGGTCCGCCGCCGCCGGCTGTTCGGCCTGGGGGCCCGCGAGCTGGTCGAGGTCACGGCCTCCGACGGCTCCGGGCCGGTCGGGCGTCACGCCCCGGCGCCGGCGCCGGCGGCGCCTTCGACGGTGGCCATCCCCACCGCCCCGGGTGCGGCGCTGCACTCGCAGTTCGGCGAGCAGCTCAGCCGGCTCCACGCGATGGTCGAGGACCTGAGCCGCCACGGCCGGATCGACCACCTCCTGCCCGACCTCCCCGGCCCTCTGGTCCCGACCTACGCGGCGCTCCTGGAGGCCGAGGTCCCCGAGGCCCTGGCCCGCCGCCTGGTCCGCCACGTCGCCGAGCGGCTGGAGCCCGACGAGGCCCACCGGCCCGACGCCGTCCGCGACGCCCTGCGCGAGGCGGTCGAGTCGTGCGTGCCCGTCGCCCCGCCGATCGCCGCCGTCGCGGGGACCCGCCGGGTCGTGGCCCTGGTCGGGCCGACCGGCGTGGGCAAGACGACCACCGTGGCCAAGCTCGCCGCCAACTTCAAGCTCGCCCATGGCCTCCGACCCGGGCTGGTCACCGTCGACACCTACCGGATCGCCGCCGTCGAGCAGCTCCGGACCTACGCCGAGATCATCGACCTCCCCCTGGCCGTGGCCAACGCCCCGGGCGAGATGCGCCGGGCGATCGACGAGCTGGGCGACGTCGACCTCGTCCTGATCGACACCGCCGGCCGGAGCCCGCGCGACGAGGTGAAGATCCGCGAGCTGGCCGACTTCCTCGCCGCCGCCCGGCCCGACGAGGTCCACCTGGTCCTCAGCGCCGTGGCCGGCGAGCGGAGCCTCCGATCGGCCGTCGACCGCTTCGCCGTCGTCCACGCCGATCGCCTGATCCTGACCAAGCTCGACGAGGCCGACGGCCTGGGAGCCGTCCTCGCCGTCCTCGGCCACGCCGAACGGCCGGTCAGCTATCTGACCACCGGCCAGTCCGTTCCCGACGACATCGAGCCCGCCGACCGATCCCGCCTCGCCCGGCTGATCCTCGGCCACGACGTCGTCCCGTGAGTCGTCGGTAGTGGTCAGTGGTCAGTGGTCAGTGGTCGGTGGTCGGTGGTCAGTGGTCGGTGGTCGGTGGTCGGTGGTCGGTGGTCGGTGGTCGGTGGTCGGTGGTCGGTGGTCAGTAATGCAAGTGAATCCACCGACCGCCAGAAGCCGGGGTTGTCCGATCGACGGGCTTGTGTTAATAAAGCGTAATCCTATCAACAAGACCGAGGGACCTCATGTCCGACCAGGCCGACGGGCTGCGACAATTGGTCCGGGCGCGATCGGGGACGGTGGCCGGGCCACCGGTGGCGGGGCCGAGGGCCCGGTCGCTGGTCCTGACCAGCGGCAAGGGGGGCGTGGGCACGTCCAACCTGGCCCTGAACCTGGCGATCGCGCTGGGCGAGCGGGGCGGGCGGGTGGTCCTGGTCGACGCCGACCTCGGCCTGGCCAACATCGACCTGCTCTGCGGCCTGTCGCCCGGTTGCGACCTGGGCGACGTCCTGGCCGAGGGCCGGCCGCTGGCCGACGCGGTGGTCGACGGCCCGGGGGGGATCCGGATCGTCCCCGGGGCCCATGCCTCGCGGACCCTGGTCGAGGCGATCGGCGACGCGCCGGGGAGGCTCGTCGAGGAGCTGGCCGGGCTGGAGGCGGGGGCCGACTTCCTGGTGGTCGACGCCGGGTCGGGCCTGGGGCCGTCGATCGCCCGGCTGGCGGCGTCGGCCGACGAGGTCCTGATCGTCACCACGCCCGAGCCGACCTCGGTGGCCGACGCCCACGCGGCGATCAACCGATTCCGCCGCCTGGCCGCGCCGCCGACCCTCCGGGCGGTGGTCAACCAGGCGGCCTCGGCCGCCGAGGCGGTCGACGTCCTGGCCCGGCTGTCGGCGTCGAGCCGCCAGTTCTTCGGCGCGGTGGTCGACGGCCTGGGCCATGTCCGGGCCGACCCCCACGTGCCGATGGCCGTCCGGGCCCGCCGGCCGTTCGCCCTGGCCTATCCCGGGGCCGTCGCCTCGCGCGACGTCCGCCGCCTGGCCCGCGACCTGGAAGGGCGCGACCGGAGTTCGCCCCGGTCCCGACGCCCCGGCTTCTTCGCCTCGCTGGCCGCCCGGTGGGCGACCGCCCGGTTCGCCCGGTGAATCCGGTCGGGCCGGTCGGGCCGAAGGTGCCGCTCAAGCCGGCCCTGCCGATCATCCGATAGTGAAGATGGGAATGGGTTCCTTGGACCGCGAGAGGATGCAGGGCGGCCCTCCGACTCGATCGGGGGCCGGGACGGGTCGCCGCCCAGGGCGGGCCCGGGCCGGACGTGCGGGATCACCGCCCGTCCTCCCCAAGCACAGGACGTGCCCCCTCTCAAGCCGCCGACATGGAGGTCAGGGATGACAACCAAGCTGGACGTGGATGTGACCGAACTCTGGCGCGAGTTCAAGGAACACCCCACCACGCCCCTGCGCAACCGCTTGGTCGAGCGGTACTTGCCCCTGGTCAAATACAACGCCGAGCGGATCTGGCAACGCCTGCCCGAGGGCGTCGACCTCGACGACCTGATCTCCGCCGGCGTCTTCGGCCTGATGGACGCCATCGACGCGTTCGACCTCGGCCGGGGCGTCAAGTTCGAGACCTACTGCGTCCCCCGGATCCGGGGCGCGATGCTCGACGAGCTGAGGACCATGGACTGGGTCCCCCGCCTGGTCCGCTCCAAGCACTCCAAGATGGAGGAGGCCCGCAAGTCCCTGGAGGCCCAGCACGGCCGGCCCCCCACCGACATCGAGCTGGCCGAACGCCTCGGGCTCCCCCCGCAGGAGTTCGACAAGATGGCCGTCGACGCCAACGCCGTCGGCCTGATCTCCCTCAACAAGAAGTGGTACGAGACGGACAGTTATAAAGACGTCCGCGAGATCGACATCCTCGAAGACAAGAAGGGCGAGGACCCCACCCGCCGCCTCCAGCGCAAAGACCTGATGCGGATGGTCACCAAGGGACTCAACCGCAACGAGCGGCTCATCATCATCCTCTACTATTACGAGGAGTTGACGATGAAGGAGATCGGCGCCACGCTCGACCTGAGCGAGTCGCGGGTCTCGCAGATGCATTCCTCGATCATCCAGCGGCTCCAGGCGCAGCTCTCCGCCCGCCGGCCCGAATTCGGGACCTGATCCGCCCTCGATCCGTCCCCGTCGTCCTCGACTCCCCCCTCTCTCTCTCATACGGGCCCGCCCCGCCGGCCTCCGGGAAACCCCGGGGTCCGCCGGGGCGGGCTCTCGCTCCCGGGATGGGTCATCCGGATGAGGCCCCTCCCGGCGGCGACCAAGCCGACTCGGAAGGCGCCGGGGCGATCATCATGCCTCGCCCTGCCCGGGGGGCCGTTCGACTTTTCGGATGAGAGCCGCGGGGTCGAGGATAACCAACCCGGGGAACCGGAGGCGAAAGTCCTCGTCATCGGAGAGGTCGAGGAGGTCCTTGTCGCGGCTCACGAGGTAGCGGGCATCGGCGGCGATCGCGAGGTTGACGTACGGTTCATCCTTGGGATCGCGGTCGTATCGGAAAAGGTTGGGCACGTCGGCGATCAGGGTGGCAAATCCCGCGATGTCGTTCAAGAAGGCCGCCGCCCGACCGGCCGTCAACGCCGGGAGCTTCTTCCGGAGCTTTGGACGGTTCAAGACGTCACTGACCTCCGCGAGCACTTCGGGGCTGACGTAGAGGTCGAGTTTGCCATCACGGGCGAGTTCGAAGCAGACGAATGCCGGCCCCCGGTCGTTGGCCAATGCCTGGACGAAGACCATGCAATCGAAGACGGCACCAGGGATCATGGCGCATCCGAACCGGACTGCTTCTCGGTCCAGGCTTCCTCACGGGCCTCCTCGACGAGCGAATCCAACTCGTCTTCGCTCATCCCGCCCTCGGCGAACTGGCGACGGACCGGGGAAAGGAGCAGGGTCATGGCATCCGGGGCCTTGATGTGCCGTTCTATGATCCGGCGAATATAGCCCGCGATGTCCTCGCCCGAGGCGGAGGCACGCTCCTGGAGCTTCTCCCGTTCCTCCGAGGAGAGTTGAATCGTGATATCCATCGAGGTCACCCCTCCGGGCCATCGGACCTGACAGGCGATGATACCACCCGGGGACGGGCCGACGCGACCGGGACCCGTCCCACTTCGCGGGGGGCAAGGCCGATCCGGCTGGCCTTTCTCGCGGGAATGAGGTAGAGATCACCCCGCCGGGCCGCCGACGCCCCGGGCCGTCGCGGACCCACTGGATCCGCCCGCCCTCGGGGTCGACCCCCTACCGCCCGGCGGGAGGGATCCCGATGGCGGAGCGACGGGCCAAGTGCCTCGTCCTGATGGCCGCGGCCCTGACGGCGGCCGACCTGGCGTTCGCGGCGAACATCGCCTCGCCGGGCGGATCGCCCCGGATCCCGCCGATGGCCATCCACCGGCCGGGCACGCCCAACGTCGGGTCGGCCCTGGTGGACGCCGCCGACAGGGCGAACGATCGCGATCGCTCCGCCGAGGCGGAGGGCCTGGCGAGGCAGGCGCAGGCGGTCCAGGAGCGGGCCCTTGGTCCGGTCCATCCCGCGCTTCTTTGCCGACCCGACATCGAAGAGATAATGTGCTCGCCCCGACCTTTCCGGGTTGAATATGAAGGTTGAGGGGCCGTGAGGTCGGGATGGCCCGGTGGGAGGTCGTCGATGGCGAGGGGAGGGCGGGAGATTGGCTTCGTCTTGGCGGGGGGATCGATCGTCGGGGTGCGTGGCTCCTGCGGGGCCTTCCCGTCGATCGTCGGGGCGGGTTGGCTTCGTTTTTCCCGGAAGACTCGTCGGGGGAGGGAGATCTCGTCCCGGGGGAAGTTGGCTTTGTATGTCGAAGACCAAGCGTGACTGTGTTGGAAATACGGGGCTTTCCACTGGTAGACAATCGTCAGAGGCCCCGTTTTCCAACACAGCCGCTCGTTTTTCCCGCCCCTTCATCCGGGGATGGTGCGATCTCGACGGATCGGACGCCCGGCTTCGGGGCGTTCCCGGTCCTGCGACCGACCCCTCTCCCGCAAAGGGAGAAGGGGAAAGAAAGGGGCCCGTTGTCGTATGTTCTCGTCCGGCGCCGCGCGGGTGGGTTCGTTCCTGCCGCGCGGGTGGGTTCGTCCCTGGGCGGGCGGATCGCCTCGTTTCACCCCGAGGATGGGTCCGTCTTGCTCCCTCTTCTCTTGTGGGAGAGGGTTGGGGAGAGGGGGCCGTCGCAGGACCGGGACGCGAACGGTTCCGGCGGGATGTCGGCGAGGCGACGATCCATCCGGGGATGGTCTTGGCCCGGGGGGATGAGGTCCGAGACCGGGCAACTCACCGTCGGGCCGGTTGGCTTCGTTTTTCTCCTCGCCTCATCCGGGGATCGTCCAATCGCGATCGACCGGCAGCCTGCCTTCGTGGTCGCGCGACGGACTCGCCTTTCCCAACGGGGGAGGGAAGCGGAAGTTGCAACTGGGCAAGGACCTTGGGGATGGGCCCGCCGGATCGGCGCGGGCGGGTTGGGTTCGTTTTTTCGGCCCGGACGCAAAACGGGTCGGTCGGGCTCGGGCGGGGATCGACCCGATCGCGGTCGCGATGGGTTCGTCTTTTCAGGCCGCCCGCGACACGCTCGGCGGGGCGGTGGTGGGCTTGGGGCGAGGCTTGCGGTTCCCGCCGGTCGCGAAGGCGGCGACGAGCAGGAGGACCACCACGGTCCCCACCACCCAGATCAGGGCCTTGATCGGGGTCGAGAGTGGGTCGGCGGGCGTCTCGCGGAGGCAATCCTGGAAGGTCCGGCTGATGGGGCGCTTCTCGACGGATTCAACCTCAAAGAGCTGATGCTTCCTGGCCTTGATCGATTGTTCCTGGGTCCGACCGTGCGGTTCGGGGGGCATGGGTTGTCCCGTCTGATGGCGGAAAATTGGGGGTTTGGTGAGGATTCTCAATCGGCGACGAGGGCCCGGAACGACCAGTCCCAGCTCCGGGGGTAGGCGGCGAAGGCGGCGCCCCCGGTGATGGTATCATCCCAGGGATAGAGGACCTTCTCCAGCTCGACGGCGACAAAGCCGGCCTTGGCGAATCGATGGCGGATCTCGAAGGGCTGCCAGAACTTCTGGCGAAGTCCCTGGAACTGGAACCGGCCGAAGGCGAATTCGTAGAAGTGGTGCTCTCCCTGGAAGGCGGCGTGCCGCTCGGCCTCTTCGGGGGAGAGGCCGCGGTCGAGGGCCTCGTCGTTCAGCAGCATCGTATGATAATGGATCGCGTCCATCGCCGGCAGGATCCCCAGGAATTCGCCCCCCGGCCGGAGGCCGGCGCGGATGGCCGCCAGGGTCCGGTCGATCTCGCGGACGTCGGGCATGACCAGCGAGTTGACGGCGACCGCCACGTCGATCGAGCCGGCGAACTCGCCCAGGTCGTGCATCGGCCGGACGAGGAACGAGACGTCGTCGCCGTCGGCGGCGGGCCCGAGCCGCTTCCGGGCCCGGTCGATCATCCCCGGGGCGAAGTCGATCGCGACGACCCGGCCGAACCGCCCGACCAGGTGCGGCAGGAGCGGGCCGGTCCCGCACCCGAGGTCGGCCACCGTCTTCGGGCCCGGGTCGGCGACCGCCCGGATCGCGTCCAGGAGCGGGTTCTCGACGCCCAGCCGGAACGGGTCGAGGAACAGGTCGTCGTACCGGGCCGCGGCGCGGCTCCACTGGCGGTCCTGGCGGTCGATGTCGGGCACGAGAGGAGAGTTGGCCGGGGGTCGGTAGCCGGCAATCGGTAGGGAAGGCCCCGCGTCCCGGCCGGCTCGATGGGCGGTCGCGGGCTCCATTGTCTCCCCGCCGATGGCCGATGGCTACCGACTACCGGCTACTTTTCGCCCCGGCGGGGCAATCGCCCGAGGAACCGGGCGTAGTCGCTGAGGGCCGGGTAGCGCGCGGCCAGCGGGGTGGGGCGGATGGGGCCGTCGCGCGACAGGGCCTCGGCCAGGGCCCCGGGGACATCGTCGGCCCGGGATGGCGGTTCGAGGTGGTACGACCGGGCCAGCCGGTCGAGCTGCTCGGGGAGCGGGGCCCGGGCGAAGTCGTCGGGCCAGGGGACGTCGGCGACGAAGGCCCGGATCCGATCGTGCCAGGCCAGGGCCCGGTCGCGGTCGGGGTCGGCCTCGGCGGCGAGCCGGGTCAGCTCGCCGACCGAGAGGGTCGGGCCCCGATACCGGACCCGGTCCGCGAATCGGGCCATCAGGTCGGCCGGGTCGTCCGCCCGGCCGACCTCGAACGCCTCGAACCGGGCCGCCAGCCCCTCCAGCCCGGCCACGACCCGCGCCCGCTCCTCCGGCCCGATCGCGAGGTCGTCCCCCGCCGGCCCCGAAGCCGCCGGCGTCCCGGCCGGCTCCCTCGGGCCGGTCGCCCACCAGGCTAGCCCCGCCGCGACGGCGACCGTCAGCCCCCCAACGGCCAGGCCCCGGCGGGCCCGGGCCGTCGTCCCGACCCATTCTTTATAAAGAGGAAGGCGCCCGGGGATCGCGGCCGGCTCCGAGTCGATCGAGGCCGGGTCGACGTACGAGCCGTCGAGGGCGACTCCTGCCAGCCGGGGGATCGCGACCAGGTCAAACCGGTTTCCGTTGCCGAACGCCCAGGTTGCCACCGAGGCCCGGCGCCGGACCGACCCGGGTAAGGATGCCCAGACCTCCCGGGCCAGCGAGTCGATCGGCCCGGCCGACTCCAGCGCGACCCGCCGCCTCCGGATCAGGGCCGCCGCGACCCGCCCGGCACGCGGATCGGCCGGGAGTCCGGGAGTCCGGGGGCCTTCGATCGTCCAGAAACACGCGTCGAGCGACCGGTCCTCGGCCGACCAGTCGCGCCGGAGGGCCCCGGCGAAGGGGAACGGGTCCGAGCCGGCCCGCCGGTAGTCGCGGCCGGAGACGAGCAGGGCGTGGAACGCCAGGGCGCCGGGCCGACCCCGGTCGTCGGACCCCTGCGGCCCGACCCCGACGATCGCCCACGGTCCGCTCGCCAGTCGGACCGAGAACAGGCAGGCAGCGGGCGACACCCCGGAGGGGGCCTCGCCGAATTTCTGGCAGGCCGCCAGCAGGTCCGCCACCCACTCCGGCCGGCACCCGGGCGACCGGGCCAGGACGTCATAGCCCCGGTCCCAGAACGGAAAACTGCCGTAAACGACCTGTTCGACCAGGATATCCATCTGGACTCAGGACTCAGGACTCAGGACTCGGGACTCGGGACTCGGGACTCGCGAGCGGGGTATCCCGGTCGCGCGGACGTCGCCACCTCGACGGGGATCGGTTGTCCTCCGGCGACCCCTGAGTCCTGAGTCCTGAGTCCTGAGTCCCGAGTCCGGCGGAGTGAGTCCGTTATTCGGGTTTGGGGAGTTCGGGGATCTTGAAGTCGGAGGCGAAGACGAGGGTGGTCGTGCCGCCCCGGGTGGGCTTGATGGTGTCGGAGATCATCCGGATGGCCAGGAGGTCGCCCTTCTTGCTGTTGAGGATGACGACGGTGGAGTCGGACCAGTATCCGTGGTCGATGACCTTGACGGTGACGGGGTCGCCGAGCTTCCATCGGATCGGGCGGGGGAAGGTGTAGTCCCAGATCGGCTGGTAGTTGTTCCGGATCACGGGCGATGGGCCGTGGGCGACCCCGGCGACCTCGACGATCACGCCGAGGTCGGGCGCGCCGCCGAAGGTCGATCCGAGCTTGGCGTCGAACGACCCCCGGCGGAGGGTGACCCGGTAGTCGTTGGCGACGGAGACCTTGTCCCACCAGGCGAGGTATCGCCGGGCCTCGGCCACCCGGCGGCCCTCGGGGTGCTGGGCGATGTAGTCGCGGAGCTGGCGGGCGACCTCGGCGATGTCGTTGGGGTGGGCCGCGAGGTGGTCATATGCCCGGCGGTAGGTGTCGTCGTCCCAGGCCCGGAGGATCTTGTCCTTGGCCTCGGTCGCCTCGCTGATGTGCCGGCCGCCGTTGGCGTGGGCCTTGAGGTAGTCGCCGAAGCGGTCGATCCGCCGGGCGAAGTCGGCGGGGTTCCGCCTCGAGAACTCGCGGGCCTTCTCGATGTCGCGGAGGTCGACGGTCCGGACGAAGTCGTCGAGGAGGCGCTCGACCTCGGGGCGATATCGGCTCTCGGGGTGCTCGGCGAGGAACTGGCGGGCCTGGTCGATCAGGTCGGAGAAGTTGGCGTTGGGCAGGTTGGACGACCGGACCAGGTCGTCGATCGCCAGGCGTTCCCGGCCGGCGATCCGGCCCTCGACGCGGCCCCGGAGCGAGACCATCAGGGCGTCGGCCTCGGCCCGGTGGGCCGAGTCGGGATACTCGTGGAGGAACCCCCGGACGGCCCGGAGGGGGACGTCGGGCTCGTCGGCCGAGGCGGCGGCCTCGGCCTTGACCTCGGCCCACCGGGCCTCCTGCCGGGCCCGGTCCTGCGAGGCGACGACCTCGCGGATCGCCGGCGCCAGGGCCGGGACCTGCTCCTTGATCGCCTCGAGCGACTGGCCGAGCCCGGGCGCGTCGGTCCCGGCGACGATCCGGGCCTCGGCGGCCTTGACCGTCCATTCGGCCCGGCTCAGGGCGGCCTGGCCGGCCCGGCCCGGCCAGAGGTAGGGGAGCGTCGGGTGCCAACGGGCGAGGTCGTCCCACCTCCGGGCGACCGCCCCGGCGGGGTTGTCGGACCGGGCGAACTGGACGGCGTCGCGGTATCCCCAGTAGTCGTACCCGGCCAGGCCGCCGGCGATCGCCCCCGCCGCAAGGGCCAGGCGGACCAGGGCCCGGCGCGCCTTCCGCCGCCGGCCCTCGGACAGCCTCCGGCGGAAGTCGCCCGAGCGGTCGGACCGGGGATAGCGCTTCTCGAAGGCCGAGACGCACCGGGCCAGCCGGGGGAGGTCGTCGGGCGCCAGGTCCCAGAGCCATTCCAGCTGGTCGCGGTCGACCCCTTCGAGCTGGTCGGCGAGCCAGCCCAGCGGGCCCTCCAGGCCGAGCGGGTGCAGGTCCGCCGGGGGCCGGCCGTCGACCGAGCCCCGGCCGTAGGCGCTGACGGCGAACATCGCCCCGTTGGGGACGTGCCGGGCCAGGAGATGCCGGGTCATCCCGTACCGGGCCTCGACCAGCCGCTCGACCTGATCCAGCCCCGCGCCGGGCTCGCCCCGGGCCAGGACGCGGTCGAACTTGGTCAGCAACAGCGCCACCGGCCGGCCGGCGGTCCCGTCGTCGGAACGGTCGATGTACCGCTCCAGGAGGTTCTCGACCTCCTGCTGCCGACGCCGACGCTCGGCCGGCTGGGACGACCCCTCGGGGTCGAGGCAGAGCAGGACGGCGTCGCAGTCGGCGAAGAACGCCTGGATCGGCGCGTCGGTCCCGAGCGTGACGTGCTCGCCCTGGTAGTCCTTGACGATCAGGTCGAACCGGGCCGGGCCGTGGTAGAGCCGGAGCTTCAGCTCGGTCTCGGCCAGCGTGCCCGCCGGCGGCTCGCCCGACTCGATCTGGGCGATCTTCTCGGCCAGATATTCGGCGCTGGGCGGGTCGACGGCCGCCAGCCGGATCCCGGGGACCTGGCCGGTCGACGCCTGGCGGTAGAACATCGCCAGGAGGGTCGTCTTGCCCACGGCCCGATGCCCGAACAGCGCGATCCGCTTCGGGCCGGTCAGCCGGCGTTCCAGCGCGTCGAGATGGGCCTTCCGGCGGTTCGACATGGTCTGCCCTCGACTCCTCCCGGGTCCCGTCCCGCCGTCCCCGTCCCATTCTACTGATCGGGCCGGGCCCGATGCCATTCGAGGAATTTCGACGGCTCGGCGAAGTAGCCGACCCCGGAGTCCCGAAGGGCATCGCTTGCCTTGCCGTTCTTGCCGAAATCCTTCCGATTCTCGGTCAGGAGGACTTTCGCCCCCGGGGCCTGATTCTTGGCATGGGCCAGGATGCTGGCCAGGATCAGGTTGTCCGTCGGATCCTCGATCAGGGGGTGATCCCGGGCCGACCGGAGGATCTCGGGCGACGGGTGGATCAGCTCGGCGGTCGAGGCGAGCACGTTCAGAGCCTGGAACAACCGGGCCTCGAATTCGTCGAAAACCGGTTCGGATTCGGCCGATGCCTGGGCCAGATGATTCGCCAGGGACGTGGCCAGCGCCGAGAGGACGTTGCGGCCGACTTCGCGGGACTGTTGTTCGAGGAAATCGAGTCGGCGACGATGCCGCTTCTTCTCGTCCTCGAACACGGAGCACGCTTCCATGAAGCAGACGCTAGGCACGATCAGCCGGACGTCCGGGGGTGACCTCAGGAGGATTTCCTCGGCCCCCGGGCTCCGCCCCGTCGCGAAGCTCATGGGGAAGTTCGTCTCCACGTAGAGGAAGGCAAGCAAGCCGCACCCCCCTTTTCATCCAGCAGCCGCCATCCAGCCGCCCCGTCAGGCCCAGGGCCACCATCGTCTCCGACGCGGGCGGCGTGGGCAGCTTCCAGTGGATCGCGAGGTCGCGAATCCAGGCGGCAATCATCCCCGCGAGCAGGTCCTTGGAAATCCGCCCCCGATCCGGGACCGGGTCGTAGGCGAGGAGGACCTCCCGGGTGGGGATCGAGGCGAGATGGACCAGGCGCCAGGTCCGCTCCTTGCGATAGACGGCGATCTCCTCGGAGTCGGCCAGGATCGCGAAGGGGATGTTCCGGCGGATCGACTGGAGGACTTCCCGATAGGATTCGAGGTATCGCGGCTGGATCTTGCCGCCCTCGGCCGCGACGATCAGGACCGGGCGGTCCTGGCGATCGAAGACGACGAGGTCGGCAAGGGCATGGCGGTCGGAGATCCGCTGGATGGCCGGCATCGGTCGGGCCTCGCCCGGGGACGGGACTGCGGATTCAGGTCGGCTGGGGCGCCCGCTTCCGGCGGAAGATCATCCGGAATGGCCAGGTGAAGGGGCGGAGCATCCACCGGATCGGGAGGCCGAGCAGGACCAGGGCGGAGGCGAAGACGGCCAGGGCGGCCGCCCCCATCCCGAGGCGGCGGAGCACGGCGAAGTCCAGGCCGTAACCGGCCAGGAAGTTGCCGATCGAGCCTTCCAGGCCCCGGGCGGCGCCGGCCCCGACGGCCCCGGCGAGCTGGACCCCGGCGCGGGCGAACTGGCGGACGGCGTACTCGGTCGCCCGGCCGGCGGTGTCGACGAACCGGTCGGGGTCGGCCAGGAACAGGGCCAGGACGCCGGCGGCGGCCAGCTTCTTCTTGTGGGGGAGGACCCGCCCGGTGAAGAACGCCCACCCCTCGCGGCCGGTCTTCCGGAGGACGCCCAGGGCGTCGGGGCCCTCCTTGACGACCACCTCGGCGACCTCGTCGCCGTAGACCCGGACGGCGGCCAGCCCCTCGGTCCCCAGCGACTTGACCATCGCCTCGGCCTGGCCGGGGTATCGGCGGGCGAGCTGCTGGGCCGCCTCGCCCATCTCGACCACCACCCGCTTCTCGGCCGGGGCCAGCGCGGCGAAGGCCCGGGCCATGTCGGGCTCGGGGCGGAGCAGGCGGCCGAATCGGGCCTGCAACAGGGCCTCGGTGGGCGACTCGGCCCGGTGCGCGGCGCGGGCCAGGGCCTCGGAGCGGCGGGCGAGGTCCTCAAGCCCCTCGTTGGCCTCGCGGGCGAACAGCCGGCCGGCGGCCCGGACGCCGGAGGAGGAGCCGTCGGCGGCGGCCTTGCCGCCGGCCCGGGCCTCGATCATCACCTCCTGGACGACCTCGTCGAGCCAGGACACCTTGCCCGCCATCGCCGGCCCGGGTGAGAGCAGGGCGACGGCCAGGGCCGCCAGGCAGGGGCTCGCCAGGGGCGAGCGGACGGGGCGATTCGATCGCTGACGCATCGCAACGGTCCTCGGGCTTGGCGACGTCCCGGCTCGGGTCGGAGGGGGCGTCGCGTCGGGAACGGCGGATCGTCTCGGCTCGGGGATCGGTCACGCCGGGAATGGTTTCGGTCGTCACGCCCCGAGATTGGACCGGGCTTCCGCAATCCGCTCCGACCGGCCGGGGCGCGGGGGACGGTCCGGGTCAGTGTCCGGGGCCCGGCATCGGGGCCGAGGCCCGTCGGGATGCCAGGTGTTCTTCCATCTTGCGGAACCCCACCAAGCCGACGGCGGCCTGGGTCGCCTGGACGCCCAGATATTTCAGGCCCCGGCCGGGCGGGATCCGCCGGACGATCTCCTCGCCGTTCTTGAAGAACCGGAGCGGCCCCCAGGTGCTGAGGGTCAGCCCGGCTTTGGTGCAGAGGGCCCGGCCGAGGTCGGCGATCTCGGGGACGGTCAATTTCGGGAGCGCCTCGGGAAGGCGACGGAGGACCGGGAACGTCCCGCCGGCGGCCCGGACGGTCCACCACCGGACCAGCCGGGCCGAGCCGGCCGAGGTCGCTTCGACCCCCCCGGCCAGGCCCCGGCGGGCGGATGCCCTGCCGAGATCGGCCGTCGCGTCCCCGGCCGCTTCCCGGCCGGCGGCCCCGGCGGCGCGGCGGACGGTGGTCCGGACTTCGGCCCGGGCGGCCTCGGAGGCGGCCACGCCCTCGGGCTGGGCCGCGGCCAGGCTCAGGGCATCGAGGATCACGAAGCAGGCGTCGATCCCGGCCCAGGTCATCTCGCCGGCCGTCGGCGCATGGCCCCGGCCCGCGACGTGGACCAGGTGCAACAGGTCGTAGAGCGGCAGGAATTGCTGGAACTGGACGTCGGTCGACTCCAGCTCGGCGACCCGGGCCAGGCCGTCGCCCTTGATCAGCCGGATGGTCGCCTGGCCGTTATCGCCCGACAGGTTGAGGACCGAATGCGCCAGCCGTTCGGACCAGGACCATCGCGGCTTCGACTTGAGCAGGGCCAGGGCCTCGGGCCCGGTGTCGGCCCGGGCGATCGGCGGGATCACGGCCGGCCCGTGGGCCCGGAGGATCTCGCGGAAGTCGGGGTCGGCGGCGTACTTGTCGAGCATCGCCAGGGCCATCGTGCCGTGCTCGGCCATCGCCTCGACCGCCTGGTTGCGCAGGGTCGCGTCGACGAAGTCCCCGTAAACGACATCGGCGGCGTCGGGCCCGGCCTGGGCCAGCGCCTTCTCGCCCCGATCGCCGAACTCGACCATCAGCCGGAGCGCCTCGGGGCTCCCGCCGACCTGCTCGACCAGCCCGGCGGCGGCGACGTGCCGGAGGTGCCCGGCCACCGTCTCGGGCCGGTGGGTCCGGAGCAGCTCGTCGACGAAGCTGGAGTTGACCCGGAGCAGGATCAACGCCTGATCCATCGGCAGCGACCGTCCCATCGCATCCAGGACCGGCCCGTAAAGCCGGACCAGCGCGAAGCCGTCGAGCCCCTGGACCCGGAACGCGTCCAGGGCGAGCGGGCCGTGGTCGTCGAGCGTCCGGATCGCCGCCCGGAGGTCGGCGGCGCCCGGTTCCAGGCTGATGAACGACAGCAGGGCCAGGGCGTCGACCAACTCGGCCGGGTCGCCCGACCATCGGTCGACCAGCTCGACCACCCCGACCGGGTCGGTCAGGAGCAGCGGGAGGGCGTTGGGATGGCGCGCGGCCACCCTCCTCTGGGCCGGCGTGAGCCGGGCGATCTCGGCGATCAGGACCTTGCGGTCGGTGTCGTCGGCCCGCTTCAGGCCGAAGTATTCCCGCCATCGGAGCAGGATCTCGGCGGCCGAGGCGTCGGTCAGGGCCTCGCGGAGGCGGCCGAAGTCGCCCGGGTGGGTCTCATAAAGGTAGACCGCCTCGACCCCTAGGGCGTCGAGCAGCTTGAGGCCCCGGAGCCCGTCGGTCCGCTCGATCGCCAGGGCATTCCGGCGGTATTCGCCGTAGACCCGGCGGATCAGGTCGCCATCGGCCGGATACCGCGCCAGGAGCCCGGCCACGGGGTCGACGGCGGGCTGGACGTCGATCGCGACCGGGACGACATCCGCGGAGGCCCCGTCCTTGAATGCGAGCTTCAAGAGCACGCCGAGGGCGGCCAGCAGGACGACGGCGGCAATGGTTCGCTTCATCAGTGCCAGGGTCCCGGGGTGGCGATCGGCTCGGGCCGGTCCGTCGACGCGGATTGACGGGGCGTCCTCATCGAGGAAGGATCGGGTCGAGATCTGCCGGCGGGGACCTCATCGGTTTCGACCGGGTCCATTGTCCGATCCGGGGCCGTTCGCGTCAATTCCAAACGGAAGCAACCACCGGGCCTGGGGTTTTGCGACCGCCGAAGTGGGGCCGGGGCGGCCCCGGCGGGCCGATCGCAACGCCCCTCCTCAAGAGAGATCGGCCGCGGGCCGGCGTGATCCGGAAGATTTTTTGGAATTGATGGAGAAGCCGGGGGATCGGGCCGGCGGTAGGGGCGGAAGGGTCGGGATCCGCCGAGGCAGGCCCGGCGGGTCGACGGCCCGGATCGGCTCAGAGGCGGGCCGGCTCCATCGGCGTGGGTGAGCTGGCGGCGTCGGCGGGCGGGACGGAGACCGAGGGGGTCGCGGGCGGGGTGCCCGGGGCCGGGCCGGCCGACTCGAAGGCCATCGGGCCCCTCATCGGGGCTCCCTGGACCATGGCCGGTTCGAGGCCGGTGGCCCCGGAAGACGGCCCGCAGTTCGGGCCGGCGCAGGGGGCGGGGAAGTCGTCGCAGGTGTCGCAGTGCGCGCACCCGACCACCCCGGCCGCCATGGCGACGGCCACCATCAGGCTGATCCGCGTCATCGAGGGTTCCTTTCCTGGAATGTCCGGCCGTCCCGGGATCCATCCCGGCCCGAAGGCGACGCCGGGGGGACGGTCGATCTCGCCCCGGGGCCGCGGCACCCGACGAGCGGCCGGACCGGCCGCCACGCCCCGGACCCTACGATCATCGGCCTCGCCCGGCGCGGGAATGAGCCCAATCGGCGGCGACGTCGCCCGGGGTCTGCCCGGGGAGGCCTCGTCCGCCGGGCCGACCCGGGAGATCCCGGAGCCCCGATTGCCCGTCGGGATCCGCCCGGATGGCGATCGGGCCCCGATCGGACTCGCCGGGCGATGGAGATCCGAGGGCGGCCCTCCGGGGGTGGCCCCCGACCTGGCCCATCGCCGCGATCGAGGGGGGGAGGGCCGATGGGCTTTCAGGACCCCGGAGGCGGGACGACCGGGGCGTCATCGACGGTCGGCCGATCCTCGGGGGGGACCCCCTCCGCCTCGGGCGCGTCATGGTCGGGTCCGGGGCCTTCGGCGGCTTCCTTGGGCTTGTTCTTGGGGTCGGGCCGGTCGGACTGGCGGACGGCGCACTGGGGGTGGATCCCCCCCCGGGAGTAGACGGCCTCATGGCAGACGGGGCATCGGGCCCGGGTCGAGGGCTGCTGGGGCGGGGTGTGATAATAGCGCGGGGTCATCGGGGCCGCCTTCCGGGTGGGGTGACTCCGGGCGAGCCTCCGATGGGGCGGCCCGGGCGTGCGGTGGGGCCCGGGGGGCTCGAAAGGTCCGCCGGGATCGGGGCGACGGCGTGGCCGTTCAGGCCCGACCGAAAGGGCTGCGGGATTTCGCGGCCCGCTTGCTGACGGCAACCGGAGGCCCGGCCTGCCCGAGCGGCTCCCAGACGAGCTGGAACAGAGACTGGCCGGTGCCGGGGTCGACCTCCCCGAGGTCGGTGATCCCGGTCAGCGTGACCATCACCGAATCGCCGCCCTTGACGTAGCTCGGCTGCTGTCCCGCCCGGGATTGGGACAGGGCGAAGAGGATCGTATCCCCGACGGCCAGCGTCAGGCCGGGGGGCAGCGGGACGATCGCCTCGCAGCTCCGACCGCGCTCGACTTCCGAGATCCGCTGTTCGTCGGCAGGGAAAGAATTCATTCGGGGGCCGCCACGGGGATGGTCGTTCGATCGATGCTCGAGATCCCCCCGGCGGGCCGGGCGGGCGCCCGATCGCGGGAGGCGGACCGATCGCGGATCGGGCGGCATCGCCCGTCCCGTCCCGGCCCGGGCGGGTGCTCGGATCCGGGGAGACCTCCCCGGATCGCGGGGCCCGACGCGGCGGGTTCGCCCGGCGGTCCTCCCGGAAGGACGGCATCGGGGCGGGGGATGAGGGGCTTGCCGGAGCAAACCCCCGCGGTTTGAAGATCGGGATGGGGATCAATACCGGCCGCCACCGCCGCCGCCGTAGCCGCCGCCACCACCGCTGCGGCCGCCACCGCCGCCGCCGTAGCCGCCGCCGCCCCCACCACCGTAGCCGCCGCCGCCGCCGCCCGGACGGGCCTCGCGGGGCTTGGCCTCATTGACGGTCAGGTTGCGCCCGTCATGGTCCCGGCCATTGAGGCCCTGGATCGCGGCCTGGGCCTCGGCATCCGAGCCCATCTCCACGAATCCGAATCCCTTGGATCGGTTCGTGTCCCGGTCCACGATGATCTGTGCACTTTGCACGGAGCCGAACTGGGAGAACAGGGCCTCCAGGTCGGACTCGTTGACGTTGTAGGTCAGGTTGCCCACGTACAGCTTCTTGGCCACGGTCGCACTCCGGAACGAAAAGCAGGACGACCCTCGGGACTCTTTCAGGGTCGAGAAGAAAGGGGTTTCGGATGAAACCCGGTGGGCGGGAAAGGCGAGGGAGGGAAGCAGGGACCGGATCGGGAAGAGCCAGCGGTGCTACTCGGTCGTCAGACCTACCGTCCCTCGATCATACCAAGGTTGGAAGGAAATGGATAGGACAATCCCCTTTTCTTTGGGAGCCCATGGGGCCATCGCCCAACCCGTCCGGTTGCACCGGCGATCGTCCCGGCGCGGGGGTTCGTTGCGACGCGTCCCGGGAAATCAAGGGGAGCCGGATTTGCACCGCCGGGAATGTTGAGTATTATTGTCTAGCCGACGTAGACTACCCATATTCTTCGCGCCGATAAGGGGCCAGTGATGAATTACCTGGGGCTCGTCATGGTGAAAGGCCGCGATGGCCGGTCGCCGGAACGAAACCGCCGGACCGCGGGGCGGAGCCGACGCCCCTTCCGGCCTGGTCAGCTCGACACCCTCGAATCGCGGCTCCTGCTGGCGACATCCACCCAGACGTTCACGGCCGGGATCCCGCCCCGGGCGACGGACTTCACGGCCCCCGTCGCCCTCCCGAGGTTCGACCCGGCGCTGGGGACCCTCACCGAGGTCGACCTCAGCCTGGCGGCGGGCGGGACCGCCATCGGCACGGTCACCAACACCTCGGCGGGGCCGGAGTCGTTCCTGTTCACCGAGAACGAGAGGCTCACCCTCAGCAACGGGGCGACCTCGCTCCTGGCCACCACGCTGGTCAGCTCGCAGAATTACACGAACCTGGCGGCGGGAGCGTCGGCCCAGTTCGGCCCCTTCGCGCCCACCAACAACGCCGCCAACGTCTTCACCTCGGGCCCGGACTTCAACGCGTTCTCCGGCGGCCCCGGCAACATCAACCTGACGTTCCAGACCAGGACCAGCCAGACCATCACCGGCGGCGGCGGTAATGTCGGGTCGAACCTCATCACCACCGCCGGCGGGACCGTGTCGGTCACCTACAAATACACGCCCCTGCCCGTGACGCTCGCCGGGAACGTGTATGAGGACCGGGACGGGAGCGGCTCGCTGACCCCCGCCGATGCCCCGATCCCGGGGACCGTGCTGACTCTGATCGGCCCCGGCGGGGTGACGGCGACGACCACCACCGGCGCCGACGGGTCGTATCGCTTCACGACCGACTCCAACGGCAACCCCCTGGATGCGGGCACCTACAAGATCACCGAGACCCAGCCGGCCGGGTTCCTGGAGGGGACCAACACGGTCGGCACGGTCAACGGCGTCACCGACGGCGTGCTGGTGCCGGTGGACATGATCGGCTCGATCGTGCTGGCCGCGGGCCAGGCCAGCGTCGGCAATAACTTCGGCGAGGTCCGCCCGGTCACGGTCGCGGGGAACGTGTACGAGGACCGAGACGGCTCGGGGACCCTGACCCCCGCCGACGCCCCGATCCCGGGGACCGTGCTCACCCTGACCGGCCCCGGCGGGGTGACGGCGACGACCACCACCGGCCCGGGTGGCACCTACGCCTTCACGACCGACTCCAACGGCAACCCGCTCGCACCCGGCACCTACAAGGTGACCGAGACCCAGCCGGCCGGGTTCCTGGAGGGGACCAACACGGTCGGCACGGTCAACGGCGTCACCGACGGCGTGCTGGTGCCGGTGGACATGATCGGCTCGATCGCGCTGGGCTCGGGCCAGGCCAGCGTCGGCAACAACTTCGGCGAGGT